>Ga0082212_10007565_pt1 | contig 14331 bp, 11 predicted proteins | sample TergutNt197P3_FD_71548 | JGI IMG/M metagenome (GOLD analysis project Ga0082212, IMG submission 71548) | Neocapritermes taracua P3 segment gut microbial communities from Petit-Saut dam, French Guiana - Nt197 P3 | ecosystem: Host-associated > Arthropoda: Insects > Digestive system > Gut ... | reverse complement strand
TTCGTGAAACCCGGAATTACAGGTTTAGCCCAGATCAAAGGATACCGTGGAGAAACCAAGGAAATCGAATTGATGGAAAAACGCATCAAAGCAGATGTTGATTATGTAGAAAACTGGACTTTGCTGATGGATCTGAAAATTATGATCAAAACGGTATTTGTGATTTTAAGAGGCGATAAACATGCCTATTAAAAGCATTGTCGTTGCTCCACATGAAACTGACTTTGGCTCATTTTTCCGATCGGAAATCATAATTTCCCGATCCCACTTCGTACACAGCATATTCGCCTTCCATCTTCACAAACTTCACACCCTTGGCCGATGAGGCTTTTTGACCGCCTTCGGTTACCTGTGCCTTGTCCGTTGCCGGAATGTATACTGTAGCGGTTGTATTGCAGGGAACAGTTATTTCCCATTGGAAAGCACCACCGTTCTTTTTCCAGTGGCTTTTGATGAGTCCGTGTACAGAATGATACGAGGCCTTCACGTAGTCCAGCCCATTCACCGGATAGGGGCGCATCACAATTTTCTCAAAGGCAACGCCGCACGGCGAATTTTGGATGCCTGCGAGGTATTCGTAAAACCATACAAGGAGGTCGCCCAGCAACATGACGTGGTTGTGCGAGTTCATGCCGGGATCGGCTGTGTTGCCGTTCCAGAGTTCCCAGATGGTAGTGGCGCCATGCTCAATCATGAAACCCCAACTCGGATAGTCGCGATTGGTGGCAATACGGAAAGCAAGATCGGCGCGTCCGCGATCGGATAACCCGCGCATCAACCATTGGATGCCTACCAGGCCGGTACTTACATGTCCGTCAAACTCCTTTTCGGTTTTGTCCACAATGTTTTGGAATACCTTGTCGGCAAATCCGTCGGGAACCATGCCGTAGCATAGCGACAGCAGGTTGGCGGTTACGGTATTGTTGCTGTATTGCGCTGTTTCCTTGTTGAAGAATTTTTCGTTATAGGCATTTTTCACTTTAACGGCTTCATCGGCGAAAGCCTTAACATCGTCGGGCTTGTTGAGTATATTGGCAAACCGTTCGAGCAGGAACAGCATCCGGTAATAAAAAGTAGTGCCGAGCACTGCGGCGTCGGTTTTTCGTGCCGGGTCTTTCGAGTGGATCAGTTCGGGCAATTCGGGCGGCATACACCAGTCGCCGTATGTATCTTTGGTCATGATGTCGTCCTTCATGTACTTTCCGCGCATGTAGGTCATCCATTTTTTCATCGAATCGTAATGTTTCACGATCGGTTCTCTGTTGCCGTATTGTTCGTAGAGCATGTTGGCGATGATGATGAATGCGCCCGGCCACGTCATGTTGTCGCTGTAGATGCTCCAGTAGTTGGGCGCTACATCGGGGACGCTGCCGTCTTCGCGTTGCGCCTGTGCAATATCGTCGAGCCATTTGGCATACAGGTTATTGTTTCTGAACACGAAACTTTCGCCATGCGAGCCGACGGCGCGATCGCCCAGCCAGCCCATACGCTCGTCGCGCTGCGGACAGTCGGTTGGCATTCCGCGATAGTTACCACGGATTCCCCAATAGGCGTTCTTGTAAATTTGGTTGAGGGTTTTGTCCGACGTTTCGAACTGTCCGGTCACATCCATTTCATCGTACAGAACTTTCCCTTCAAAATCATTGACAGTAGGCGTTCCGGGATAACCTGTTATTTCAACAAAACGGAATCCGTGATAGGTGAACGAGGGTTCAAATTTTTCCGTATCGGCGCCTTTCAGGGTATAAATGTCGGTAACTAATGCGCCGCGTATGTTGGCAAGGTACAGTGTTCCATCGTCCTGCAATACTTCGGCAAAACGCAGTTTCACTCTGTCGCCGGCCTTACCTTTCACCTTCATGGCGATCCATCCCACCATGTTTTGCCCCATATCGAGGATATACATGCCGGGCTTGGGTTGTGTGATACCCACCGGACGGATGGTTTCCATGATCTTCATATTGAGGTTGCGCTGTGCTTCGAGTATTCCTCCGGGCGCCTGTACCAGTTCGGCCTGTAGCCATTTGCTATCGTCGAATCCCGCTATATTCCAGCCGGGTATTTCCATAGCGGCATTATATTCTTCGCCGTCGAACTCATTATTGGCGCGGATAGGCCCGTCGGCGGTTACTTTCCACGAATCATCGCTCACTACGGTTTGTGTGCTGCCGTCGGCGTAAGTCAATTCCAATTGCAGCATCATTTTCGGAAACCCGAAATGCCGCACACCCGGTTGACGTATGGAAAAATAACGTCCGTTACCCAGCGTGACGGCAATCGCATTTTTCCCCGACGATATTTCGTTGGTTATGTCAAAAGTGTTGTATTTGATAACTTTGGAATAGTCGGTAGGCGTGGGAGCAAATTCCTGATCGCCTATGGTTTTCCCATTAATATAAAGTTTGTAAAATCCCAAACCGCTGATATACATCGTGGCTTTCACCGGTTTTTGCGATGCGTCAAATTCCTTGCGGAAATAGCGGGCTGCTAATCTTGTGTTGCGTTGATCCACCACATCGCTTTTGAAACTTTGATCCAGTCCCGTCCATTTGGCTTGCCAGTCGGAAGGATTGACCAGCGCCATACTCCACGAAGCAGGTTTGCTCCATTGTGCACTTCCTCTGTTGGGGGTTACTTTTACCTTCCAATAGCAGACAGCGCGGCTTTCAAGTTTTTTCCCGCCATACGGCACATTTACCGAAGCGTTGCATTTCACGTTTTGCGAATCCCACAAATCGCCTTCATCTGCATTCAGTTTTTCGAGCGACGACGCCACTAATATCCGGTAAGCCGTTTGCTGAATACCGCGTCCGTCGCTGGTGATTTCCCACGAAAGACAGGGCGAAGGAACATCAATTCCCTGCGGCTCGGTCAACAGTTCGCAACGGAGGTTTGCCACATGGATGACCGACTGTTCGCCGCAAGCCATCAGCAGGCAAATCATACAAAAGATAATATTTACTTTTTTCATTGTTTATTGATTATTTGGTTATTGGTTTTGGTTATTAAATATTTTTGCAAAATTAAATGAAATTTTAATGATTCCAAACGTATAAATAAAAAAATTATCAGTACAGTGGCATTACCTCCGGCGCTTTTGGCATAAAATCCCGTGGTTTCAATACTGTTTCGTGCGAAAATTCGTAGTAACGGAATCGTGAATTTTCCGGAATGTTGGGGAAATAAGCAAGCTGTATTTGCAGCGTATTAAATAGCAAGCGATTGTTTCTGATCCGCACACCGATACCGAATGACGAATACAGGGGGCTCAGCATGATCGGCTGGCTGTATCCGCCAAGCCAGCTCAGATGTGCAAAGGCGTACACTACAAAGTGAAAACTATACAGGTTCCATGGCGTAAACAAAACCTGCTCAACCGAAAGGTTGAAACGATGGCGTCCCAGCACCGAATCGTTGCGGAATCCGGGGATACCGTATTTTTCATCAATAATTAACTGATCTTCCAATTTGTTATCCAATTGCCGCGTATACTGGATACTGATGAATGTACGATGTTTGAATCTGCCAAGTACATAGAGATTGGAGAAATAATTCGTTCCAATATCAACCGTACCCTGTTCCGGCCTGTTACGAAAAAAAGTACCCCATGATACTGCGCCCGACAGGTAACCGAATTTAGAAATGAAATAACCTGCTGAAAAATTGGCGCCCGTGTAAGGACGGTTGTGTATCTCATTTATCTCCTTCCCGCCAACAACAGAAAACTGATAACCATACGGAATATCTTCAGTGCGCCCGAAATTGTAGATCAGGCTGGTTTTGTAGTATGCCTGCTGCGAATAGGTCAATGAAGCGAGATACGTTGTACGGTTTTGGAATCGGTAATAAAGTTCTTCGGAATTTTCGGGTCTGTCGTTGAAATATATTTTTTGTGCGCCAAGTGATACGGTAAAATTCTTTCGCTGGTTGTTGAATGCATCTTTATCAAACAGGAACGACCGTCCGAGCCATGCGTTCAAATGATGATACCTGATGGTGATAGGGGTAATTTCCGGATACCCGCTCGCGGGATGGCTGTAGCGCACCGGTGTACGTGTCCGGTAAAAAATCAAATGTCCGGCATATTGGGTGGTAGGCGCATAAAAGTCACGACGCAGAGAGAAACCGTAGCGCTGGTTTTCGTATTTATCTGTATAATCAGCCTGAAAAGAAACAAACGAACGCCTGATATGGGGCAAACGCATGGTTGCCTCGTATCCCATCAGGCGATCCTTGTATGAATCCATAAAAGCGCCCGCGCGTAACTCAACGCCCATCCCGATGATATTACGGTTGGCGATGGCAAAATTGGCACGCGAGGAAAAGTTGGTGCCAAATTCTACCGAATACGGTAATACATCCTGCACAACGACGATCACATCAGCATGGTCGTCAGCAACAGGGACAACGATGACGCGGACGTCGTTAATATACCTGAAACTGCGTAAATAGCGTTCCGTATCGGCTAATTGATAAGAATTGATAACATCACCTTCATGAAACATCAGTTCATTACGGATAATAAATTCACGGGTGCTGACATGGATAGCATTACCTGCCTTACCAAGCCATGTGGTATTGGGAACGTCGCGGTCGGTAACAGAGGTGCCGAAAGGCATGAGCCGTACAATACGTATCTCGCGAATGGTTTTCCCCTCCGCTTCAAGGTAAATATTGCTGGGCGACTGAACATTGAACGTATCGGCAGCCGATTCCTTTTTGGGAGCGACAACGATCGTGTTTTTCAACTTGCGCACCCATCTCTGTGAAGGGTTCCAGTCGTAAAAACTGTCGGAAGGTTTGATTTTATCCAGTGTATCCGCTTTTCCGGAGGGATTTGTCTGGGCTGTTGAAACCATATTCCGGAACATCAGTAAAACCACGATACATATATATATGTCAACTCTTTTCAACTCTTTTCAACACCTGTTTGATGGATTTGTATGTATTTTGCAGAACACAATCCAACTGATTCACGGGCAGCCACACCGCTTCGGTGATGTCTTCGTCAAGCTGCGGATGCAGGCTGACGTCTTCGCCGTCGTACCGCATCGTAAACCATGCCGTATGCTTCAGCACAAGGGCGCCGGCACGGTGGTAGGTATGGTACGTATGCGCCAGCACGGAAGTGATTTTCGGCGAAACGGAAAGACCACATTCTTCCGTCACCTCGCGGATGGCTGTTTCCTGCAATGACTCTCCCTTTTCAGCCTTTCCTTTGGGAAGATCCCATTTACCCAAACGCTTGATCAGCAGAATACGTCCGTCGGGAAGTGCGACTAAACCGCCTGCCGCTTCGACATATTTGAAACACTTCGCCACATGCTTCAATAATTCATCCCGATCGGAATGAACGATGTACAGAAACGCATCGTCCGACGCTGCAAAACACAACAGATGCCGGGCTAACATTTTTTGATTCTCATATACGTGAACATTATCCCTGCCCCGTATATTTTCATCGGTCAATATAACGATGCGATCGTCAAAATATATTTTAATATTACTTTCCACGGCGTAAAGATAGAAAATTTATTGATACGTTCGGTCTTTTTTGAAATAAGAGGATGTGTTTTTTGTATTCTTTGTAACTTTCTCTCAACACTTTTCGTATTTATATTAATTTCTTTCCTGACCTCAAAAACCTATCCTATACTATTCATATTCTCTGTCATCCGCGTTCTATATGAATAATGCAGGGTAAAAAAGTTTTTCGATAAAATCGTTGAGGCATGAATATTGATATTGAAAATCCAACTTGATCCTGCCTGTGAATTTTCCGGTACAGAGGTACTTATATAACTCAAAAATTGCCTTTTCTTGAGACTGTCAACTTTTCCCGAACAATGCTCTGAACAGTTGCTCTACCTTGTTGACAAACACTATCTGTATGTTTATTGACGAGGTATCTATGCCCTTGCGGTTAGCCCCTGCGATGAATATTTTAGTGAATCCCAATTTTTGAGCCTCCTGTATTCGTTGCTCGATACGGCTCACGGGGCGTATTTCGCCCGACAGTCCCACTTCTCCGGAGAAACACCAGAGGTGGTTGATGGCAGTGTCAATGTTCGATGACATGATGGCGGCAATCACTGCAAGGTCAATGGCAGGATCATCCACTTTAATTCCGCCTGCGATGTTGAGGAACACGTCTTTGGCCGACAGTTTGAAGCCGGCGCGTTTTTCGAGCACTGCCAGCAGCATATTCAGCCGTCGGGCGTCGAAACCGGTACACGAACGTTGCGGCGTGCCGTACACTGCCGAACTGACTAACGCCTGCACCTCGATCAGGAACGGACGTATACCGTCAATGGTAGCGCCAATACCGATGCCGCTTAATCCCTCGTCGTTGGTGGTGATCAGCATTTCCGACGGGTTGCTCACCTCGCGTAGACCATTGCCGCGCATCTCGAAGATACCTAACTCGGAAGCAGACCCGAAACGGTTTTTTAACGAGCGCAGAATACGGTACACATGGTTATGGTCACCTTCGAACTGCAGCACGACGTCCACGATATGTTCCAGCACTTTCGGACCTGCAAGTATTCCGTCTTTGGTGATGTGTCCGATGAGAAAGATAGAGGTATGCGTAGCCTTGGCGAATTTGAGCAGCGCTGCAGTACATTCGCGTATTTGCGAAACGCTCCCCGCTGACGAATCAATATTTTGCGTACTGATGGTTTGGATGGAGTCAATAAAAATCAGTGCCGGTTTCACTTCTTTGCAATGGGCAAAAATGTTTTCCAGCGAAGTTTCGTTCAGGAAAAGACATTCCTCGTCCTTCCCGCCGATGCGCTCCGCCCGCAATTTGATTTGCTGAAGGCTCTCCTCGCCCGAAACGTACATCACGCGGTGATTTCTGAGCTGTAAAGCCACCTGCAAAGCCAGCGTTGATTTGCCGATACCGGGTTCGCCGCCCAGCAACACCAGCGATCCCGGCACTAATCCCCCGCCCAGTACTCTGTTCAGTTCACCGTTATGCGTGTTGATGCGCCGGTAGTTGGCAGCCGATATTTCAGACAGTTTTTGTGGCCGTGCGCGTTCGGTAACCTCGTAAATAGCCGCTTGTGCCGGTTTCTTTTCGACGGGTTCCTCTATGTAGGTATTCCATTCGCCACACCCTGGACAACGACCAATCCATTTGGATGACTCGTTACCGCAATTCCTGCAAAAAAATATGGTTTTAACTTTAGGCATGAAAAATTAACAATTTATTTACTCATTCTGAATATCCGAAAAGCGCGTAATGCAACGGCAAATACTAACGGAATCAGCGATGGATTAAGTCTTTGCGGAAGGAAAATCCATGTAGCCAGCAACAGCATGGATATTATGGCTGTAGCCAGAAAATAATTACGTGTGAAACTGTTGCGATGTTTGGGTAACAGAAAGAACGCCATCACCACATGCGTTGGCAATGCCCAGATGATGTTCAGATTGTTTTGTGTGTTGGTATGATCGGTAAAAAACCACAGAAAAGTCACCAGCAAGCCCACCAGCCCCACAGTGAAAAAAAGCGTAAAATCAAAAATCTTCGAAACCCGAAACCCGAACGGCGCAGCCCTCAACGAAGTTAAACCCGAACCCCGAAATTCAAAACCCGAAACCAAAATAGCCAACACCAACACAAAAAAACATACTACCGTCGGCGTGATTGGGCCGGGAGGCTTAATAGCCGACTGATCGGGAATGAAAATATTTTTCGTTTCCTGAACGACCGGATGTCTGTGATACAATACCCGTGCAAAAGTATCGAACAGATAGTCGGGTAGAAACATCTGTTCGAAGACGTTGGTTTTCTGATCGGTAGGCAACCCTAATGCGATGTCAATACCGAAACGACTCCATGGATGGTCTTTCAGATAGAGGTGAATCAGGTTACGATAGGTCGGAGAACTTTCCGATACGGGAACATCCATGCCGTCGAAGGTTTGCAATAATAAGTCGCGGATACGTGTAGCACAGTTATCCAGAAAGAAATGATAACGATAATATCGGTTTTCCGGCAAATAATTGTTTTGTAAAAAACGCATCACAAACATAGTTTGCGCCGAATCCAAAGCAAAAACCTGTTCACGCACGGCACGGTTTTCGTACATGTATTCGGCAATAAAACCGTCGTATGTAGATACGCTCAGGCGGTAAAGCATTCGTCCGCGGGCAAAGTTGGCATAGAAATTCGGCTGATTAAAATCGAACGTACCGTAATTGTACACCACATCGTAACCCAATGAATCAATTGTAACACGCACACCATTGTGTCCGAAAACGGAGTACAATTCCTCGCCGGGCGCTACAGTCAGCAAACTGATGCGAATATTTGAAGGATTCAATCGTTGCGCCGCAACATGATAGCTACACAACATACTAATAACCAACAAACATCCAAGAGTAATTTTTTTCATCGTGTTTGACATAAAATGAATGATTGATACGGCAAAGTTATAAATTTTATTGACAAATCAAATATCTTTCATTACTTTTGGCCGTTTTTTTAAAGTCATCATAAAATAATATCAACAAAGCAGTATGGTAAAACCAACCCTTTTGGTCTTGGCAGCCGGTATGGGCAGCCGTTACGGAGGCTTGAAACAGATAGATACACTGGGTCCGAACGGAGAAACGATTATAGATTATTCCATTTATGATGCGATCCGTACAGGTTTCGGCAAGGTAGTGATGGTGATTCGCAAGAGCATCGAAGACGTGTTCAAAGACGTTTTTTCCAAAAAATACAGTGGAAAAATAGAGATTGAATATGTACTTCAGGAGATTGAATATGTACCTGAAGGTGCGGTATACCACCCCGATCGTGTAAAACCATGGGGAACGGCACATGCCGTCATGATGGCCGAAAGAATCATTAACGAGCCGTTTTGCGTGATCAACGGCGACGATTTCTATGGTGCGGATGCATTCAGACAGATGGCTAATTTTCTGACACAACAGGAGAATAGCAGCGCCAATTATTGCATGGTTGGCTATCATCTGGCACGTACCTTATCCGATTATGGTTTTGTATCGCGCGGTATTTGTGAAACAGCGCATAACGACATGTTGCTTCAGGTTACCGAATGTACGCAAATCAAAAGAATCGGAAGCGTGATCTGTTACAAGGATGCACATGAAGTGAATCAACCGCTCCCCGAAAACCAGATCGTATCCATGAATTTCTGGGGCTTTACGCCCGCTTACTTTAGAGATTTGAAAAATTCATTTGAAAAATTCATACATGCCAAAGGCTACGATCTGAAATCGGAACTGTACATTCCCTCTGTGATGAGTGAACTGATCAATGAGAAAAAGGCCACAGTGAAGGTATTGAGCAGTACCGCCGAATGGTTTGGTGTTACCTATCAGGAAGACCGTTCATTTGTCGTTGATCGTTTGAAAAAACTCACAAAAGAAGGCGTATATCCAAGTCCGCTTTGGTAAGACCGTAAGACCGTAAGACCGTAAGACCGTAAGATCGTAAGATCGTAAGACCGTAAGATGATATGGAAAAATTAATTCAGTTAAAGGATATTGCGAAGATATACAAGGTTGGTGGGAGCATAGAAGTTCCTGCCCTCATGTCTATAACCGTTGATATTGTGAAAAATGAATATGTGGCCATCATGGGTCCGTCGGGATCGGGGAAATCTACCCTGATGAATATTATCGGTTGCTTAGACACACCTACGCATGGCACTTATATTTTGAATAACCATGATGTCAGCACCATGTCCGACGACCAATTAGCCGAAGTACGCAATAAAGAAATAGGATTTGTTTTCCAGACTTTTAACCTTTTGCCTCGTTACGATGCACTTGGTAATGTCCAGTTACCGCTTATTTATGCCGGCGTATCCAAAACAGAACGGTTAGAACGTGCAAAAGAGGTGATCGAACAGGTGGGACTCACCGAACGTATACATCACAAACCTAACGAGATGTCGGGCGGACAACGGCAACGGGTTGCCGTAGCCCGCGCATTGGTAGGCAGCCCGTCAATTATTCTGGCTGACGAACCTACCGGAAATTTAGACAGCAAAACATCCATTGACATCATGCGTTTGATCAGTGAAATACACCACAACGGAAACACCATTGTGCTGGTGACGCACGAAGAAGACATCGCCCGTTATGCCCACCGCATCATCAGGCTTCGCGACGGCCTTGTAGAATCGGACGAAGTGAATCCGAATGTCAGGAAAGACCACTGATGAGGAAACGTATAACGGATTAAAAAATTTCGTACATTTGTACCTTTAAATTTTGAATCATTAATTCATTAAAAAAATAAACCAACAATTAAAAACTCGAATCATGTTTGGAATAGACGATCCCGGAATTTACATTGCCTACCTGATGATGGCAGGATGTCTCATATTCTCCGTCTGGTACGGAGTCAATAAGTGGAACGAAAAAGAAGAGGAGGACAAAAAATGAGTACTTTAACTTTAGGCGTAGTAGTTATTATTTATTGTGTTGTACTTGTTTCGCTGGGATATCTCGGCTATAATACAACGAAAAATTCGACAGACTTTTTGCTCGGCGGACGAAAAATCAACCCGCTCATCATGGCTTTGTCCTACGGAGCAACGTTTATTTCGACCTCTGCTATCGTTGGTTTTGGCGGTTTTTCAGCCACTTTCGGAATGGGTATACAGTGGCTTTGTATGCTCAACATGCTGACGGGCGTGATTATCGCTTTCATTTTCTTTGGGAAACGTACCCGCAGACTTGGCGCAAAACACAACGCACGTACTTTCTCGCAACTGCTCGGAGCGCATTACGGCTCGCGCCACATTCAGATATTCGTTGCGACGGTTATTTTTATCGGGATGCCACTGTATGCGGCAGTCGTGATGAAAGGGGGCGCCGTATTTATCGAAGAGATTTTCAGAATAGATTACAACATCGCGTTGCTGGCTTTTACGCTTATTGTGGCGGGATACGTCATTTTTGGCGGAATCAAAAGCGTACTTTATACCGATGCCCTGCAGGCAGTCATCATGTTTTTATGCATGACGGCTTTGCTTGTATGGTTTTATCACATCATGGGTTTCGGCTTTATCGAAGGAAACCGTCAATTAACGGATATTGCTTCGATGGTTCCCGAAAAACACAACGCACTTGGACATCAGGGGTGGACAGCCATGCCGATTTTTGGCTCGCCGCAATGGTACACGCTGGTAACGTCACTCATATTTGGCGTTGGCATCGGATGCCTTGCTCAACCACAGCTGGCTGTGCGCTTTATGATGGTTAAAAACGACAGGCAAATCAATCGCGGGGTGCTGATCGGTTGCCTGTTCATATTTTTAACCGTTGGTACGGTTTATCATATCGGCCCCCTCACGAATCTCTATTTTCTTAAAACAGACGGCATGCTTTCTTCACAGATGACTCCCGACTTAGATAAAATCATTCCTTTGTTCATCAGTCGTGCGTTGCCCGAATGGTTCGGCGCAGTATTCATGCTCTGTTTGCTGTCGGCAGGCATGTCCACGCTGAGTTCGCAATTTCATACGATGGGAGCGGCTTTGGGAGTTGATATTTTACCGGAGTTAAGAAACGACCGCAAGAAAAACTCATCATTTGGAGCGCGTTTGGGTATTGTTATTTCTATCTTAATAAGTTGTGTGATTTGTTATGCGCTTAGCGCCAACATCATTGCACGTGGCACTGCGCTGTTCATGGGTGTTTGCGCAGCAACGTTCCTTCCCGCTTATTTCTGTTCGTTATACTGGGAAAAAGTTACGAAAACAGGCGCATTGGCAAGTCTTTGGACGGGATTTGTGACAAGCGTTTTTTGCATGGTATTCCTTCATCGGGCTGAGGCTGCTCCGATAGGAATATGTAAAGCATTATTCGGCCGGGATGTACTTATTGACGTTTATCCATGGTTTGCTGTTGACCCGATCGTTTTCGCACTGCCCCTGTCAACGGCGGCGATCATTTTAGTAAGCGTCTGGAAAAAAGAATAACCATCTTCATCAAAAATAAATGAATAACAGTCAGACATTCGATCATATTAAAATAAAAGCGGCGACATGGCTTACTGATGCTTTCGACGAAAAAACACAAGAACAGGTCAGGAACATGATGGAAAACAATCCGGATGAATTGACGGAATGTTTCTACAGAAATCTGGAATTTGGCACCGGCGGATTGCGCGGACTGATGGGCGTGGGCACCAATCGCATGAACATCTATACAGTGGGTATGGCAACACAGGGTTTGTGTAATTATCTTAAAAAGACCGCTTCCACAGCCTCTCCCCCCGCCCTCTCCACAACCTCTCCCTCCGCTCTCTCCACAGGAGAGGGGGCGCAGATCAAGGTAGCCATTGCGCACGACAGCCGTAACAACAGCCGCCTGTTTGCCGAGACCGCTGCCGGTATCTTTGCCGCCAACGAAATCAATGTGTATCTGTTCGAAGCGTTACGTCCTACTCCTGAACTTTCGTTCAGTATCAGACATTTCGGATGTCAGAGTGGCGTGGTGATCACCGCATCGCATAACCCAAAGGAATACAACGGCTACAAAGTATACTGGAATGACGGCGGTCAGGTAATTCCTCCGCACGACAAAGGAATCATCAACGAGGTGAACCGCACATCCATTGAATCGGTCAAATACAACGGGTCTAAAGAACGGATCACCATCATCGGCAAGGAAATTGATGAAATATATACCGATGCCATCATCGGACTCTTGCTCTCACCTGATGTAACAATTCGTCACAAAGACCTGAAAATCGTCTATACTCCTATACACGGAACAGGCGTGGAATTAATACCAATGACGCTGAAAAAGATGGGGTTTACCAATATTGATCACATTGCCGAACAGGATGTTCCCGATGGTAATTTCCCGACAGTGAAATCGCCCAATCCGGAAGAATCAGCCGCTTTGAACTTAGCCATGCAGAAAGCCAAAGAAGTGGGCGCCGACATTGTGATGGGCACCGATCCCGACGCCGACCGTGTGGGCATCGCTGTGAAGAACGGCAAGGGCGAGTGGGAAATCCTTAATGGCAATCAGGCTGCCGCCGTGCTGATCTATTACCTGATCAAACGCTGGGGCGAACTTGGAAAACTGACCGGTAAGGAATACATTGTCAAAACGATTGTGACCTCTGAATTGCTGTCACAAATTGCCGCTCAACATAACGTGCCGTGTTACGATGTACTCACCGGATTCAAATGGATTGCCGACCTCATCCGCAAAAACGAAGATGGGTTAACTTTCATTGGCGGCGGAGAAGAAAGTTACGGATATCTTTGCGGCGAGTTTGTCCGCGACAAGGACGCTGTGATGTCGTGCGCTTTCTTTGCCGAAATCGCTGCATGGGCAAAAGATCAGGGGAAAACCATGTTTGATATTCTTCTGGATATATACGTTCATTTTGGTTTCTACAAAGAAACGGGCGTATCGTTGGTGAAGACCGGAAAATCAGGTGCAGAGGAAATCCTTGCCATGATGGACGGTTATCGCAAAATGCCACCCAAAACAATTGCGGGATCGCCTGTAGTGAAACTGTTGGATTACGAAAAACTGACAGCCACCGATCTGACCTCCGGTAAAACAGAAAAGATAGATATGCCTCAATCCGACGTGCTACAATTTATCACCGCTGATGACACCAAGATTTCCGTACGTCCGAGTGGTACTGAACCGAAAATCAAGTATTATATCAGTGTCAAGGAACCGCTTCCTTCTGTAACCGATTATACCAAAGTGAATCAGAAGTTGGATGCCAAAATAAAAGACATAGAGAAGGAATTTGGCTTGTGAGCATCTTTTATTTTAAATAATACTCATGGAACGCAAAAAAAATACCAATTTATTGCGCAATAGCAAAAAGTCAATCCTGTTTAACAACAAGGAATTGAAAGTTATTGACACCTATTGTCGCAAATACAAAATCAACAACCGGTCGAGATTTATGCGTGAAGCAATTCTATCCTCTATACTCAAAAAATTTGATGACGATTATCCAACATTATTTTGACCGTATCTTTCCACACATTAGGCTGTAAACTGAATTTTGCCGAAACCTCTACTATTGGCCGGCTGTTTGCCGAACATGGCTACGTGAAGGTTGACTTTGGACAACCCGCTGATGTGGTGGTCATCAATACATGCACCGTTACCGGACAGGCTGATAAAAAATGCCGGCAAACCATTAGCAAGGCAGTGAAGTCGTCGCCGGATGCCATTGTGGTGGTCGTCGGATGTTTTGCCGAACTGAAAGCCACAGAAATAGCAGCCATGCCGGGTGTTGATCTGGTGCTGGGCAACAAGGATAAATTTAACATCGTCGAACATATCAACCGGTTA
>Ga0082212_10007564_pt1 | contig 14334 bp, 17 predicted proteins | sample TergutNt197P3_FD_71548 | JGI IMG/M metagenome (GOLD analysis project Ga0082212, IMG submission 71548) | Neocapritermes taracua P3 segment gut microbial communities from Petit-Saut dam, French Guiana - Nt197 P3 | ecosystem: Host-associated > Arthropoda: Insects > Digestive system > Gut ... | reverse complement strand
TTTATGATTTGTTTGAAAGAGATAAATAAATGTTATGTTCATGGCCGACTATTCCGCGAGGTGTTTTGCGCGTTTTCCGCGCAAAATCCCGAGTTTGTGCAAAACCTTACTTCGTAAGGCCGCCAAATCGCATTTTACAGCTTTGCGAAGCAAAGATGTTGCGATTTGTGTGCATTTAGTTACTGTTTGCGGCAAGCCGCAAACAGTAACAATAAATCAAGGCCCCTTGGTCAAGTGGTTAAGACATCGCCCTCTCACGGCGGTAACACGGGTTCGAGTCCCGTAGGGGTCAATGTCGAAGAGATTTTCTAAGGAGTCGTGCAAGGGCACGACACCAAAGAAAATCTAAAACTTCGACAGATGAAGAGTTTATCTAAGGTGCCGGACAATGGTCCGCCACCAAAGATAAACTAAAGCTTCATCAGACGAAGAGATTTACTAAGGTGCCGTGCAGAGGCACAGCAACAAAGTAAATCTAAAGCTTCGTCAGGAAAGAATGCAAGCGTTATTGTAAGCATGGGGCAGGTATTAATGGAGCATTACGATAATAGGGAAGGGTTAGAAAAATTTAAGAAGGTCATCAGCGAAAGCAGTAAGGTGGTCTTTTTTGGTGGTGCCGGGGTATCGACGGAAAGCGGTATTCCGGATTTTCGCAGTGTGGATGGGTTGTACAACCAGAAATATGCTTATCCGCCGGAGACGATTTTAAGCCATACTTTTTTTCGCACCCGTACGGAAGATTTTTTTTCATTTTATCGTGATAAGATGCTTTGCCTTACGGCAAAACCAAATGCCGCTCATATTAAGCTGGCAGAATGGGAGCGAGAAGGCAAATTAACAGCAGTTATTACCCAAAACATTGACGGTTTACATCAAGCTGCCGGAAGTAAGAAAGTGATTGAGCTTCATGGATCGGTGTTACGGAATTATTGTGAATCTTGCAATGATTTTTATACCGCTGAAAGCATCCTGACATCGGAAGGGGTCCCACGATGTCATTGCGGCGGCTCAGTTAAGCCGGATGTGGTATTATATGAAGAAGGTCTTGACCATGATACCTTGACTGATGCGGTCAATCACATTTCCAATGCAGATGTCCTGATTATTGGCGGCACATCATTAGTCGTTTATCCTGCCGCCGGTCTTATTGATTACTTTAGCGGTAGTCATCTGGTGGTGGTGAATAAGTCTGCCACCCCCCGGGATAAACATGCTGATATCCTTTTACAAGGCAGCATCGGGGAAATATTTTCAAGTCTTTAGATGAGGTTTTAATGAACATTTCAGAATTACAAACGCCATGTTTGATTGCTGATATGGAAAAAGTGCGGGCGAATATTCAGCGGATGCAAGAGGCGGCAACCGCTTTTGGTTGTGCTTTACGCCCCCACATCAAGACGCATAAATCGGTTGAAATCGCTCATCAGCAGTTGGCGCAAGGCGCGTGTGGCATAACCTGTGCAAAACTTTCTGAAGCAGAGATTTTCGTAGGAGCGGGAATAGTTGACATCTTTGTCGCTTATCCTTTGATTGGCGAAATGAAATTCTGCCGCGCTCTGGCATTGAAAAAACAGGTAAAGCGTCTGATTCTTGCCATTGACAGCCTCGCCGGGGCAAAAGCTTTGTCTGATTTTGCGATAGCCGAAAATACAGTATTCGAGGTGCGGCTTGAGGTTGATACCGGCGCAAAGCGGTCAGGGGCAGTATTTGATCAACTAGTTGAGATTGGTAAGGCTTTAAAAGTTTTGCCCGGATTAGATGTTACGGGGGTATATACTTTTAAAAGCATGATTTATGAAAATAAGGCTACCTTGGATGCCAATGCGGCCGGAAAAGAAGAGGGCCGCTTTATCGCCGAAGCGGCGGCCAAACTACGCGGCTTGGGACTTAGGATTGATGATATCAGTGCCGGTTCGACTCCGACCGGGCTTGCGGCCGCCGAAACAGGGTTGGTGAATGAAATTCGGCCGGGTACCTATGTATACCATGACTGGATGACATTCAAGCAAGGTGCTTGCCGGGAGAGTGATATTGCAACCCATATAATGGCGACGGTAGTCAGCACTCCGACCCCGGAATTGGCAGTCATCGATGCCGGGACGAAAACCCTTGCCGCCGATGTGCGTTTATATACACCGCCGCTTGATTTTCCCGGTTTTGCCTATGTGGTTGGCCGGGAGGATCTAGTCCTAGACCGCATGAACGAGGAACATGGGATGCTGCGACATGTGCGCAACGAAAAAACTGGGCTTACAATCGGTGATCGATTGCGTTTGATCCCGGCACATATTTGTACGGCAGTGAATCTTCACGATGATATTTATGCGTTAGAAGACGGGGTATTCCGCAAGCTTTTGGTAGATGCGAGGGGGCGGGTTTGGTGAAAACACTCATTAAAAATGGCTTGATTGTGGACGGCTCCGGAAATGAGCCGTTTATCGGTGCGGTATTGATAGTCGACGGGGTGATTGCAGAAATTGGCCAAATGCCTTTCACGACAGATGATGAGATGGTCTTAATCGATGCATCCGGCCGCTTGATTACCCCCGGCTTTGTTGACATCCACCGCCATGCCGATTATGCAGCACTTAAAGATGGATTCGGCGAAATTGAGCTGGCGCAGGGGATTACCACTGCCGTGACAGGTGCCTGTGGCCTGACACCGTACCCATATACGTCAGAAATGTCAGATATGCTGATGCCGATATTAGGTGAAAAACCTTTTACGATCCCGTCATTCGCGGAGTATCGCGATGCCTTGACGGCGCGGGCTTTGCCGATCAACATCGGCGGGATGTTAGGTTCGGTGAGCCTGCGGGCGGCGGTAAAGGGTTTTATCAACGCTCCATTTACACGGACGGAAATTACCGCAGCGCGGGCCTTGGTAGATGAGGCGCTGGCTGATGGCGCACTGGGCTTATCGCTTGGCCTGATGTACCAGCCGGAGTGCTTTTCATCAATCGATGAAATCGCCGAAATAGCCAATGTCGCTGCCCATTATGATTCAGTGCTTACCGCGCATATTCGCGGTGAGGGTGACACCCTTGTAAAATCGGTCAAAGAAGCAATCCAAATCGCGAAAAGGGCAGGTCTTCCGCTGGAAATAAGCCACTTCAAAAGTTGTGGGACGAACAATTGGAACAAAGAAATTTTTAAAGCAATCAAAGTGATTGAAACGGCACGCGAACATCATGATATAACCGTTGATTTTTATCCCTATCACGGGGGCGCGACGATGCTTTTATCCCTGCTTCCCCCGGATTTTCCACAGGCGGACTGGCAGAAGCCGAAGGCCATTTATGAAGCCCTTACAAAAGAGTATCAAGGCTGGGACAATTATGTCCTTTCATTGGGACTTGAGCGAATTATTTTAAATGCTTTGACGAAAAGGGAGCATAGGGATTATAATGGTAAGAGCTTCATGGAGATATATCTTAAGATGGGCATTAAGCCTTGTGAATTGATGAGTAAATTATTGACCTCGGAAGCAGGGCGCGTCGGGATTATTATCATGAGCATGTCGCCGGATGATGTGGATACTGTTGCCAAATTACCTTATGCCAGTGTGATTTCCGATGCCCTTTATCATGAACATAGTAAGACCGCACATCCTCGCTTATTTTCGGCCTATCCGAAGATCATCAGAGAGTTCGTCCGCGAGCGAAAAGTACTCACGATGCCGGAAGCAATCCGCAAAATGAGCGCAATGCCGGCCGAGCGGTTAAAGATCAGAAAACGTGGTTTAATCAAAAAGGGCTATTTTGCCGACCTAAATGTTTTTGCCCCGGAACATATCCGCGACCGCTCGGACTTTCATAAAAGTGGGCTGATTGCCGAAGGGATGGATTATGTTTTTGTAAACGGCATGCTTGCTTGGGAGAATGGGAAAATAGCCGGAAAAAGTGGAAGATTTATTGCAAGTGATTAGGTTGAAAGGATATCATAATGGGTGAAGTTGAAAAAAAATTAAAGGCGCTGGGTTTTGCCCTGCCGGAAGCACCGGCAAAAGGCGGGGTATATACGCCGTGCAAGCTATTTTGCGATGGCAGGCTGGCATATGTGTCCGGCTGTGGGCCAATGATTGATGGCGTGAACATTACCGGTAAGGCTGGGACGGATGTGACGCTTTTAGAAGCGCAAACAGCAGCACGGAATGCGATGCTAAATGTGCTTGCAGTTTTGAAAGCGGCAATTGGTGATCTAGATAAGGTCAAAAGATGTGTCAAAGCAACCGTATTTATTAGCAGCGCAAATGATTTTTATGAACAGCCGAAAGCTGCGAATGCGGCCACGGAACTTTTGGTAGCGATTTTTGGCGAAGAACGGGGCTGCCCATCGCGCTCAGCCATCGGAGTGAATGTCTTGCCGGGCAATATCACGGCGGAGATCGAAATGCTCGTAGAATTGGTTTAGAGAGTACTCTTAGAAAGTGAGGAGACGTTAAATGTTAAAGACGAAAGAAAATTGCATGTTTGATGAGATTTCGCTGGGCGAGGTTATGCTCCGGCTTGACCCGGGTGAAGGGCGTATCCGTACGGCTCGCTCCTTCTGTGCTTGGGAGGGTGGCGGTGAATACAATGTTGCCCGTGGATTAAAGCGATGCTTTAAGCAAAATACGGCGGTGGTGACAGCATTTGCCGATAATGACATTGGCTGGCTGATTGAAGATTTTATTTTGCAGGGGGGCGTGGACACTCGCTTTATTAAATGGATTTCCTATGACGGAATCGGACGAAGCTGCCGCAACGGCCTCAATTTTACGGAACGGGGGCATGGCGTGCGAGGCGCAATCGGCGTAAGTGACCGGGCAAATACGGCGGTATCCCAGCTAAAACCCGGTGATATCGATTGGGAGTATATCTTTGGCGAATGTGGGGTACGTTGGTTCCATACCGGCGGCATCTTTGCCGCCCTTTCAGAGACAACAGCCGAAGTTGCCTTAGAGGCAGCCAAAATCGCCAAAAAATATGACACGATTGTCAGTTATGACCTTAATTACCGCCCTTCATTATGGAAAGATATCGGCGGCAAAGCAAAAGCGCAGGCAGTCAATCAAGAAATTGCCCAATATGTTGATGTCATGATTGGCAATGAAGAAGATTTCACGGCATGTCTTGGCCTTACGATAGAAGGAAATGATGAGCATCTTTCCGCTCTTGACTTGGATGGCTATAAAAAGATGATTCGTAAAGCGTCCCTCGCCTATCCCAATTTTAAGGTGATCGGAACGACCCTGCGGACCGTCAAATCGGCTACTATCAATAATTGGTCCGCCATCTGCTGGGCGGAAGGTGAGGTATATCAAGGCATGGCTTTTGACGATTTAGAGATTCTCGACCGTGTCGGTGGCGGCGACAGCTTTGCTTCCGGATTGATTTTCGGGCTTTTAAGCGGCAAAGATTATCAAACTGCGCTTAATTACGGCATTTGTCATGGTGCTCTGGCAATGACGACGGCAGGTGACACTTCCACGGCCTTACAAAAAGAAGTGGAAAGTTTAATGAAAGGAAAAAGCGCGAGAGTAGAGCGCTAAGGAACTTATATTGAATCATATACTAACCAAAATCAAAGAAATCGGCATTGTTCCGGTCATTGCGATGACTGATGTAGAAAAAGCTGTCCCCTTGGCGAAGGCTTTATTGGCCGGAGGCATTCCTTGCGCGGAAATTACCTTTCGCACGGCCGAAGGTACCGAATGTATCCGCCGCATTGCGAAAGAGGTACCGGATGTCTTGGTCGGTGCCGGCACAGTCCTAAAAAAAGAGCAGGTTGATCAAGCTATAACTGCCGGGGCAAAGTTTATCGTAAGCCCCGGATTCAATCCCAGGATCGTAACGTATTGCCTTGATAAGGGGATCGTGATAACCCCCGGATGCGCAACGCCATCGGATATGGAAGCGGCAATAGAGCTGGGGATTGAGGTGGTAAAATTTTTCCCTGCCGAACAGGCTGGCGGACTCGCTTATATTAAGGCCGTGGCCGCACCCTACGCAGGGCTTAATTTCATGCCGACCGGCGGAATCAATGTGGATAATCTTGGGAAATACCTTGCTTTTAACCGCATTATCGCCTGTGGCGGGAGCTGGATGGTCACGAAAGATTTGATTGAAAGTGATAATTTTCAAGAAATCACCCGGCTTTGTGCGGCGGCGGTGGATATCAGGAAGAACGTGAGAGCTGAAAATTGAAAATTTTTCAAGTTGAAAATTTTTCAAAATTTTCAACTTTTTATCTTGCTATTTCCACTACTTCATGCTAAAATGGTAATCCGTGATATACAAGCATCTTAGAAAGTTTTCTATTCTTTAGTAAAACAATTAAATCTAAATGCCATTCCTTGCTCCCTTAATCTTGTCTTAAAGGTAAGAGGGGGCCAGAGACCAAAAGGAGGTAACCCGCATGAACAAGTATGAATTATGCGTCGTTGTGAGTGCAAAAATCGAAGAGGAAGAACGAGCCACTACCATTACAAAGGTGAAAGAGCTGATCGAAAGATTCGGCGGACAAATCACCAATGTGGATGAATGGGGCAGGAAAAGACTAGCCTACGAAATTCAGAAAATGAAAGAAGGCTACTATAACTTCATCCACTTTGATGCTGAAAGCACGGCGCCCTTGGAAATCGAAAGCAGAATCCGCATCATGGATAATGTGATTCGTTTCTTGTGCGTACGAGAAGACTAACCAGTCTTTAAAGATCAACGTGCTACGCATAATAGAACAGGAGAATTTATGAATAAAGTAGTATTAATGGGACGTTTAACCAGAGACCCTGAAGTGAGATATTCGCAAGGCAAAAGTGAGAGCAGCATGGCAATTGCCAGATATACTTTGGCAGTCGATCGCCGTTTTAGCCGCGGTAATGATGAAGCAACGGCTGACTTCATTACCTGTGTCGCCTTTGGCAAAGCCGGCGAATTTGCGGAAAAATATTTCCGTAAGGGAATCAAAATCGCTGTTGCCGGACGCATCCAAACCGGCAGCTATGTAAACAAAGACGGAGTAAAAGTCTATACAACAGAAGTAATCGTTGATGAACAGGAGTTTGCTGAAAGCAAAAATGCCGGTGGCGGCGATGGCAATTATTCCGGCGGGAATGCCGGAAGCACAGCCCCGTCAGCCAGCGATGGGTTCATGAACATACCGGATGGAATAGATGAAGAACTACCGTTTAATTAACTAATTTTGGTCTGCATTGGCAGACAGATGGGAGTCACGCGAAGCGTGAAATGGAGGTTAATATGGCTTACAATAGAGGTGATAAACCCGACTTTCCTAGGAGAAAGGGCGGTCTTCGCAGAAGAAAAAAAGTTTGCGTATTCTGTGGAAAAGATAATGTGATTGATTATAAAGATACGAATAAATTGAAAAGGTATATTTCTGAGCGTGGTAAAATTTTACCCCGCCGCATTACCGGAAACTGCGCCAAACATCAAAGAGCCTTGACGGTCGCCATCAAACGGGCGCGTCACATTTCGTTGATGCCGTATGTTATGGACTAATAGTATTCCCGATGCATGAAAACAGTTATCAGGCTGATTGCTTGATAACTGTTTTGCACTGCGATAAGTTACATGTATTACATTAAGACAAAATATGGTAAAATTTGTTATAAAATGGTATACTAGTGTACCGAATATTAACTGTCAGCTATTTAATATTCGGTGCACTAGACTGAAAAGTAAAGGAATCTTATGAGAAATGCGATCAAGTTAAAAGGTAAGTTGAGAAAATATTTGCAAACCTCTGTCTATCTGGGTGTTTTGCTGATGTTGGTGAACTTGGTTATCTATTTGGTGGATGCATCTTCGGGCTTGATACTTACTTGTTTTATTATCTTTTATTTTGCGATTGTTTTGTCGGTATTATTCTATAATCGGCCAGTTATCATCAACGAGTTGGTTAGTTTCGCGACACAGTATGGCCAGATTCAAAAGACATTGCTTTATGAGCTGGAACTGCCTTATGCGATTTTGGATGACCGGGGAAAATTGATTTGGACGAATCAAGCATTTGAGGAAATCGTGCAAAAAGGCAAGAACTATCGTAAGTCGATAACCACCCTTTTTCCGGATATTACGATGGACAAGCTGCCCTTTGAGAATGATGAAGAATCTTATGACATCGAATTTAATGAGAGCATATTCTCGCTAAAACTCAAGAAAGTTTCGATCAAAGAATTGGCCGAGAGCAGCAATATGATTGATTCTGCGGATGGCTACCTGATTGCGATGTATTTGTTTGATACTACGGCGATTAGCATTGCGCTTAAAGAAGTTGATGACCAGAGCTTGGCAGTTGGGATGATTTATTTGGACAATTATGACGAAGCCTTGGAAAGCATTGAGGAAGTCCGCCGTTCCCTGCTTATTGCCTTAATTGACCGGAAAGTGAATAAATACATATCTTCACTCGACGGCATATGCAAAAAATTGGAAAAAGACAAGTATCAAATCGTTCTCCGCAAAAAAGCATTGGAGGACTTAAAAGAGCAAAAATTTGACTTGCTGGAAGATGTGAAGACCGTTAATATTGGCAATGAAATGAGTGTAACAATCAGCATTGGGATTGGGGTCGATGGCTTAACTTATGCGCAGACTTATGAGTTTTCCCGCAATGCGATCGATTTAGCTTTAGGGCGTGGCGGCGATCAAGCGGTGATTAAGACACCTGACAATATTAGTTACTTTGGCGGGAAAAGCCAGCAGATTGAGCGTAATACCCGCGTGAAGGCACGTGTGAAAGCACATGCCTTACGAGAAATCATCTCCGGCAAGGAGCGTGTCATCATCATGGGGCACCGGATGGCAGATGTCGATAGTTTCGGTGCGGCCATCGGAATATTCCGGATTGCAACGATGCTGGAGAAAAAAGCCCATATCGTCGTCAATGAAGTTACAACATCAGTGCAGCCGCTGATAGAGCTTTATAAAAATAACCCGGAATATGAAGATGATATCATTATCAGTTGCGGACAAGCAATGGAAATGGCCGATAACAATGTAGTCTTGGTGGTGGTTGACGTAAACCGTCCCAGCATTACGGAGTGTCCGGAACTCTTGCGCTTGTGTAAATCAATCGTTGTCCTTGACCATCACCGGCAGGGAACCGAGATAATCGAAAATGCCACTTTAAGTTATGTCGAAGTATATGCTTCTTCTTCTTGCGAAATGGTAGCCGAAATCCTTCAGTACATAGGCGACAATATCCGCATCCGCAATGAAGAGGCCGATTGCCTCTATTCAGGCATCATGATTGATACCAATAATTTCGTCACCAAGACGGGGGTGCGTACGTTTGAGGCGGCCGCCTTCCTGCGGCGGAGCGGTGCGGACGTGATCCGCGTAAGAAAGCTCTTCCGGGAAGATGCCCATGAATATAAGGCCAAGGCAGATGCGGTCAGCCAAGCCGAGATTTACCGTGGTGCCTATGCGATTTCGACCTGCACCAGCGAAGATATCCAAAGCCCGACGATTATCGGTGCCCAGGCGGCCAATGAACTGCTTAACATTAAGGGCGTAAAGGCCAGCTTTATCCTAACAGATTATCAAAACTGTATATACTTAAGCGCCCGCTCAATTGATGAAGTAAATGTCCAGATCATTATGGAGCGGATGGGCGGCGGCGGCCATATGAATGTCGCTGGCTGCCAAATGGAAGGAATTCCGATTGACGAAGGAATCGGCGCCCTCAAACGGACGCTTGACAATATGATTGACGGAGGCGAACTGTAATATGAAAGTAATACTATTACAAGATGTAAAAAGCTTAGGAAAAAAAGATGAAATATGCGATATCAATGATGGATATGCCCGGAATTTTATCATTCCCAAGAAACTAGGTATTGAAGCTACACCGAAAAACCTAAATGATTTAAAAATAAAAAAAGCCGGTGAAGAAAAAAATGCCAAAGAATTGCTTAATTCTGCCAAAGCATTTGCTGAATCGCTGTTAGAAAAAGAGATTCATCTTAGTATGAAAGCCGGCGAAAGCGGCCGTCTTTTTGGTTCGATTTCGACAAAAGAAATCGGGCAGGCATACAAAGACCAGTTAGGTATCGAGATTGATAAAAAGAAAATTCAGTTACCAGAAACCATTCGCAGCTTTGGGGAACATCAGGTTCCGATTAAACTGCATCCGCAAGTGACCGGAATGCTTAAGGTGGTCGTAGAATGTGAAGAGATTTCCTAAACTTCACATTATAATGGAGATTGAAGATGACGATGGAGGAAGCGCTGCTAAAGCGAATTTTACCACATAGCATTGAAGCAGAGCAATCTGTTATCGGAGCCATGATTATGGATCGGGAAGCGATTATTGTTGCTTCTGAAACCCTAAGTAATGCCGATTTTTATAGCCGCCAATATGGGGTCATATTCGAGGCGATGGTAGAGCTGAATGATGAGGGCAAACCGGTTGACTTAGTAACGCTTCAAAATCGCTTAAAAGAAAAAGATCTTCCGCCGGAAGTGGCGAGCCTTGAGTTCGTCCGCGACTTGATGAGCGCTACCCTTACTTCGGCCAATATCAAGCATTATGCGAATATTGTTGCGGAAAAGTCAACGCTGCGGAAACTGATTCGATTAAATGAAGAAATCGCGAATAATTGTTACGGTGGAAAAGAAAGCCTTGATTTTATTCTGGAAGATACCGAAAAGCGAGTATTTGAGCTTATTCAAAAAAGCCATAGTAGCGAATTTGTTTCGATTCGCCAAGTGGTCTTAAATGCACTTGATAAAATCGAACTTGCCTCAAAAAACAAAGGCAATGTAACGGGTGTTGCGACCGGATTTATTGATTTGGATTATCGAACGGCCGGAATGCAGCCTTCGGATTTGATTTTGATTGCGGCAAGGCCTTCAATGGGAAAAACCGCTTTGCTTTTAAATATCGCTCAGCATGTGGTGCTAAAGCAAAAGCAATGTGTCGCCATTTTTAGCTTAGAAATGTCCAAAGAACAATTAGTCAACCGTCTTTTTTCGATGGAATCACGGGTTGATTCACAGCATCTTAGGACGGGAAATCTCTCGGACATGGAGTGGGAAAAATTAATCGAAAGTGCAAGTGAGATTGGCAAGTCGAACTTAATCATTGATGATACCCCGGGAATATCTATTCCGGAATTGCGCTCGAAGTGCCGGAAATACAAATTGGAACACAATCTCCAAATGATTATCATTGATTATTTGCAGTTGATGAGTGGATCAGGAAACCGGTCGTCGGATTCAAGGCAGCAGGAAATATCAGATATCTCACGTTCGCTTAAGTCGATTGCCCGTGAACTAAAGGTACCGGTGATTGCCGCATCCCAGCTTAGCCGTGCGGTTGAGCAGCGTCCGGATCACCGCCCCATGCTTTCTGACTTACGTGAATCAGGGGCGATTGAGCAGGATGCCGATGTGGTGATGTTCATCTACCGTGATGAATATTACAACAAGGAAAGTGAGAAAAAAGGGATTGCCGAAATCATTATTGCCAAACAGCGGAATGGCCCGGTGGGTACGATAGAGCTGGCCTTCCTGCCCGAATATACCAGATTTGCGAATTTATCACGCTAGGAAAATTATATAATTAAAGGATTTCATTACAAAAGAGGACAAGCCAAGAGGCATGTTCTTTTTTTGCGGAAGCTTGCTTTTTGATTATTACCAAGACAGAAAAACTTTAGTTTTGCAAAATGAAAGGAGCCAAATATGAAACAAGAAACCCGCTATCTAATCTCGGATGCCGCCAAAAAGGTCCAAGTCGAGTCGCATGTCCTTCGCTATTGGGAGGAAGAGCTAAAACTGCCAATTAAGCGGAATGAGCTGGGGCATCGCTATTACACAGAAGATGATATCCTCCGTTTTAAGGAGGTAAAGGCGTTAAAAGAGCAAGGCTTGCAACTCAAAGCAATCCGCATGATACTTAAGGATGGGCGGATTCAATCCTTTGCCGGCCGCGAAATCGCCGCCAAAATGGATTTATATGAGAAGGATGAAAAAGAAAAGCATATTTTGATGGTCAATTCCAATGAAATTATGCCGGTTCAAAGTCAAGCCACGGCAATGACCACCGGTACTGATGCAAAAAGTCTGCGCTTGCAGCAATTGCTGCAGCAAATGATTTCTGATGCGGTCCGCACGAATACCAAAGAGCTGGTAGAAGACATCAAAGAAACAATGCTAAAAGAACTGGATTATCAATTCCGCCTTCAAGAAGAACGGGAAGAGAATTATATCAAAGAAAAAATAAGCCGTGATGAGGCTCATTATCAGCGAATCGATGAAATGCTCCGCAAGCGAAGCCGAAAAATAAAGCCGGACGCAAAAGAAAAAAAGATGTTCCGGAAAGGCTAAAAAATAGTATAAAACCAAAATCCTCCGGAGGGAGGATATTGGTAAGCTTGCGGCCCGATTCATTATTCGACGATGGCATTAACTGGGCATGTACTGACGCAAGCCCCACAATCAATGCAGGTATCAGGATTGATTTCGTATTTTGAATCACCTGCGCTGATTGCGTCAACCGGGCATGATCCGCCGCAAGCGCCGCAATTAATGCAGCTTTCATTGATTACATATGACATATGTATTCCTCCTTATTTTGGTGCCAAGGAGAGGTTCTTTGACACCTTTATATCTCTATTACCCTCATATTAATATAAGTCGAGTTGAAATACAAGTAAAATTTGACTGATATTAATATGTTCAGGATAAAGTGTTTGTCCATTTGTACATGAACATAACGCTGAATGGGTTACTGGTCAAAAACAGAGGGTATATCCTGCTTCGCCTCTGACATCTCGCCAGCTATTTCCTCAAACTCGGTTTTTCCTATTTCTATTGCGACATGTTACTGTTTGCGGCAAGCCGCAAACAGTAACGAAAAGTGGCGGTCGGGCGATTTTACTTTTGAAAACACTTGCATTATTCGTTTATTCGTTGTATACTGTGTTTAGTTGTCAAAGCGGAGGACTGTGAATGATATGCGGTATATAACACCTAAGCAAGCAGGAGAATTATGGGGTATATCGGAGCGGCGGGTACAAGTGTTATGCGTAAATGGTCAGGTAGACGGCGCAGAGCGATTCGGTGGTAAGGTTTGGCTCATTCCAAAAGGCACCCCCAAACCACTTGACGGTAGGACAAAAGAAGCGAAACAACGTAAAAATAACGAGCAATCGGAGGAATATAGATGTCATATTTAGAACAGGCAATAAAGGACGGCTACGCGCATATTACAGGTGCAGAAGGAAAGCGTCAAATTACATATGTGTCCTCCGACAATCACAAAGAACGCTATGACGACCCGGAGGAAAAAGTCCGTGCGGAAGTTTGGGCGGAACTGATTTATCAACAATTTTTACAGCGCAGCAGCGGCGGTAATTATCCGGCTATCACTCAAGATGAAATGAAAAAAGTTGTTATTCCGATTCCAGATAGGGAAATCCAAGACAGAATCGTTAAAGAAGCTGTTTGTCGTAAAAATACTGCCCGACAACTTAAACATGAGGCCGAAACCGAATGGTCGGCAGCGAAGGAGCGGTTTGAGCGGGAACTGATGGGAAATTGAGATATTGTTGAAGTTAATACACTTGAACTATGCAAAATCCCCACCGAAACGGATAACAGTCGCCTGTGTTATTGCATGAATTTTATTAAAGCGGAAGGAGAAATTGAGTTGGAAGCTATAGCGAAAAGAGACCCCTTAATTAAAAAAGCATTAGTACGTTTAATGGAATTATCAGCGGATGAAAAAAACCGCCTTTTATACGAAGCCCGCGAAAAGGAACGGATGGATTTTTAGGACAGAGTTACCGAAGCGCGTTTGGAGTTAGAGAGCTGTCTAGTGTTGAGCGACTTTTTACGCCCGCCGCACCCAACCAAAAAACCCCTCAAATCGCCAACACTTCGTCGAAAATAAGAGTCTCAACTTTCTTAGCTTGAATATGTACGCAATCATTTTTGGTTTTGATGTGCAGAAAAGCACGGGAACTGCCACGGTAATCAAAGATTTTGCCAAAGCAATCAGCTAAGATTTTCAGAACCCGAAGCGTGGACTCTGGGGAAAGATTTTCTAACGGGTCAATGTGAAAATCCACAGTAATGCACTGCATCGCGGCTTCTAACATATACCGCCTTAGGGCGGGATCAATATCTTTGTTGTTGACGGAAATATCTTGACGATAATCCGGTTCTTCGTTGTTGGCACTTCTAAGGTATGCCAAGATATTAGCATCATCAGACAAATCGGCAATGTCATTTAGATAACGGAACATGTCATATATTTTGTTCCATAATAGCTCAATCGTTGCTTCCTGATGTTCATTCAGTAAGCCCTTTAATTTAAGTT
>Ga0082212_10007563_pt1 | contig 14335 bp, 9 predicted proteins | sample TergutNt197P3_FD_71548 | JGI IMG/M metagenome (GOLD analysis project Ga0082212, IMG submission 71548) | Neocapritermes taracua P3 segment gut microbial communities from Petit-Saut dam, French Guiana - Nt197 P3 | ecosystem: Host-associated > Arthropoda: Insects > Digestive system > Gut ... | reverse complement strand
GGAGACGACCGAAACCTATACTACGATTACAGATGACGACCCCAATCCTACTACGGAATCCACACCTCCTACTACTGTGGAAACGAGCGATAGTGTTACGACGCCGGTCATCACTACCGTTACGTCAAGCACACAATTATTAAACGACGGCGATTTGCTTATTCCGAATCCGCGTCATATCGGCGAACCCGCGCGCGTAATGGCATTTGACTTGAATCTAAGCGGTACCGATACAGCGACATTAAAAGATGCGACTATAGAAATAACAATGACGGGTGCGGCAACAAGCGGCAGACGGCTTTGGGCGATGACCGATTTAGGCAATAATCTTTCGACATACTGGGCGAATATAACCCACGAAAATTATACAAGCGGAGATTCTCCGAACATTCGTTCGGTTGACTTTACGGGAGCAACCTCCGCCACTATTGTAATACCGTTTTCGATGTTGTATAACGGCAGTAGCTTTGCTACAAAGCTGTATATTGTCGGTACGACAAGGTTTAGCGCGCCCGGCACGAACGACACCTATTATCCCCCCGAAGCCGTTCCCGGTACGTCGAGTATTTGGAGAACCGACGTTACCGACAGTATTACCGTTGTCAATTTCAAAATTAACGAGGGAACACCCGAAGTAACAACTACCGCGGGTCCCACTATACCGACCCCCGAGGGATACGATATTTTCAATATGCAGGATAATCCGTATTTGAGCGTTTTGGCGATTTCCGACGAAAGCAATAGCGGCGGAACGGGAGGTGGAGGAAGCAGTAACAGCGATGCTTTAGCCGCATTACCGTTTGTGTCGAGAGCTTCCGGAGGCACTACACGCGAGGTTGCGGTTAAAACAACCTCTCCACAAACAATAACCATTACGGGAAGAAGCGGGTCGTTGCAAATGGTTCAATTTAACTTGAACTCTTTCACGCCGCGCGCAAATCACGAATACAACTTCCACGTCAGCGGCACCTGCGGAACGGGTTCAAGCTCTAATTTAATGTTGCTCAGAAACGGCGAAGCGTCCTCATCTCCGGAATTGATTCGTTCGACAATCGGCTCGGGCGGCGCGTTTAATATCAACCTCACAAGAAAAGCAACCGAACTTGTGTCAACCGCAGTTTACAGCTTAGCCACAGCAAACAGCGAGGGGGCGTCGGGTAATACATCAAGTACCGTTGTAATTACCGGTATGAAAATAACCGAAATCTGTCCCGAAAACTGTCCCACCTGTGTAGCGCACACCATTACCTTTGACGCAAACGGCGGCTCAGTTACTCCGACGAGTGCGAAAACTCACCCCAACACCGGATTATTGGCAGAATTACCGACTCCGACGCGCAGCAGTAATTTGTTCATCGGTTGGTTCACTACCCAAACCTCCGGCGGCGTTGAGGTTGATAAGGACTACAAGTTCACGTCAAGCATAACCCTCTACGCGAGATGGATAAATCCTACAACCGACTTTGCTAACCTTACCGCGCAACAGGTGGTCAACGATATAAAGACGGGCTGGAACTTAGGTAACACCTTTGACGCGCATACCTCGGGAAGTGCGGGTTACGCTTATAACAGTTCTATTTCCGGGCTTGAAGTTGTATGGCTCGGTAACGATACCTCAAACAGACCGACAAAGGCACTCATTGACGGAATTTATGCACAAGGCTTTGACTCTATAAGAATCCCGATTACCTGGTACAAGGTTATACAAAACACTACAACCTATAAAATCCGCGACGATTGGATGGCGCGTATAAAAGAGGTTGTTGATATGGCGCACTCTAAGGGTATGTATGTCATTATTAATACACACCATGACGAAAGCATTATGGGATTAGCGGCAACAAAGAGAACGACCGCGAAAACCGCAGTAAGAGAGCTTTGGAAACAAATTGCCGACACATTTAAAAATTATGATTATAAGTTGATTTTTGAAGGAATTAACGAGCCTCGCGACCAAAGCTATATGGGTCTTTTTGAACCGAGTATTAACGGTAAAGAAGCAGAGGGAGGCAACTCCGCATACACCGCGGCACAGGTTCAAGAGTGGTTCGAAAGCGTTAATCAGCTTAATCAGGAATTTGTTACCACGGTACGCAATTCCGGCGGCAATAACGCACACAGAATCTTAATGGTTCCGACCTATGCGGCGAACACGGGGCGCGCGGCATTAGACGGGTTTAGAGTTCCAAATGATATCCCCGCTAATATGCACGCAAACCCCGCACCCGGCGGCAAAGGCACGGTCAGCAAGAAAATCGCGCTCTCCGCACACATTTATCACCCGACCGGATTTACGTTACAATGCACAACCGCCGAATGGGACGAAGCCGGAATACGCGGCGCGCTCATGCGTATCTATAACCGCGTAAATCTCGGAAATTCTCGCGGAAATGTCCCGAGCAGCAGCGGGGATAATAACGACCCGTTAGACGCATTGGGAATCCCGGTTATTCTCGGCGAATGGGGCGTAACGAACAACAAATTAATTTCATCGAGCATGACCGAAAGAATAAACGAAAGGTCGAGATACGCCAACACCTATATGCGCGTCGCGACAGACCTCGGTTTCAGAACGCTTTGGTGGGATAACGGAAAAGACCCGTATAACGACGGCGACGGAAAGGAATCCAACGGGTTGTTCAAAAGAAGTGACGGCGCGTTACCCTCTAACGATTTTAAACAAATAATTAACGCAATTATGCAAGGGCGCAAGGGCGACCCCACTTGGACAAAATAAGTAGCGGCAAACAATCAACTTGTTTATTTACAGTTCCTTATAAGAAAACCCCGCCATTTGGTGGGGTTTTCAAACAAAAGCCAAACAAGAGAAGTCCAAAGGACGGGCTTTGCTCGTCCGGCGGGCGAATCTTGACGACGGAGAAAGCCAAACAAGAGATGAGTCCAAAGGACGGGCTTTGCTCGTCCGGCGGGCGAATCTTGACGACGGAGAAAGCCAAGCTTGACATCAGGTCAGAGAAGGGAGATTTTATATTGTGAACAGAAAAAAGGCGCAGGTTGCGGAGGGAGCCGTTTCTATTATCGTTAATTTTATATTATTCGCACTTAAATTTTTAGCGGGTATATTAACCGGGTCAATTGCGTTAATTGCGGACGCCTGGCACACGCTGTCCGATTCGTTATCATCGGTATTTGTTATATTGGCGGCAAAGCTCGCGGCGCGAAAACCGGACAAGGAACACCCGTTCGGACACGGACGCTGGGAGTTGATTTCCACGTTGATTATTGCCTTTCTTTTAGCGTTTATCGGGTTCGAATTCTTTAGCGGCTCTATAGAAAAATTCAAGAACCGCGAAAGCGTCGAATACGGAACCTTGGCGATTATTGTAACAATAGCCTCGGTTGTTGTAAAGGAATTATTAGCACAATTTGCGTTTTACTTAGGACGGAAAACAAAAAATTCCGTTGTATCTGCGGACGGGTGGCATCATCGCACCGACGCGCTCTCATCAATTGTTATATTAATCGGTATAGTTGTCACGAAGTTTGTGACGAATTTATGGTGGATGGACAGCGTTTTGGGTATGGCTTGTGCGGCTATGATATTCTTTGCGGCTATACAAATAATGAGGGAAGCAATTACGAAAATATTAGGCGAGGAACCCGAGCATAATTTGAAGGAGCGAATAACGGAGGAGGCTTTGAAAATCTATGAAAACGACCTTCAAATTCATCATATTCATCTGCACGATTATATTTCACAAAAGGAGCTTACTCTGCATATCATGCTCGATGAAAACATGACAATTAAAGATTCGCATAAAGTAGCCACGGTTATTGAAAACATGATAAAGGATAAATTCGATATGGTTGCAACTATTCATGTTGAGCCGCGCAAGTCCGAAGCTTGAGGGAATAAATTATCCCCCTTTACAACATCATGACCTTAAGCGAATCGAGAATTTTTCGTTCCCGCCGCGACACCTGAACCTGTGACATTCCAAGTATTTCGCCGACCTCGCCTTGTGTCTTTTCGCCCCAATAGCGCATGATAATAAGCCGCCTGTCCTCTGCGGAAAGGGCGGTCAACGATTGTTTAAGCGCGATTAGCTCAATTAATTTGTTTTGCGGCGGGTCTACGGGGACATCGTATTCGACCGAACCCGATTTCCCGCCGCTTGACGAGCCCGCACCTCCTCTTTCGTCAAAATTATCCGCCGTCAATGATAAAGGCGGAAGACCTACCGATAATGCTTCGCTCACTTCGGCGACGCTTATCCCTAAAATTTCGCCTATGTCCGATAAATGCGGGTCTTTTCCTTCTTTTACAAGCTGTTCTTGTATCCTCGTTACTTTTAGCGACAACTCTTTTAATCCGCGACTGACCTTAACCGCACCGCCATCACGGAAAAGTCGCTTTATTTCGCCCAGTATTACGGGAACGGCGTATGTCGAAAACATTAAACCGCGTTCTTTTTCAAAATTCTTCGCCGCCTTTATGAGGCCGATACACCCCGCCGAATACAAGTCGTCGTATTCGATACCGCGGTTGCGGAACCGATTTGCAAGCGAATGTACAAGACCGAGGTTGCTCTCTATAAATCTTTCGTCGGTATTTAAACTTAACAACTCATTCATTTCTTAAGTGGGGCGTTCGGTGAGGTTTTTACACATGGTTATTGTTGTTCCTTTACCGACTTTACTGAAAACCCGAAGCTTGTCCATGAAGCTCTCCATGACCGCAAAGCCCAAGCCCGCCCGTTCTCCCTCCGCACACGTAGTAAATAAAGGCGTTTTTGCCCGCTCAATATCGGCGATTCCGCAGCCTTTATCCTTAATTCGTATGTAGACGGTATTGTCTGACATAATTCTCGCCGTCATCTCTATTGTACCGAGAGTCTCGACATCGGCATAAGCGTGTACGATACAGTTTGTTACCGCTTCGGAAACCGCCGCCTTTATTTCGTTTATTTCCTCAACCGTCGGGTCAAGCTGTGACGCGAATACCGCCGCCGCCGAACGCATGAACAACTCATTTTGTGAGCGCGCCGGTACAATTAATCTGAAATAATTCCTTATTGTTGGTTTTGTTTTCATTTTCTTTACTCCTTTGCTATATAGCACTTCCGCTTGGCATTGATACTTTAATTTGCAGTAGATTTTTTGTCAGACAAGGCGAAAATATCGCGAATATACGCTTATATTTAAAATATTTTCAACGCAGTATGACGAAAAATATATTGTGAATTATGTGTTAATGGCAAGCGGAAGTGCTATATTATAAGTCCCGAAAGCCCCGCCAATTTTACAATTCTCTCTGCGGTTCCGTTAATGTTTTTAATAAAAAGCTTCCCGCCGAAGCCCTCTAAAACTCTCATTCTTCCGAGTATAAGCCCTATTCCCGAGCTGTCCATAAACTTTACCTCACTAAAACTCAATATAAGAATACCGGGGGTAGAGTTTTCTAATACCGCATCTATTTCGCTCCGTATTCCCGCCGCCGAATGATGGTCAATATCCCCTTTAAGCTCAACCGTAACCCGTTCACCGGTATTTTGTATTTCTACCATAATATTAATCCGCAATGAAACTATTGCGCCTTTCTGCTTGATTTTTTCTCGTACAGGTTCTTGTATATGATTGTAACAGGTTATTATTGAAATATTTGTCGAAGTTTGTAGTGGGGGCTATTATTATTTTTCAACAGGATATTACACCCTCACTTTCAATAAAAACGCTTGACACTCGTTTATAATCATGTTATACTTAGTTTTCAGAAACGGGGTCAATATGAAAGCAACAGATTATATCGTTCGGGAATTTGTAAAAAGAGGTGTGGAGGTTGTATTTGGCTATCCCGGCGGGATGGTTACGCATTTAACCGATTCACTGTACAAATTCTCAAAAGACGGCTTAATTACAACAAAAATATGCTGTCACGAACAGGGGGCGGGATTTGCCGCCTGCGGTTATGCCGCCGCAAGCGGGAAGGTAGGCGTTGCATTTGCAACAAGCGGGCCGGGCGCGACAAATCTCATTACCGCGATTTGTCACGCTTATTTTGAATCTGTCCCCGTTGTTTTTATCACGGGACAGGTTAATACCTATGAATCCCGCGGCGAGCTCGGTTTAAGCGTTCGACAAAAAGGCTTTCAGGAAACCGATATAATTGAGATGGTGAAAGGGGTTACAAAATACGCGGAGTACATTGATAACGTCTCAAAGCTGCCTGACGGCTTGAATAAAGCGTTTACAATAGCGAGCAACGGGCGACCCGGCGCAGTGTTACTGGATATTCCGATGAATGTTCAGCGCGGCGAGATTCAAGAAAGGCAAACAAGAGCAAAGCCCGAAGGACGGGCTTTGCTCATCCGACGGGCGAATCTTGACGTTGGAAAAAGTGAAATCAAACCTTCAAATAATTCGACGGGCGAGTTTTTGATAAAAAATGACGATTTTTCCGCATTTGATATAATAAAAAAAGAGTTAAAGCGTTCAAAAAGACCGGTTATCCTCGCGGGTAACGGTATTAATTCTACAAATATGCGATGCTTTTTTAAGCGTTTTGCCGAAAATATAAAGCTCCCTTTTATATCGAGTATGCTCGCGGTCGATTTATTTGACGAGGATTTTTCGGAGTATTACGGGTTTATCGGAGCATATGGAAGTCGTACCGCAAACATGATTGTTTCGCAATGTGATTTGCTCATTTCGCTCGGCTCGCGGTTGGACTCGCGACAGACCGGCGCGATGCTTGCCGAATTTGCCCCAAACGCAAGGCTTATTCGCGTCGACATTGACGATAATGAATTAGCCTATAGAATAAAACCCGACGAAATACAAATCCGTGCAGATTTAAGAGAGCTTCTTCCTAAGCTTTCCGAAACGGATTTTCCGCACGAATATAGCGACAGACCGATGTGGAAGGCTCAATGTGAGCGTTATAAGGAACAATTAAGCGCGATTGATAATTATTATGTCAATAGGCTTATTGAGGACATAAGCGGGTTTATTCCCGATAATGTGTTATTAACCGCCGATGTTGGGCAGAATCAAGTATGGCTTGCACAATCGTTTAAGTTTAAAAAGGGGCAGAGAATGTTTTTCTCGGGCGGACACGGCGCAATGGGCTTTTCTCTCCCTGCCGCAATTGGCGGCTGTTACGCGGGGAATACGCAAGGTAAAAAAGCCGTCTTTTCTTTTTCGGGCGACGGCGGTATGCAGATGAATATTCAAGAACTGCAAACTATTAAGCGAGAGAATTTGCCGGTAAAAATCTTTGTTTTGAACAACGGCTCTCTCGGAATGATAAGATGTTTTCAAGAGATTTACTTTGATTCTGTCTTTTCATATACAAACGCATCGGGCGGTTATACCGCGCCCGATTTTGTAAAGCTTGCTGAGGCATACGGTATACCCGCGCACAGGATTACGAGCGCAGATGAGCTTGCGTTGTATACGGACGAGCTGAACGGCGAGTCCCCCGTTTTATTTGATATTGTGTTGGGGGCTTCGACCTATGTTACACCAAAGCTTGCGTATAACAAACCGATTTATGACCAAGACCCGCCGATTGACCGCGAGTTATTAAAAAGGTTATTAGGAGAAGCAAAATAAGAGGTGCAAAATGAAAAAAATTTCTATTATTATTCCGACTTTTAATGAAGAGGAAAATGTTATACCTATTCATGCGGCGGTTAAAGCTTTATTTTTGAACGAATTAAAAAAATACGAATATGAAATATTGTTTATTGATAACAAATCCACCGATTTAACCCGCGAAAGATTAAGACAAATTTGTCGGGAGGACGATAAAACCCGCGTTATTTTTAACGCCAAAAACTTTGGGCAGTTTAACTCGCCTTATTACGGACTTACCCAAACCTCGGGCGATTGTGCCGTTATGCTGTGCGCCGATTTTCAAGACCCGATTGAGCTTATTCCTACGCTTGTACAAGAATGGGAAAAAGGGCATAAAACCGTCTGTTGCGTCAAGACGAGCAGTAACGAAAACCGCATTGTGCGTTTTTTGAGAACGGTTTATTATAAAATTATAAAAAGACTCAGCAGCGTTGACCAAATAGAACACTTTACCGGCTTCGGGCTGTACGACAAAAGCTTTATCGACGTTTTGCGCGAACTCGACGACACTATGCCGTTTCTTCGCGGAATCGTCGCCGAATTGAGTCCCGATTTAAAAATAATAGAGTATAAACAAGCGAGACGCCGCGCGGGAAAGACAAAGAATAACCTCTATACGTTATATGATGCGGCTATGATTTCTTTTACTTCATATACAAAAATCGGGTTAAGACTCGCAACAATTTTCGGCGCGATTATGTCTTTTTTGGGGTTAATAATTGCGTTCGTCTATCTTATATTAAAGCTCATGTTTTGGAACAATTTTCCCGGCGGCTCTATACCGGTACTCATAGGCGTTGTTGCGTTCGGTTCGGTACAACTGTTTTTTACGGGCGTCGTCGGCGAGTATATATTGAGTATTAACACAAGACTTATGAAACGACCGTTAGTAATTGAGGAAGAGCGTATTAATTTTAATGAAGAATAAACAAAGAAGGCTTTTAAAAACCCGTTCAATGTACAAATATTTTATTTCGCCCGTTATCGTAATGCTGATATATCTGTTGATTTTTGCATTAAAGGGTATATATCCTTTTGGCGAAAGGATTATCGACGTGTGGGATATGACGCAGATGAATGTTCCGATTTACTATCATTTGTGGGATTTTTTGCATGGCAGTAAGGCACTTTTCTTCGATTGGTACAGTGGGCTTTCGATTAATATGGCAGAATCGGTCGGTATTGTGAGTCTTTTAAGCCCGTTTAACCTTTTCTTCTTCTTTGTTTCCCGGGAAAAGCTTCATCTTTCTATGGGGTTGTTCACAATATTGAAGCTAATGGCGGCGGCGGCAACAATGTACTTCTTTTTAAAAAAGACTTATGTAAAGAGCTTTTGTTTATCGTACGTCAAGATTCGCCCGTCGGACGAGCAAAGCCCGTCTTTTGGGCTTATCTCTTGTTTTGCCTTATCGGAATTTTGGTTAAATATATTTAGCTTATCCTACGCATTTTCGGGATATGCGATTATGTATTATTCAAACAGTCAGTGGTTGGATATTATGGCGATTTTCCCGCTGTTAATGCACAGCCTTTATAAGCTTTTAAGAGGGAAAAAGGGCGGGACGCTTTATTATATCATTATGCTTTGTGTGTGCTTAATCATCAATATGTATATTTCGATGATGGTTTTGCTTTTTATATTCTTCATATCGGGCTTTTATTTTAAGCTTATTTCAAAATATCAAAGGAAACAGATTGTTTGCTTAGGCGCGGGAACGCTAATGTCGTTCGCAATTTCCGCCGCGGTAACAATCCCCTGTTTCGTTCAAATCGACGAATCGGCGAGGTCAACCCTCGGTCGCTCATTAGTGACGGCATATTTATCAATAATGAACGCTCCGAACGGAATAAGCATGAATAAATGGCTTTTACTCTTTCCTTGTGCCTTGCCGTTATCAATTATTGTTATAGGAATTTTCGGCGGTGAAAAATTCAAAAGTAAAAGCAGAGGCTTTAAAAAAATCGCGGCGTTTTGGGGGGGCGGTATACTATTAGTGTTATTGCCTTTGTTTTTTGAAACAACAAACTTAATATGGCACGGTGGCGGGTATGTATTATTTCCGGTACGGTTTTCGTTTATGCTGACATTTATGGTGATTACCGCCGCCTCTTACTATGCTTCGCGTAACCCCGCAATAAATAAATATCAAGAGAGAATTGCCGAGGAAATACCCGATTTTTCCGATGAAAATGATTATGACGATTATGATGATTTCGATTCATACGGCGTTGTTGACTTTTCGGCATTATCTGCAACCGACGCAAATGAACTCAAAAGCGTCGAGCTTGACGGTGGCGGCTACACAATAAGCAAGGTAATGAGCTTTATTTTAACCTTTGCAACTATATTTTTTATGGGGTGTACGGCATATATCTCCGTCAAAAAAACGCTTAGCTTTTATAAAGAGGGTACTAATGTATTTGCACCCGAATTGTTTACGCCGATTATAGTCTTATCTGTTATTCTTTTTACGGTATATTTGTTTTTGTTCTGTAAATATAACACAAAAATTAATAATCGAATTGTGGGGTTTATACTTTTACTTGAGTTGTTTTGTTTCTCGTATATATATATAGGTTATCAAAATCCCCCGTTTGCTTATATACGCGAAGCAAACGAGGTTAAGCGAGAGTTTTCCGTATCGGAGGACAAGCTCGCGAGAATTAAAACAACTGGACATTCGTTTAATACGAACTATCCTTTTATATTTGAACGCGCTTCAATCTCAAACTGGACTCATACTATACCGTACAGGCGGCTTTCCGCAAATGAAAAATTTGGATATTCAACAGTTTATACGCGAATGTTAGATACGGGGGGGACGGTTTTTTCGGACGCGCTTTTTAATATAACCAATACCATTTCTGACGACGCGCTTCCGTCTGCTTTGTACGAATTAATTGCCGACGGCGAAAGCTACAGCTATTACAAAAATAGATATGTTCTCCCATTCGGAATCCCCGTAAGCTTAGAGGCAATGAAGACCGTTATTGTCCCCGTCGACGAAACCGCCGCCGAAAAAGAACCGGAGCGAGAATTAGAAAATTCAAAAGCGACCGAAAAAATTGAACTAAACCCGTTCATCTATTCAAACGCCGTTTATGCCAATATGTTTTCAAAAAATGACGAGCTTTTTGATATAATTAAATATAACGGCATTATTAACGAGGTCGCCGTTATGAAACACGAAGCCACGGATAAAAAGCTTTCTGTGAGCATAAATGTCGTCGGGCGAAAGGTTTTGTACTATCTTTCCTCAAATAATAACAAAACGGGTTCGCTAAAAATAAAATCAAAATCGAACGGCACCGTTGAGGTCAAGAGGTTTCCGTCTCAATTTGATAACGGCGTTCTTTGCTTGGGTGTGTTTGAAAATGAAACGGTCAGCTTGGATATTACAAAGTCGGACACCGTAAAAGCAACAAGCGCGTATTATTCCCCAAACGCGGTAAAAGCCGAAATAGTGGCACAGCTCGATTTAGAAAAAATGGACGCGCTTATTAATGAATGGGCAGAATACGATATCAAAGCGAACGCGGGAGCGAATACGCTCTCGATAGAGGCAAATATTGACGACGCGAATAACGATTTGTTGTTTTTGCCGATAAGCTATGACAAAGGTTGGCGGTGCAAGGTCAACGGCGAAAGGGTCAAGGTGCGGCGAATATTAGGCTCTTTTATCGGTATTCCCGTTGAGGCGGGTGGGAACAATATCGAAATGCGGTTTATTTCGCCGGGATTTATTCCGGGGGCAATAATAAGTCTTTGCGCGGTTGTTTCTTTACTTGCTTTTTTACTCGTTTTGAGGAAAGTCAAACAAGAGATAAGCCCAAAGGACGGGCGAATCCTGACGTCGAAAAAAATCAGATTAATCGAGCGGCATGACGTGTATCAAGCCGCAGTAAAGGGAATTTTTGCGTTATATATGATTATTTGGGGCGGTTTGGTCATGGTTATTTATTTAATCCCGACGGCATATTCATTAATATCAAAATTCTTAATATTATAATAATATTGTAAAGAGGTCGAATATGAAAACAGTTATATTGGCGGGCGGACTCGGAACGCGCATATCCGAGGAGAGCTATTTTAAACCAAAGCCTATGATTGAAATTGGTAATATGCCGATTTTATGGCATATTATGAAGCATTATTCATTCTACGGATTCAACGATTTTATCATTTGCTGCGGGTATAAAGCAAACATTATTAAAGAATACTTTGCGTCGTATTATCTGCACAGGAGCGACGTAACCTTCGACTTTTCCGATAACAATAAAATGACGATTCATTCTAACATTGCCGAACCTTGGCGGGTTACGCTCGCCGACACCGGTCAAAATACAATGACGGGGGGGCGAATAAAGCGCGTTCGTGATTATATCGGCGACGATACATTTATGCTTACATACGGCGACGGCGTTTCAGATGTAAACCTCGAAGACTTGTTGCGGTTTCATAAGTCGCACGGAAAATATGCGACGCTTACCGCAGTCAGCGCGAGTCAAAAATTTGGAATTATAGACATTAATGAGGACGATTCAATTTCTGCGTTCAGAGAGAAGTCGAACGCCGACGGAAGCAGAATTAACGCGGGGTTTATGGTACTCGAGCCGAGCGTTATTGATTATATCGAAAACGATTCAACTGTTTGGGAAAAGGAGCCTCTCCAAAACTTGTCGAAAGAGAAACAATTAATGGCGTATACGCATCAGGGGTTTTGGCAGTGTATGGATACGCAAAGAGATAAACAATTGTTGGAAAAATATTGGGAAGAGGGGAATGCACCATGGAAAATTTGGCTCTGAGCAATAATTTCTATAATAATAAGAAGGTTTTTGTAACGGGGCATACGGGCTTTAAGGGGGCGTGGCTTTGTAGAATTCTTTCAGAATTGGGGGCGGAGGTAGTAGGCTACGCATTATCACCGCCGACAGAGCCGAACCTTTACAGCTTATTGAGCTTTAATGACGGTACGCGCTCGGTAATCGGCGATATATGCGATTTTCCTTTATTGCACAAAACGTATAGCGAGTTTTTGCCCGATATTGTATTTCATTTGGCGGCACAACCGATTGTGCGCGAAAGCTATGCAAACCCCGTTTATACTTATCAAACTAATGTAATGGGTACGGTTAATCTTCTCGAGTGTGTGCGATTAGGTGGGAAAAGTCATAATGCTCGTTCGGTTGTAAACGTGACAACCGATAAGGTTTATATCAACAATGAAGAAACCCGTGGGTACAAAGAAAACGAGCGGTTATGCGGTTATGACCCCTATTCGAACAGCAAATCATGTTCCGAATTAGTTACCTACAGTTACAATCGAGCTTATTTCAAAAGCATGGAGATAGCGGTGTCAACCGCACGGGCGGGCAATGTAATAGGCGGCGGCGACTTCGCGAGGGACAGGCTTATTCCCGATTGTGTGCGGGCGGCGTTGACAAAAACATCGGTTAAAATTCGAAATCGCAATTCTGTACGCCCTTATCAACACGTAATAGAACCGCTTTTTGCGTATCTTTTAATAGCACAAGAACAGTATAACGATATTAGCTTCGCGGACAGCTATAATGTAGGACCCGACGAAAAGGATTGTGTTACGTCCGAATATTTGGCGGAGGCTTTTTGCAGATTATGGGGCGACGGAATGTCGTTTTATGCGGTCGACGATGTTATTGATGATTTGTCTGACATAAAAAAAGAACCGCACGAGGCATCATGTTTAAAATTAGATTGTTCCAAAATAAAAACGCGGCTCGGTTGGAGTCCGTTGTATGATATTGACCGAGCGTTGACCAAAACGGTGGATTGGACAAAGGCGTTTTGCGAAAACGAGCGCGATGTCGACGAGGTATGTATAAAGCAAATCCGCGAGTATATAGCGGCTATATAAAAAGAAGTGAAGGAGGAGAAGAACAAGAATGAACAATGATTTGAAACAAGAAAAGATGAAGCAACAAATTCTCGCCCTCGTTAAAGAATACGCCGACGAGTTTCACGCGGCTTCGGGCTATAAACCCGACGACAGAATTAATTATGCCGCGCGGGTTTATGACGGGGAAGAGATGGTTAATTTAGTCGATTCGGCTTTGGAGTTTTGGCTTACGTCGGGTAGGTATACAAATGTCTTTGAGAAACAATTTGCCGAACAAATCAAAACCGAGCATTGTCTTTTTATCAATTCGGGGTCTTCCGCAAATTTGATTGCTTTTATGGCGTTGACTTCGCCATTATTGGGTGAACGCGCCGTAAAACGAGGTGACGAGGTGATAACGGTTGCGGCGGGGTTCCCCACCACAGTTTCACCCATTATTCAATTTGGGGCGATTCCCGTTTTTGTCGATATAACGATTCCGCAATACAATATAGACGTTTCTTTGCTCGAAAAGGCGGTATCAAATAAGACAAAGGCGGTTATGCTCGCTCATACATTAGGGAACCCTTTTGATGTAAAAGCGGTAAAGAGCTTTTGCGACGTTCACGGCTTATGGTTAATCGAAGACAATTGTGATTCGCTCGGAACGACATTTACCCTCGACAGAACAACCAAGTATACAGGCACATTCGGCGATATAGGAACCTCAAGCTTTTACCCGCCGCACCACATGACAACCGGAGAGGGCGGGGCGGTTTATACCGATAATCCGTTGCTTTATAAAATCGCACTTTCCTTGAGGGATTGGGGGCGGGATTGTGTTTGTCCGCCGGGCAGAGACAATGTATGCGGCAATA
>Ga0082212_10007562_pt1 | contig 14335 bp, 15 predicted proteins | sample TergutNt197P3_FD_71548 | JGI IMG/M metagenome (GOLD analysis project Ga0082212, IMG submission 71548) | Neocapritermes taracua P3 segment gut microbial communities from Petit-Saut dam, French Guiana - Nt197 P3 | ecosystem: Host-associated > Arthropoda: Insects > Digestive system > Gut ... | reverse complement strand
TATAGTGTAGCATGAAAATGTATATATTTCAACGGTGGTTTTCTACTGCGACACCACCATACGTATAAAGCAAATTATAAACTATTAGGCATTGAAGCGATCACTAAAAAAGTGATCGTCTTATTTTTATGCCGGAAGGGAGGTTTGGCTCTTATGAGACAATTCAATGTTCGGATTAAAGAAATTCTTGTTAAGACCGTAACTGTAGAGGCCGAGAATCCGACACAGGCAAAGAAGGTTGGGCGGCACCTACTAAGCCCACTCGGCCTACCCCTTGAACCTGATCACGGATAACGAGTATCCTCGAAAACTAAATGATACAAACCCGAATAATTTAGCAAAAAAACACCTTGGCACTATAAAAAAGAGCGTGAAATTAAAGGAGGCAACAAAAAGGCACAGCAAAGCTAACCTGCTTGAGCAGATTTAAGAAGAGTATTGTTACACTGGATTAAGCAGTGGCTTTCAGACCAAAGGTGGTGGAAAAGTCAAACAAACCTCTTGCCTTCAAAACCGAGAGTTGCGCATCAAGATGGATGTTAAAGCCAGCAATAGCAGCGAAGAAGGATATTCTCTTTTTGCCTCGGGTTTTGGATTTTTCCAAGCCATAATTATGTAAGATCCTGTTGTTTACACGTTCGGCAGCGGTACGCTCTTTCATTTTCTCCTTAAAGTGAACACTGCCCCTTTGGATTTTAGTAAAGAGTCGTAAATCCCATTCTGGTTTTGTGTAAACAACTCTACCATAGGCGGATGGGGAGCAGGAGGCACAGGCTTCAGAGAGTTCGCATTTGCCGCAGACTCGCGGGCAACGCCACTTGATACGGCAACGGTCATTGCCACAATAACCCCAGCCCACCATTTCATGGCCAGCGGAACAAACTGGAACACCATTATCATTGACGGGACATCCGGCATACAGCTTGCCTTTCGGCGAACAGGGCGCAAGCAACAGTACGAAAGGAAAATCCTTAAATGCCCGTACTGCGGCAGGCGACTAACTGATACAAATACAGAAACCCAAGTTGAGCTTTATCAGCATCCGGTTCGTGTTAATGTTAATTGCCAGTTCTATATGAAATGCTTCTATTGCAGAAGCGAGGTAGGGATCAATATAGCATAAAAATTGAATATTCGGCCTATCGCCCTTTGGGGTGATTAAGCGGCATTTCACGGAATCTGAAAACAGCGTCTGGAATGAAGACGCCTTGACAACGGCTGCGGCGCTGCGGATAGAAGCCACACACGTTTAGTACGCGTACGACGCAGGCGGGCAGGTATCATTCGCTTCGGTCAAATGACCGGCATACCAAGTCCGCACGATTGTAATTAACAATCACAATGCCTACGAGCCCGACAAACGGCAACTTTATGTTGCTGTTTGTCGGGCTTTTTCCATTTTCTGAAACGCTATAACAATTCATAAGTTGCCGTTTGCTGGGCTCAGAAAGGAGCCCAGAATGATAACGAAAATTCGTTCTCCGCCTTTTCCGTTCAGTTTTTTACTCCCAAAAAATCTGAACGGAGGAAAGGCAAATGATAAAAATTGATTTACATGATTATTATCCCCATTGCCCCAGAGGCAGCTTTGAAGAGGTATCGGATGAAGTGGCTTCCGCATTAAAAAAGTTTGAGCGCGAAGATACTGCCCGTCAGGTGAAAGAGTTTCGGTATAAGGCATACTATTCCCTTGACGCTCTGGATGGGATAGAGGAAGCAGTGCTGAAAAAACCGGAAACACCGCAGGATATTTTTGAGCGCGAAGCTACCAAGTTGCTGCTGGGTGAAGCTATCTCAAAGTTGACGGAAACGCAGGCGCGACGTATTTATGCCCACATCATTCTCGACCTAAGCATCACAGAAATCGCCAAAATGGAGGGAAAACACCATAGCAGCATCGCGGAGAGCATCAAGCAAGCACTATCCAGCATAGAAAAATATTTTTCAGAAAATTTGGCATAGACCCCCGCGAAAAGCCCCAAAAATGTATGGGTATATGAAGGGGCAATTATTGTTCCCTCACAACTGAACCTTGACAAAGAAAGCGCGGAAGATAACACCGCCGCAGCATAAAGCAAACCGGGTACTTTCGGTTTATGTTGAGCCGAGCGGCTTGTGCGCCAAGACTTCTTACGGGAACGAGCGATAAGCACAGAACCGTAATGTAAGCGTGGCGGCTTGCGGGCAAAGACACATAAACCGGTATAATGATACTCCCCTATAGCCATAGTCCGAGCGTTCAAAGCGTCGCAGGCAATGGGTAGGGCTGCATGAGAACCATGCAGGGGTATAATTCCCGTGAAGCTGTGCCAGCAGTCGCCCAAGTTTGCTTATAATAATCTTAATGGAGGGAGGCTTTGTTATGCAAGCAACAGCTGAAAACAACATATACCCGGCATTTTATTCCGTTGAAAATATCCAACAAATCTTAGGAATCGGCCGGAACAGCGCATATAAACTTGTTGCCGAAAAAGATTTCCCGGCTATTTATGTGGGCAACCGTATTGTTATTCCTGCCGACCTATTCCAAGCGTGGATAAGCAGGCAAGCCACCCGTAAAAAAGGGGGCAGTATAAATGGCAAACGCCCGCCGGGATAGAGGAGACGGATCAGTCCGTAGGCGGCCTAACGGCAGTTGGGAGGGCCGATATAGTTACACCGATGATGATACGGGCAAACGGATAGATAAATCCGTTTATGCTCCTACACAAACCGAAGCAAAACGTAAGCTCAAAGAGCTTATCAAAAGCATTGAAAACCCGCCTGATGAAAACGAGTATGTCAAGCCAAACAAGCTTACTTTTGGTGAATGGCTTGACACCTGGATGAACGAGTATAAGAAAAACGGTGTTCGTCCGGCTACATATACCAGTTATCATCAAAATATTGAAACACATATCCGTCCGGCTCTTGGCGGTATAGAACTGCAAAAAATCCGTCCGGATCATATTCAAACCTTACTCAACGATATGGCACGGGGGAAGGGAAAACCGGCTCCTCTTGCACCTTGGACGGTATTGAAAGTTAAAAACATCATATCGGGTGCCTTAGAGCAGGCCATACGCAATCAAATCATACCGTACAACCCTGCAAAAGCAACAGTACCGCCTAAGTTAGAGCAAAAAGAAATTCGTGTTCTTACCGAAAGCGAACAAATGCAGTTTATGGATGCTCTAAAAGGCCATCGGCTGGAAGCTTTATTTAAATTGGCGCTGGCTACAGGTATGAGGCGCGGGGAGATAATGGCGCTTACATGGGAATGTGTGGACTTCAAAACTATGTCCATAGCCGTAAAAGGTTCTATATCCCGTGTAAAAGACCATGATACCGGCATTACATCATTACGTTTTGCAGAGCCTAAAACAAAAAGCGGACGGAGGAAAGTGCCGCTACTTGAGAATATGGTGCCTGTTTTACATGCGCACAAAAAGCGGCAAGATGTGGAAAAAGCCGAAGCCGGCTCCGCATGGAATAAGCAAAACCTTGTTTTCTGCTCCACTGTCGGAACTATTATTGAGCCGCGCCGTGTTTGTACTACAATGAACAAGATAACGGATGCTGCAGAATTACCAAGATTTACCTTTCACGCCCTGCGCCATACATTTGCCACCCGGATGCTGGAAGCCGGTGTCCCGGCCAAAGTAGTACAAGAAATTCTCGGCCACGCTGATGTAACGCTGACACTTAATAGGTATTCTCACGTTCTTGATTCGACAACCCATGAACAGATGGCGAAAATCAATGGCTTATTTCAAGATGGCAATGCCGTCAAAAAACAGCCTGTTCGCAAGTTAAGCATTAAGAAGTGGCTTGAAGATGCCAAGCAGGAGATAAAAAATTCGTCTCAACAACCGCAGGTAAAAGTCAGGAAGAAGGAAGATTATCCTGAGCTGTAGAATCCCTTAGGTGGAGCCTGTCCTTATTTTTGAGCTACCTTACCCACTACGTACCCACTATGTGTTGGTACAGTTTTTGCCGTAAAATCTCCATGAAAAAACCCGCAAGGCCAGTACCATGCGGGTTTGAGTGGCAACTCACGTCAGAACGCAAATAATCACACGTTCTATAAATTCGACAAAAATCAAAGTTGTCCTTTTGCACCCAGACCTAACGTGTTGCTATTTTAACTGTTTTGTAATAAAGTAAATGAACACTCAATCATTGAATCAAAAGTAAAAGCAATGTTAGTAAGGGATTATTATTTCCCCTCGATTGTAATTATAGGCTAGCCAAAGTATAGTCAAATCAGCATCGTTGATCAAGCCATCACCGTTCAAATCACATCTGTCGTTTTCTGCTTCGGTAGCTCTTCTGTTGTAATTACCTAGCCGCCACAAAATGGTCAAATCGGCGTCATTAATCAGCCCATCATTGCTAATATCGCCGCAACGCAAAGTCATCACCTGAACCTCAGGACGGCTGTCTTTGGTTAGATCAAGATCTTTATTGCCGACAACTACGCTCATAACTGTGAAATTGGTATGGACATCCTTGTTAATAACCAGCGAATAGGTGCCGGGATCTACGTTTTCAAATCTAACGCTTTGATCAACTAGTCCCCAACCTGGAGTGCCATCAATAGTTGTTTTATGAGCCTCTTTCCCTTCTTGCATAAGATAAGCAGTTATAGAATTCTTGGGGTTATTGCTTATGATTCTGCCACTGACTCCGACTCCATATAACAGATCCCAGACAATTGCCGGTGCGGCTAGCTTATCTAAATCAGTTAGTGCAATACCATCTACTTGAATGCCATATGTATAAGAAATTCCTTGATCAGTATTTAGCAGCACAGCATGCATTTGTCGTAAAGCATGCAATTCATTAGTGTCCATAATCCAGATACTATCATCTTTCAAATCAGCGGCACTTTTGCCCTCCCGGAAAGCAAAACGCACCTCTCCCAATGTTACAAATTCATTCAAAGGACAAGTAAAGCTAGAACCGGAATCGCCAACGGCCAGAGAAAGGTAGCCGGTTTTTTTATCGGAGCTAATAGCATTGAATACGGATATAGAATCACCCAGCACACCACCTTTACCTGCACCAGCTGCAGATGCGCCAAACAACCCTCCAGCAGAGGGTTCAGAAATAACTGCTGAAGCATCCCACTTGATCAGCTGCAAAATACTATTATCATAAGCCAAGCGCAAACCTTGGGTATTTGCCAGAATCAAATCTTCATCATTAGCCCGCACCTGAAAAGCACTGACTAGAGTTTTCCGCTCATTAAAATTAACCTCATTATTGTTAGAACCATCCACTTGCACAATAAAATTATATTGCGGCCCGACAGGCGGCAACACCTGTAATTGAGGATATTTATACCCCGGAACCATATGCCATATGCTTTCAAAATCCCAACCTAGTTCTTCATAAGTACGCTGATCTTCTGCTTTGTTTTGAGTTATACGTATATCAGCATCATCAATAGCATTACCTTGGATATCTTCCAGAGCAAGATTTTTGCTTTTTTCTCCGCCGTAGCCGATTATGCAGTTATAAATATCGGCTGGGTTTACTGTGTTTTCCGCAAATATCCACTCGGAAAGAACGATACAATTAGTAATAGGCCCATAGCTGAAGCCGCTGATTCCTCCTGCATAAGAAGAAGAAGGAGGAGAAAAAGAAGAAGAAAAAGAAGAAGAACAAGAGACCGCTCCTATGTTATAACAATTAGAGATAGAAGACCTAGAGTTAGAGCCACAGATTCCTCCTGCATAAGAATGAGCAGCAGAAGAAGAGACCGCTCCTGTGTTATCTCGAGTTTTGATACGATAATGATAGAATCAGAGTGATAAAAAACCTGTAAAATATTAGGATTAGGGGTTGACAAAGCACTAAATATATTGTACAATATACTCAACATATACAACATATGGCGAGGAGGTTGTACAAATTGTCAGTTTTTTTGGATTGTTTTAAAAATAGAGGCTCGGATTATCTTAGAATAGTTCACAGTATCCCCTTCGTCAAAGAAGATGGGAAGCGAAGCAACAAAAGAACCGTCATAAAGAATATTGGCTATCTATCTGCTTATGACGACGGCAAAGGTGAAGGGCTACTCGAAAGGCTTAGAACAAAATTTAGAAACGAAACGTTTGACATAGGCATGGATTACAAGGATTTGCCAGTGCAAGTTAAAAAAGAAACAAAATTGACTATTAAAAACCCAGAACCAGTATTGAATGAAAAAAATATCGGATATATCTTCATTGAGAATATTTTTAACAAACTTGGAGTTTCGGAAATAATTAGAAGATATAAAAGTGACAACAAATTAGATTACGACATATTAGGCATAGTAAAGCTTTTAGTATTCGGTAGGGTATTAGACCCCAAGAGTAAAAAAGCAACTTTCGAAAAGAGAGACAAATATTTATTTCCGGTAACTACTTCAGAAGATTTAAATGAAATGTATAAAGCATTAGATGTGCTTTATGAAAAAAGCGAATCAATCCAAAAAAGAATGAACACAAAAATACAAAACTCATCTGTTGGCAGAGACGCAGCTATAACTTACTATGATGTTACTAATTACTTTTTCGAAACTCATTATCCTGATGCAGATGTCTACAAATTAGATGAAGAAAATAAAATTGTCTATGAAGACGGAAAACCTGTTGTTTTGGAAAAAGGATTTAGGAAAAATGGCACATGTAAAAAGCATTCAGGAAAACCTCTGGTATCCATGGGATTATTCTTGGATAGTAATAATATACCAGTAGCATTTAAAGTTTTTCCCGGTAATACTCATGAATCCACAGGTTTTAAAGAAATAATAATACCCACTCTAAATAACAAAAACCTGGGCAAGGTAATATTAGTAGCTGATAACGGGATGTACGATCAGAAGGCTCAGATGTTATTAGTTACAAACGGAAATGGCTATATAATTAGTAAAAGTGTCAAGGAGAGTTGGCATACAAAACCAAAAGGTGAAGGGTCAAAAACTTTAAGAGAATGGGCATTAGAAGATGCAGATTACGAAAAGGAATTTGATGAGAACAATAATCTGCTATTCAAATCAAAATCGAGGGTATATAGCAGAACGCTAAAAGACGGCGAAGGCAATTCTATTACCATCAAAGAAAAACAAGTACTTACCTGGAGTATTAATTATTACCGGAAAAATCTACACGAGTATGAAAAATTAGAGGAAGAGCTTGAATTCTATAAAAATAACCCCAAAATGCTTTTGCAGATAAAGAAGAAATATAAAAAGTTTGTTAAGGTATTACAAGTCGAAGAAAAAACCGGAGAGATTATAAATCCGACTGATGTTGCAGTGCTGATTGACAAAAAGATTCAAAAGGAAAAGGAGATACTTGGGTATTATTCTAGAATTACCTCAGAGACGGAATTAGATGATCTGGAAATAATACGCAAACATCAGGGGTTATCTAGAATAGAAGACTCATTTAGAATAATAAGAAGAGATTTGGAAGGAAGGCCAGTCTACGTTTGGACACCAGAGCATATTACAGCGCATTTTTTGATATGTTATATTGCGCTAACCGTAGTAAGAATAATGCAATATAAGGTATTAAAGTATCAAGGGAAAGATCCAGCGGATACTGCAGATGGATGGGAACAAGGGATTACAGCGGAGAAAATAAAGGAAACGCTTGCAAATTTCAAAGCTAATCATATTGGAGATGGATTTCATCAAGTATCTGAAGTGAATGAATATATGAAAACAATAACTCAGGCTTTTGGTATTAATATTGACTTGTGCTTCCCTGATTTGTCAAAGATAGCTGGACTTAAGGACAAAGTTGCTACCATAGATCTATAATCCCATATGTTGAACTCGTTGTACAACGAATAATGCCGAAATCGCTATTACTAGCAGGTCTTTTAGTTTTTTTAGGCTCAAAAGTCGAGATATTTACTGCTGGCATTCCACGTTTTCTGACCGAAAACCTCACCGCAGGAGCCACAAATAATCCGGTCGGAAAAGCAGGAAGCATTGCTTCGCGCCTTTCCACGCCCCCGGTTCCGGGCAATTTCGGCTTGGACTATATCAAAAAGCTCCGGACTTATGATCGCCGGATGTGACTCCTCCACATAATATTGAGGCACCTGGCCTTCGTTTTTGACCATCTTTTTAGTAAGAAAATCTTCACAAAACGTCTTCTGGAGGAGGGCATCGCCTTTGTATTTGATATTTTGCAGAATTGACATAACCGTAGAAACCGGCCATTCGGCCTTTTTGGCCGGTGTGGGAATACCGGAATCCGTGAGTATCCGGCAGATGTCCCGAACGGTGGTGCCATTCAAATATAGCTGATATATCTGACGGACAATTTTGGCTTCGGACTCCACAATCTTCGGTACACCGTCTTTGCCCTTCTCGTAGCCAAGGAAACGCTTGTAGGGCATGGAAACTTTACCATCAGCAAATCGCTTTCGTTGCCCCCAAGTCACATTTTGTGATATGCTTCTTGACTCTTCCTGGGCTAAACTGGACATAATGGTAATTAATAGTTCACCTTTGCCATCAAAAGTCCAGATATTTTCCTTCTCAAAATAGCATTCCACACCTTTTGCTTTCAACTCTCTGATATTGTTAAGGGAATCAACTGTATTTCTGGCAAAGCGACTGACGCTTTTGGTAACAATCAGGTCAATCTTTCCATCCAGAGCATCAGCTATCATGTGCTTGAAGCCCTCACGCCGCTTGGTATTGACAGCTGTTATACCTTCATCGGTATAAACCTCCACCAATTCCCATTCAGGCCGTTCTGCAATATACTTGGTGTAATAATCCACTTGGGCATTAAATGATGTTTCCTGCTCTTCGGTTTCCGTACTTACCCTGGCATAGGCAGCCACCCGGCGCTTATTAATAGGATTAAATACATCCTGTTGGTGCAATGGTATAGTAGCAGGAATTACCGTAACCTGGGCCCTCATAACAGATTTCTCCTCTCCCAGTCCTTTTGCCTGGCTTTTTCCTTCATCTCATCCGTCCAACTATCCCGGCGGGATGGGTTTTGCCATTCCATTTCTATTTCGCGACCATCCACAAACTGAAAAACCAGGCGGTTATGGCCCGGCACAAATATTTTATTTATACAAATACGTAAGATAGCCTCATCTAAAGTCTCCAGCTGGAGCGCCTCCATAGTTTTGCTGATAAGTATATTCTCAGGAAGCAACTGGCTGGGGCAGGCATCTTTGCCCAGCTGGCGGAAAGTCTCGCAAACCCAAACAGCTTTCTCGTATTTGGTACCGGCATTATTATATTTGCGGCGAAAAGCTGCTCCGCATTGGCCGCAGCGAATCAGTCCTGTAAAAAGGTATTTTTCCCGAATCGGTTTTGGTTTATGGTGTGCCGAGCGCTGGGCAATTTCAGCCTGCACCGCTTCAAACATAGACTTTTCTATAATCGGCTTATGACTGCCGACAACCAGGTATTTTGGCAGCTGACCCACGTTTATGACATTACGTTTTGTGATGTGATCGCTGACAAAAGTCTTCTGGAGCAGCATATTTCCAACATATTTCTCATTTTGGAGCAGATATCTGATTCCGGATTTGCCAAAATCAACACCCTGTTGCCGATACTTTTGACTAATGCTCATCAGGCCCATGCCGGATAAATAATCCTCAAAAATAGCCCTGACCAGTTCTGCCTCCTCGGGAATTGTAGTCAACACCCCATTAAGCAAGCGATAACCAAGCATATTGCCGGTATTGGGTTTGCCTTGCTTGAAGTCAGAACGAATTCGCCATTTGCAGTTTTCGCTAACAGAAAGGCTCTCTTCCTGGGCATATGAAGAAAGAATGGTGAGCATCAGCTCCCCTTCCGAGCTAAGACTATGGATGTTTTCCTCTTCAAAAAAGATGTCCACCTCCAGAGCTTTCAGTTCCCGTACCGATTCTAGGATGGTGACGGTATTTCTGGCAAACCTGGAAATGGATTTTGTGATAAGCATGTCTATATTCCCGGCCCGGCATTCGGTCATTATTTTCTGGAATCCGGGGCGGGTATCCTTAGTTCCGGTCAGGGCTTCGTCTACAAACACACCCGCATATTCCCAATCAGGATTCTTGCCTATGTAATCGCTGTAGAAGCTGACTTGTGCCGACAGCGAGTGGATCATGGCATCCTTGTCTGTGGAAACCCTAGCATATGCGCCCACCCGTTTTTTCCTTGGGATAGGCGGTACCAGAGGTTCGATTTGCCGAACTTTCATTTCGTTTCACCTCGATTCTATGGCACTACCATATTCGCTCTAAACGGCCTGAAAGTCAAGCTAAACCGGGGTTTTTTCGCCTTTAAAATCATGGGTAATTATTTGTTTCCTGACGTGATTCCGATCCCTTTGCCGGAGCAGGATATTGGAAAATAGGGCGATATCGATCAATATACATTTTATTGATTTGGCTATATTCCTGACGGCTGATTAATCCGGCAGATAGCATTTCCGTTAGCAAAGCCATAGCCATGCCGTAGTCGACCTCACGGGAAAATTGTTCTTTATCCATGAGAAACCTCTCCCCAGCGGGCATGGGTATAACACTGCCTCCCGCAGTATTTACGGCTCTTTTTACCTTGAGCATCAAATTCCTTGCCGCAGTAGCTGCAGGTCATAGAGGGGTTTACTTTGCTAATCATCATACAGCGGTGGCTGTTCCAATAGGCATAGCGGCACTTTTCATTACAAAAGCGCCGGGGTTTTGTTTTTGGCATCTGAAACAGCGGTTTACCGCAATGAAGACAAAAGCCGGGTTCAGGCTCCTTGGTGTTCTTTATCTCTACACGCCGGGCGAAAGATTTAATTGTATTTCTGGAAAGACCAACTACAGCTGCGATATCCGAAAACGAAACCCCTCGCCTCCGCATTTCCAGTACCTGTTGTTTTTGTGACTCTGTCATATATATCACCACCCGATGTTATAATTGCAGTATCAGATTCTGTAGCTGATTCATTACATCTGCCCGTGGCCGCCCGACCCCCAGAGAGGGCCATCCTATAGGGGCCAATATAGCTTCCGGAGCAATGCTGTCGAAAGAATTAATTTTGTCAACTATACCCTGAACTGCAGCTCTGAGTTCCAGGATATGAAAGGGCCAATCCCGTACCTGGGTTCTGCCGGGAATGATCTCTCTCGACCAGATATAAGCCGACAGGCTATAATAATTTCGCAGATTGTTAATTGCCACACGAAGCGTCAAGACATGAGCCGCCTTGACATGGGTTTCACTAGGGATTATTTCTGCAAATGGAGAAGACATAAGGGTAAAACTCCTGCTTACAGATGGGCTGCTGGCAAACTCATCCCGGCATTGGACTTCAATAGTATGATTGCCCGGTGAAACTTCCTCCGGCTCGGTGAAAATAGTCTTCACGCTGTCAACAGACGCACCGGATTCAGAGAAGCATTCAGGATTATCTACGCTGTTCAGCCAGTAACCACTGGCGGAAAAAACGTAAATAATCTGTTCTGTATCCCCCGGTGAAGCCTGGGTTTGGATCAGATACATAGGCCTGGTATTATAGGTTATGCTATTTGTCTTCGGCGCTTCCAGAAAAGGAGCCAGTGGATTTGCATGCCTGAAAACTACATTGCTGGTAACATATGCCGAAATGCCCCCCATGCTATCATATACACTTATCCGATAACGGGTAAAAACCCCGGGGACGGTAGTGGCAGTAATTATTGTGCTGCCTGAAGTTGCACTGGAAACTACCGTGGCCACAGTTTGCCAATCCGACCAGGTTATTTGTTGGTTATAGGAAAGAGATTCCTGAATTATATAGTGCCGGATCGTACTGGTACCTGGAATTGCACCCGACCATTCCAGAGTAACTTGATTACCGGCATAAACTTCCGGTCTGGCAGTAAAAGAGCTTGGTGGCGTAGCTAAAATGTTTTTCCGAACAGAATTTGAAGAGACTTTCCAGGGTGAATAATAACCCGCTCCTGCCGATCCCCGTACCCTGATTTGAAAACGGCGGTAATATCCCCTGATAGATGGTAATCCAATTATTAATTCACCACTACCGGAAGTGGAATTTACGGTATTATAGTTCACCCAGTTCCCCCAGGCTTCATTATCGGGAGAATCGCTGGATTGAAACTCATAAGATTCGATGGTGTTTCCGGGCTGGTTTGTAGCTCCACCCCAGATCAGGTACTCAGTGCCTTCGGCTACAGGATATCTCAGGTATAATGAAGTAGGCTCTCCTAAGATCAAGGGGGAGCTGGTTACCGTATAGCTGGAATTATCTACCACCCCGGGGCTGACGACTGTACCATCAGAAATCACCTGAAAACGCACAGGTTGAGTGGTAATTCCAACAGTAGAGGGGCAAGTTATAGAAATATTTCCGGTTCTGATAGTGCTTGCATACCAAAACTCATTTCCCGCCTTAATTCGCACCTGGCCCGCTACGCCGTTAACAGTAATGATACAAAGCAGGGCATAATCAGGATCAAGGAAACCAGAAGTCATAGCTGCAACAATAGTAAAATCATAGGTCATTTGGGAGTTGTTGGGGCGGGATCCTGTGTAGGTAACTGTATAAGTAATGCCACGGGTACCACTACCTGTAAAAACAACCCCATTAATATCAGCCAAAGTTGCTCACCTCATTCGTAGACCGCGGTTACCAGGGAATTTACTAAACCGCAAAGATCAGGATTTAACCTGGTATCGGAAATATTCCCCGGGCTTATGGTTAATACGCTGCTGGGTACTAATATATCGGCAATGCCCAGTTCGTAGATATCGGCATTTCTCGTCAAATCAGAAGGCACAGGTGTGGCCGCCGGGGTTCCGGTTATTATAGCCAGATTGATGCTCCGAGCCAGATTATCCCAGCGTATGACCACCCGGTCGATCCTGGGATTGATCCCGTTGGCTGTGGAGATCAATAAATCCAAGGGCGTTGTGTTTTGGTAGTGATAACCGTTGATCCAGGCTGAACCGGGCTGCACAGTAATATTCATGCCTGTAGAGGCGGTCACCTTGAGATTATCTGCTACCAGGTAGAAAATGCCATTGCTGACCAAGTCCCCAAAATAGGCAGCAAAGTCAATGGCATTATATAACCTATCACCGCCGTAAGAATTGAAAAATCCGCTTTTCTCCATCAGATATTTCCCCCCTTCAGTTTCTGGGCCAGGGTAAGTAGAGGTTTGCCGAAAACTACGCTCAAACTCAAGCCATCCTGATCATAATTCTCCTCTATCTCTGTGATCCGGGCAGCTATGCTCAGACCCCACCTTTTTGCTATGATCCGCACCTGGCTGCCAATATCAAAATCTATTTTGTACTGGAGATTTCCATATTGATTAACACTGACATCAAATGATTTGACCATGGCCAGCTCAGCCAGCCTTTCCTGCCCCCGGAAAACCAAAGCAGCATTATAATCTTCGGGAAAATCTTCAGATTGTAAATCCCTGGCATCAACAAATATCTCGTAACGCTCCTCGCCGGTACCGCCGCCGGTGGTAGCCAGAATACGTTCCGGCCCTTCTCCCTCGCCACCTACCAGGGCAATGCTGGCATAATCAACCAGACTTTGAGTGAAAACCTGCTCGATGATATTCTCATATTCCTTGGAAAAAACAGCCTGGGTTTCAGTTCCCTGATACATCTTAACGGCAAAAACTCCTGTGTCTGGATTAATGACGGTTTTAATCCCCACATCAGCAGTTTCGCAAAGACCGCTGACTGTGTCCAGCAGATTTCTATACGAAGCCTGGGTATTTATGGAAAATCCTAATGCCTCTGGTATAAAAGTTAAGCCATCAATTCTCCGTTCCGGATCAGTCGGATTTAACAGGTGGTTTTGGAGAAGCTGGTTCACTGCTGTGGCCAAATCTCCGGACAAAATTTCTGTTCCCCAGATAATACGCCGAGCAAGAAAAGATGTAACAAAGCGTCCGCTGACCACGATAAACTCCTGTTCCTGCATGATTAGCTCTGCAAATTCAATCAGTCCGGCTTCCTCATCATCGTTTTTCCAGAGGATATTTCCTATCTGGAGCAAAGCAATATTATCCTCGGTGGCTATAGCCCTCAGCTCAAAGCTGCCGCTTTGAGAATACCTTCTCGTCCAGCGGAAATAGTCAAAGGCTTCTATGATTCCAGCTAATTGACGTCTCTCCTGGTCAAATACATACAGTTGCACTCCATCGCTCCTTGTTAACTATCAACTTTCAACTCTCAACTATCAACTATTTTAAACTCCTAAAAACTGCGGTCTGTAAAGAATACTTACTTCCAACGAATCTATATTTGATCCGGCACCATAGCGAAGAGTATTTATGCCAGCTGTCAGTTGGAGGAAAGTGGAACCCATATCCAGCA
>Ga0082212_10007561_pt1 | contig 14336 bp, 12 predicted proteins | sample TergutNt197P3_FD_71548 | JGI IMG/M metagenome (GOLD analysis project Ga0082212, IMG submission 71548) | Neocapritermes taracua P3 segment gut microbial communities from Petit-Saut dam, French Guiana - Nt197 P3 | ecosystem: Host-associated > Arthropoda: Insects > Digestive system > Gut ... | reverse complement strand
GGCGACGAGGGCACGCTGCCGGAAGAGCCGGGCGACGAAGGGACGGTGCCGGAAGAGCCGGGCGACGAAGGGACGGTGCCGGAAGAGCCAGCCGATGAAGGGACATTGCCGGAAGAGCCGGGCGACGAAGGGACGGTGCCGGAAGAGCCGGGCGACGAGGGCACGCTGCCGGAAGAGCCGGGCGACGAGGGGACAACGCCGGAAGAGCCGGGCGACGAGGGGACAACGCCGGAAGAGCCGGGCGACGAAGGGACGGTGCCGGAAGAGCCGGGCGACGAAGGGACGGTGCCGGAAGAGCCGGGCGACGAGGGCACGGTGCCGGAAGAGCCAGCCGATGAAGGGACATTGCCGATTGAGCCGCCGCAGAGAGGCGACGGCTTTGAAAATGCGGAAGGCTTGCAAACCGAAGAAGATTACAATTTAAATGACAGGGACAGATACAAATCGTTTGTGGCCGCGGTCGGCATGAGCACAGGCAATGAGGCAGCAACAAGCGGGCAGAAAAAGGCCGCTGGAAGCAGCGGGAAAAGAGGCGGCTTGAATGCCACTCCAATGCCTGCGGGGGAGGGGGCAAAGAAAGCCGAAGCCGCGGCGGCAGCGGACTTGGCTGGCATTGCGTCGTCTACGGCAGCAGCGGCAGTTTCTTTTCCTCAGGCTGGCGGCGCGCCGTCTGGCTCATGCCAGATCGACGAACCTTTGCCGAGGGAAGACGAGCAGGAGTTGGAAGGGACGGCATTCAAGCCGTACGCGAGCAATGTCCTGATGACGCCGGCGGTCGATACGCAAATCGAGCAGACGCCTTTGACGAGGGCGGGAGCAGGCATTGCGAGGTGGTCCCTGCTCAACCTTGTACTTTCAGTATTGGCTGCCATTATTATGGTTCAGGCATTGATGGCCTCCGGCCGCAGGCGCAATGAAGGTGGCACGGGATATTGGGCCCTGGACTATGGCGCCGAAGACTATGACGTCACAGAATATGACGGCGAAGATTATATGGCACTTGAACTTGAAGCAATAGATTATGAAGCCTTGGACCATCAGGCGCTGGACTATGATGGCGCCTCGGGTTATGGCGCCCCGGGCAAAGGCCGGAAAGGCACGGGCCGCGTTGGCCCCCTTCTCGTTTCCGTGGCGGCAACGGCCGTAGCGGCTGTCATGTTTGCCGTGACGCAAAACCTGACCTTGCCCATGGGCATCGTTGACCAGTTCACGCTTTGGCATGTGGCCATCACTGTCGTCGTTTCCATCTCCGCTGCCTTGAGCAGCGGAGGCGCATTGAAAGCCGCGGCGCTGTTGGACGACGCATAGAGCAAAAAGGCAGGTTCCCGTGTCCTGTTATAGGCAGGACGTTTTGAAATCGCCGGGGGCGGCTCTCTCGCCCCCGGCATGGTCTTTGTGCGAGGCTTTACAGGCTGTTGTCCATGCGCGTATCCCAAATATACTCAACATATACAGTTTTTGCAGACTCATCCACTGTATAAAGGATAAGGTACCGTTTGTATGTTAGTTTGCGATATTCGACACCAAACATGTCTGAAAGCGTCTTCGAATTGAATACAGGGTAAAGAAAAGGGGTTTTTCCCAGGTTTCCTATTCTTGCGAGCAAATCATTGCGTAAAACGTGCGCGGCGCTTCTGTTGGCCTGCGAGAGAAAAGAGACATACACATTGAGCCTGCTTAGCGCATCGTCGCCAATAATGACGCGATAAACATGGTCAGTCATTTCCGTAGCCTTTCGCTTCCTCTTCGGCAACGCGTATAATCTCCTCTGATTCCTTTGCCCACTCTTCGAGGGTGACGTAATTCCTGCGGCCCTCCTTCTTTTCTGCTTCAATTCGCAGTAGTTCTTTTTCAATTTTATTGTGTGTCATTAACTCGGTATAAGCCTCGATTGACATAAGCACGAGGTCGCCCTCGCCATTTGTCGTGAGGAATACCGGCTCCCCGGTCTCCTTGCAGCGGTTCCTGATTTTTTTGTAGTTGTTGCGCAGATTTGCGGACGAAGTTATGTACATGGTTGATACTCCTTTCTGACCTTATTATATATGATATAAGCTAGAATACAACCTTGATTACGCATTGTTACTTAATTCGGACTTTATTCAGGCAAAAAGGGACGGCAGGATGTGCGAAACAGCCCGGTGGCAAGCACGAAAACCCTGTCTTCGACTATTTCGATAGCCATTGGTTTTCACGCAGCCTGGCGGTTCATTTTGTCTTGTTAAGGACGAGAGGAACGATTCCGATCCTTGTGGTTCGTTAACGCTAACGCCTTACAGCAGGCGGAAGTGGTCGCTTCTGAAGGCGCCGTCCGCAAGGGCGGCGCGGAGCGTTTGGATGAGCCGTTCGTTGTCGTGTGGGAGCGTGCCCTTGAGCGGGATATAGTTTGAGGCGTGGTTGCTGCGGAAGACGCAGTCCGTTTCCGGGCGCGCGCGCTCCAGGAGCAGGAGCGTTTCCTCCGCGATTCGCTCGGGCGCCATGAATTCGAAGGCGCCTTTCCTGAGGTCTTCGTACATGGGCGCGCCGGGTTCGAGAAGGAGCGTCAAAAGGGCCGCGTAGGACGGTCGCGCTTCCGTGATGACGCGGGCGCAGCCGATGGCGTGCTGTTCCGACAGGGCCTCGCCGCCGAGGCCGGAGATGAAGGTGACAGACGCGGCGATGCCGGCGTCTTCGAGCCTGCGGATGGCCGCGATGGTTTCGTCCGCGGTCGCGCCCTTGGCGATACGCAGGAGCACTTCATCGTCCCCGGACTCGGCGCCGATATATACGATGGCGAGCCCGGCGGCCGCGAGGGCGCGCAGCTCCTCGGGCGCCTTGCGCAGGACGGCCTGCGGCGTGCCGTAAATCGAGACGCGTTCGCATTCAGGAAAGAGCGCGCCGATTTCCGCGAGAAGCTCGTTCAGCCTGTCCGCGGAAAGCACAAGGGCGTCGCCGTCGGCCAGGAAGAGGCGGGCGACATTCCGGTACATGCCCCGCGCTTCGCGCAGGTCGGCAATCACGTCGGCCGCCGGGCGAGCGCGGAACTGCTTGTCCTTGTACATGCTGCAAAAGGCGCAGCTGTTGTTCGAACAGCCTATCGTCGCCTGGACTATCAGGCTGTACGCTTCGCTCGGCGGGCGGTACACATTCCCCTCGTATTCCATGCCCCCAGTGTATCATATGTTTGCGACTCCAGGCAGGCAGGGGACGCACCTTCTGCCTTGAAGGGCGAAGACAGAAGATACGTCCCCAGTCGTGCCAAATGAACCGTCCGAAACCACTGAAAAAGTACGGCAAGATGCAGAAAAGGATGACTATGACAGTAAAACTCATGAATTATGGCAAAAAATTGCGGTTGTGAACGATTTTCATCGCAAAAAAGCTGAAAAAAGCGGAAAAACAGCAAAATTCGGCGGAAAAATCGTTCATAACCGAAAAAAAGTGCCAAAAAATAGCTTTCTCGCTGTCATTGCAAGAGAATATCTCGCATCGCTCGAAACATCTGAGAATGAAGAGGCTTTTTCAGTGGTTTCGGACGTCCCCGCTGTGTTCCCTTCGAATGCTTCCTCCGCAAAACACAAAAAGAACCGCCCCCCTGGCTTCCTCCGCAAAACACAAAAAGAACCGCCCCCCCTGTCTTCCTCCACAAAACACAAAAAGAACCGTCCCCATTGTGTTCCCGTGTTCCAGATGTGATAGACTGTATAAAAATCAATCGCGATAATGCCAAGGGTAGGCCCGGGCAGGGAAACGGTCAAGGGCAAGTCTTATCAAGGCGACGGTAAACATGAAAATCAGGAGGGAAAGGCTATGCCGGAAGAAAAGAAACTGGTGAAGAAGTCCCAGATGACGACAGGCGGGCCCTGTTGGGTCTATGTGGACGAGGAGGCTAACAGGATTGTCAGGGTGACGCCGATCGACCTGACGGACGAGGATGCCCCGTCATGGGAGGTCGAGGCGCATGGCAGGACGTTCTCGCCGCCGCGCAAGTCGACGATGTCGCCGTTCACGGCGGCGTCCAAGTCGCTTGTGCATACGGACAGGCGGCTGCTGTACCCGCTGAAGCGCATCGGCTTCGACCCGAAGGGAGAGCGCAACGAGGAGCTGCGCGGCGAGGCGCAGCCGGGCGGCGACCCGAACTATCCGGGCTATGAGCGGATATCGTGGGACGAGGCGCTGGATATCGTCAGCGACGAGATCAGGTATTGCAAGACGGAGGTCGGCCCGGGCTCGGTCGTCGTGGAGCCCTCGTCGCACCATTTATGGGGGCTTCTCAATTACCGCCATTCCGTCGTCTATCGCTTCCTGAACGCGATAGGCGCGTCGTTCGCGGAGCACAACCCGGACAGCTGGGAGGGCTGGCACTGGGGCGCGGTGCATATGTGGGGCCAGAGCGCCAGGCTCGGCGACCACGAGCAGACCGACGGGTTCGTCGACTGCATCAAGAATTGCGAGATGATTGTCTGGTGGTCGAGCGACCCGGAGACGACCGGCGGCATCTACGGCGCTTTCGAGAGCACGGTGCGCAGGCAGTGGCTGCAGGAGCTCGGCGTCAAGTTTGTCTTCATCGACCCCTACTACAACCATACGAACGCGCTCTTCGGCGGCAAGTGGTTCTCGCCGCAGCTGGGCACGGACGCGGCGCTGGCGGCGGCGATCGCCTATGTGTGGCTGGACGAGGGGACTTATGACAAGGAATTTGTCGCGACGCACACGCACGGGTTCGAGGAGTGGACGAAGTATATACTCGGGGAGAGCGACGGGCTGCCGAAGACGCCGGAATGGGCGGCGGAGGAATGCAAGCTGAAGGCGCACGATATAAGGGCGCTCGCGCGGGAGTGGGCGAAGCACCGCACGATGCTCGCGGCCGGCGGCAAGGGCGGCTGGGGCGGCGCGTGCAGAAGCCCCGTCGGCATGGACTGGACGCGCATGATGGTAGCGCTCATCTCGATGCAGGGGATTGGCAAGCCGGGCGTCAACCTCTATACGACTACAGAGGGCGCGCCGGTGGACAGCGATTTCTACTTCCCCGGCTACGCGGACGGCGGCCTCTGCGGGGATCCTGAACTGTCGGCGGCGGGCGCGGTGTGGGCGCACCGCATGTTCGCGCATGGCAGGGGGAACCACCAGCTCGTGAGTACGCTCAATGTCGCCGCCGGGACGCATATCCACCGGCTCAGGGTGCCCGAGTGCATCCTGGAGGACCATGTGGAATGGAGCGGGAAGGGCTTTGTCGGCGGGAGCGCCGAGCACCAGTTCCACCGCTACAAGTACCCGGCCGACGGCTATCCGCGCATGCACCTGTACTATAAGTACGGGGGGCCGCATATCGGCACGATGGGCGACACGAACCGTTACGCGAAGATGTACCGCACGAAGAGGCTGCCCATGGTCGTGTCGCAGTCCGTGTGGTTCGAGGGCGAGACGCCGTTCGCCGACATCATACTGCCGGCGTGCACGAACTTCGAGCGCTGGGACCTCGCCGAGTGGGCGAGCAATTCCGGCTACAACCCCGACAGCCACAACCAGGCGAACCACCGCTTCATAGTGTTCCAGGAGAAGTGCATCGAGCCGCTGGGCGAGTCCATGAGCGACTACCATATCTTCTGGGAGGTATGCAAGAGGCTCGGGCTCGGCGAGGTCTTCTCGGACGGCAAGGACATCCTTGAATGGTGCGAGTCCGCCTACAACGCGTCGGACATGCCGACGAAGATGACGTGGGAGGAGTTCCAGCAGAAGAAATATTACATCGTCCCCGTGGACAACAAGGCGCCCGAGGCGCCGCCGTGGCGCTGGTTCTACGAGGATCGCGAGCAGGATGTGCGCGGCTGGATCTCGCGGCTCAGGCCGAACGGGCGCATAGACATGAAGGGGCTCGACACGCAGTCGGGCAAGATAGAGTTCGTCTCCAACAGCCTGAAGCGCTTCGGCCATTACGATACGGACGACACGGAGCGGCCCCTCATGCCGATGTACATCCCCTCGTGGGAAGGCCATACGACGGAGCGCTTCAAGGACTACCCGCTGGCCGTGGTCTCGCCGCACCCCAGGTTCTCGTTCCATACGATGGGGGACGGCAAGGACTCGTTCCTCAACGACATAAAGGATCACCGCGTGTGCGTGGACGGCTATTATTACTATGTGTTCCGCATGAACGAAGCGGATGCCGCCGAGCGCGGGATCGCGGACGGCGACCTGATACGCGCGTACAACGAGCGCGGGGCCGTGATATTCTGCTGCCAGGTGACGAAGCGCGTGCCGAAGGGCACCTGCCATTGCTACGAGAGCTGCGCGGAGTACGACCCGCTTGGCAAGCCTGGCGAGTCGGACGACCGCGGCGGCTGCATCAATATCCTGACGTCGGGGCGGTTCCTGTCAAAGTACGCTTGCGGGATGGCGACGGAACACTGCCTTGTGCAGGTCGAGAAATGGGACGGGAGGTAGACTGAGGTGAAGGAAAAATACCTGATAATGGACGTGGCCAAATGCCACGACTGCAACAACTGCTATATGTCGTGCCTGGACGAGTACGCGGAAAACGACTGGCCCGGCTACCAGGCGCCGATGCCGCGTCACGGGCACCGCTGGATGGACATACTGAGGCGCGAGCGCGGGGAAAACGACCGCATCGACACGGCGTTCCTGGCGAAGCCTTGCATGCAGTGCGGGGACGCGCCATGCATTGAGGCGGCAGGCGGCTTTGCCAGCCGCCGCGAGGACGGGATCGTGGCGTTCGACCCCGCCCTGGGCAAGGGCAAGGACATCACGGGTTCGTGCCCGTACGGGTCCATCTGGTGGAACGAGGCGGAGCAGCTCTCGCAGAAATGCGATTTCTGCGCGCACCTGCTCGACGACCCGTCGTGGGAACACGCCGTGCCGCGCTGCGTGCACAGCTGCCCGACGGGCGCGCTGTCCTTTGTCTGCGAGGAGCCTTCTGATTTCGCGAAGATGGCGGAGGCCGAAGGGCTTTCGGCATACAAGGCGGAGCTCGGGACGAAGCCGCACGTCTGGTACAGGAACCTGCACCGGTTCACGAAGAACTTCATCGCCGGCCAGCTTCTCAAAGACGGCGACGTGGCGCCGGGGATCGCGGTGGCGCTCGCGGGCGAGGGCGGCTTCGCGGCGGAGCTCGAAAGCGACATGTTCGGCGAGTTCCGGTTCGACGCCCTGGACGACGGCGAGTATGTCCTGTCTGTCGCCGGGAAGGAGCTGAAGAAGGTGGCGGTCGCCAGGCTGTCCGTCGACGCCGGCGATTTTGAAGTATAGGCCGGCATCGGCATTATCGAGAAAAGGGGGAAGAATGGAATACAGGGTACTTAGCGGCGCCGGGCTGGAAGTAGGCATTATCGGCATGGGCGGCGAGCATCTGGACGGCAAGCCTTACGCGCAGGTGAAGGAGACGGTGGACGCCGCGCTTGAGCATGGCGTGAACATCATGGACGTGTTCATGCCGGGCGAAGAAATCAGGGCGAACATCGCGAAGGCGCTTGGGCCGAGGCGCAAGGACATGATCATCCAGGGGCATATCGGCTCCACCGACATCAAGCAGCAGTACGACGTCAGCCGGGACCTGCCTACGGCCAGGAAATACTTTGAAAGCCTTCTGCGTATTTTCGGCGGCTATATCGACATCGGGATGATGTTCTTCATCGACAGCGAGAAGGACTACAAGGAGGTGTTCGAAACGGGCTACGCGGAATACGTGGAGCGGCTCAAGGCCCAGGGCGACATCAGGCATATCGGGTTTGGCACGCACAGGCCGGAGACGGCCATCAAGGTGATCAACACCGGCCTCCCGGAGATGATGATGTTCAGCGTCAACCCGGCATTCGACATGCTGCCGCCCGAAGAATACATCATCGACCAGCTGGAGAAGGGCTTCAAGCCGGAATTGTTCCATGGCATCGACCCGAAGAGGGCGGAGCTGTACAAGCTCTGCACGCAGAAAGAGATCGGCATTACCGTGATGAAGACCTATTGCGCGGGCAAGCTGCTCTCAAAGGACCTTTCCCCGTTTTCCGAGCCCATGACGCCGACGCAGTGCATCCACTACGTTCTGTCGAGGCCGTCGGTCGCCAGCGCGCTGGTCGGGTTCAAGTCGAGGGAGGAGGTGGTTGCCGCGATGGCGTACCTGGATGCGGACGACGCGGCGAAGGACTATTCGGGGGTCATCGGCTCGGTCAGGAGCGACTTCCGCGGCAGCTGCGTGTACTGCAGCCATTGCCAGCCCTGCCCGGTCGGGATCGACATCGCCGAGGCGAACAAATGCCTGGACATCGCCCGGCTGGACACGGCGGCTATCCCGCCTTCCGTCATCGCCGGGTACAAAGCCCTTGCGCACGGTGGCGGGGAGTGCATAGCCTGCGGGAATTGCGAGGAGCGCTGCCCGTTCGGCGTGCATATCATCGAAAATATGGAGGAGGCGGAGACGCTGCTGGGGTGACAAGGAAGGAGACATAAGATGGGAATGAAGAACAGGGGCAGGGCAAGGGCGTGGCTTGCGGCGCTTTTGGCTTTGTGCATGGCGGCGGCGCTGGGGTTCAGCGCGTGTACGGAAGAGGCGGAAGCCCCACCGGCAGAGGAAGGACCGCAGGCCGTCGAGCCCGCGGCGCCCGAGGAGCCGGAAGAGGCGCCGCCCGCCGCGGACAGCATATACCAGGACTATCTGGACGCCGTCGATACCGGGTGGGCTTATGGCCTGGCGATGGAGATCATCGATAGCGACGAGTACTGGGACAACAGGCTCGGCGACAGGCAGTCGGGCTCGGACGCCGAGCACAGGACGGCCGAGAAGATCGAGTCCATAATGGGCGAGATAGGGCTGGAGGACGTCACGAAGGACGCCGTGCGGGTGGACAGGATACAGGCGGGCAATTCCGGGATCATCCTGGAGGGCGACGACAGGGAGATAATGCTGCATGCTTACCAGACCCGCTGGACGCAGCCCGGCGGGCTCAAGGCCGACGTGGTAGACGTCGGCGAAGGGACCCTGGAAGACTACGAGGGACTCGACGTCAAGGGCAAGATCGTGCTTTTCGATATCGACCAGAGGGCAAACTGGTGGATAGGGACGCCGGTCATCCAGGCGAGGGAAATGGGCGCCGCGGCGGTGCTCGCGAACAGCAACGCCGGGTTTTCCGAGATCGAGACGAACGCGTTCAACGCGAACGACTTCTGCGGGCCCGCGGACCTGCCGACGGCCAGCATCACGCCGGAGGACGCCGCGTACGTAAGGAACATGATGGTTGACGGCGTGATCAACGCCACGCTCACGATCGAGAACGAGTACAGCCAGGACGGCGAAAGCTACAATGTCTGGGGCACGATAAAGGGAAAGGACAGCTCGGAGGCGATAATGTTCGGCGCGCATTACGACGCTTATTACAGGAGCTTCCAGGACGACACCATCGCGTGGACGGGCGTGCTCGCCATCGCGAAGGCCATGGTCGATTCCGGGCGCCAGCCGGAGCGCGACATGGTATTCTGCCTGCACGGCGCCGAGGAATGGGGCGAGTCCGATACCGCTTACGACTGGGCGATCGGCTCGTACCGCCAGATTTTCGAGGCGCGGCCGGAGTGGCAGGGAAAGATCCTGTCGTTCATCAATTTCGAGCTGCCCGCCTATGAGTACGGGAGCTACACGTATACGCAGTCGGCGCCCGAAAGCTACGCCATGCTAAGGGAGTACACGGAGTCGGACGTCTCGCCGAAGCCGGCCGGCGTGTACGAGGAGGGCATACTCGCGGAAGGGTACCAGACCTATACTTACTCGGACGACTTTTCTTACTATATCGCCGGGGTGCCGTCGTTCATCAACGGCTTCCTCATCGACGTCAAGTCCGAGGAGGGCGACGCGTGGGACTTCTACCGGAACTATTACCACACGAACTACGATACCGAGAACACCTACAATGAGGCGGTCTTTGACTGGCAGCTCAAGTTCTACGGCGTCCTGGGGCTCTATATCGACGACACGCCGGCCCTCAAGCTGGACTTCACGGACCAGGCGGAGCGGCTGCGCGATTCGCTGCACGAGGAGTTCGCGCTGAGCGCGGGAGCGGATACGGAGGCCTACCTCGACGCGGTAGACGCGTATTCGGAGGCCGCCGCGGGGCTTGCAGCGAAAGTGGCGGACGTGAACGGGCGGTACGAGGCCGCCGGCACTGACGACGAAAGGTATGTCATCATGGCGGAGGGCAGGGCCCTGAACGCCGCGAACCTGGCAATCTTCAGGAAGACGCAGGACTATCTCCTGGGCCTCTCTGCCGAGGAGCCGATAGTCCCCCACGAGTGGTACCAGAACAACGTCACCCTGATAAGCGGGGCCATAGCCCTTCTGGAAGAGGGCGAGGTCCAGGCCGCCGCCGACGAGATAGCCTGGGCGATAAACGGCGCCATGGAATGGTATGCCATGGCGTTCGACGAGGCTACCTACGCGCACATGGTCGGGATCTACAGCGGCGAGTTCGGCTCGCAGAACTGGGCCACGGGCAGGGTTTACGAGTTCGCGGACGTGGAGGCCGCGACGCGGGGCCTGATCGAGCGCTACGAGGACGAAGGCGGCGATTTCTCGAAGGAGATCAAGATATACGAGGATGCGCTGGCGGCGCAGGGCGCGCTCTTCGCGCAGGCGCTGGCGGACGAGGCCGCGTATATCATGGAGCTGACGGAGGACATGGCGGCGGCATAGGCTTGGCCACGCGATTTTGTAAAAAATAAAAATAGCATTAAAAACAAAAATACCCCTTGACAATGGCCAGGGGGTTTTTGTATTATTGGGTTAACGAGTTAAGTCATTAACTAAGTAACAGTTGGCGAGGGCGCGGGCAACGAACGATCCGCGCGGGAAGCGAGGGGGATCGAATGAACGAGAGCCAGCCGGTTTTTGTCCAGATAATGGAGATCATCGAGAGCGACATCATCACGGGCGTGTACAAAACGGATGACCTCATCATATCCACGACCCAGATCTCAAAGGTTTTCTCCGTCAACCCGACGACGGCGGTCAAGGCAGTCAGCAAGCTGACTGACGCGGGCATCCTCTACAAGAAAAGGGGGATCGGCATGTGCGTGGCGGAGGGGGCGCGGGAGAAGATCACGGCGCGGCGCAGGGACGGCTTCCTGAACGGGACGATACCCGCGCTGCTCGCGGAGGCGAAGACGCTCGGCATCCCGCTGGACGAGCTGGTCCAGGTAATCAAGGACGGCGGCAAGTAAAGGAAGGCAGGCAGGGAAGGCAGGCAAAGGAAGGCAGGCAAGGCAGGCAAGAAAGGCAGGCAAGGAAGGCAGGCAAGGAAGGCAGGCAAGGAAGGCAGGCAAGGGAAGGCAGCAGTCAAAGGCAGGCAGGCAAGGAAGGCAAGGAAGGCAGGCAGGCAAGCCAGGCAGGCAGGCAAGGAAGGCAAGCAAGGCAGATATAAAAGGAAGGAAGAAGCGCGATGATTGAATTAACAGACGTGACGAAGAGGTACGGCAGGACGGTGGCGATAGACCGGATGACATTGGCTATCCCCGACAACGGGATCTACTGCCTGCTGGGGAGGAACGGCGCCGGGAAGACGACGCTCATGAAACTGCTGGCCGGGCATATTACGGCCACCGATGGGGAGATTTCCGTCTGCGGCAACCGGGTCGCGCGCGGCAGGATGCCGGAATGCGTCAGCTATATCGAAAGCGGGGCGCTCCAGTTCGATATGGAGGTGGGCCGGCTCATCGACATGGCCTGCGATCTCGCGGAGGATTTCGACAAGGATTTTGCCGGGAAGATGCTCGGCAAGTTCAACCTTGACGCAGGCAAGAAATACAAGAAGCTGTCGTTTGGCATGAAGACCATGCTGACGACCATTATCTCGCTCTCGAACAATTCGGAGGTCATCCTGCTCGACGAGCCGACGCTGGGCTTCGACGCCATCATGCGCGACCAGTTCAATACGCTCCTGCTGGAAAGCTATGAATGCCATCCGCGCATCATCGTCGTTTCCACGCACCTGATCGACGAGATCGCGAAGGTGACGGAATACCTGATGGTCATCGAGGAGGGGCGGATGCTGCTCAAGACCGGGATTGGCGAGATCGACGAAAAGGCTTATACGCTGAGTGGCTTGACAAGCAGCGTCATGCCGCTGCTTGACGGGCTGAACTGTATCGGGAAGACCGAGATGGGCAGCGTGATGGCGGCGCATATCTATGACGAGCGCATCCCAGTGCCCGACGGCGTGACGGTGGAGCGGATGAGCCTTCAGGATTTCTTTATCAACTTCGTAGGAGGCAAGGGCAATGAATCAGGAGGGAAGAGCCATGAATAAAGTGAGATGGGCGGTAGCGAAGATAAATATCAGGCAGGTCCAGGTTGCCTGGCTCGTGACACTTATCGTTTTCGGGACCCTTCTGGGGCAGACTGTCGTGATGCTGATACTGGCCTGGCGCGGGATGGACATGAGCTTCAACAGCGAGATCAGCTGCGGCAGCGCACTGTGGCTGCTGCCGGTAATGGCCGCGATCTTCATCCCGGCGCGGAACTTCCGCCGCATGATGAACCTCGGCGGGAAAAGGGAGTCCTTCTTCCAGGGGAGCTTCATGGCCTATGTCGTCCTGGCGGCCGGGGCGTCCCTGGCAAACGTCGTTATTTATTACACCTTTGACGCCTTCGTAAAGGGTACCGGCGTTTTCTATATGGATTGGTACGATGGGATCGTCAACCTGATCGAGGTGTTCGGCTGGCAGGCGCACGGGCCGGCGGTCGCCTTCCTGCAGCAGTTCGCGTTCCTCTTCCTGACGGCATGCTTCGTGCACCTGTTCAGTTCCATGCAAGGCAGGTGGTATGGCACGGCGCTGGCTATCGGGCTTGTGGCGATGATTTGCGTTTTCCCGCCGATCGAGCCGCTTCGGAATATTCTCGCCGGGTATTTCTACCTGATAATGCTATACCCGAACACTGTCATCCAGATCGCCGCCTGCGTCGCGATAGGGCTCGCGTGCTACGCGCTGAGCAAGCCGGTGCTGGCCCGGAAGCTGATATAGCGGGCTTGGTATGCCGACAAGAAAGTATGATAGAGCCCGGAAGCTGATATAGCGTTAGAGTAAAATATTAGCGGGCAAAGGGAACCCGTATTCTTGCCAAAGGGTGGTTGAGCGCCCTTTTCAAGGGCCGCATATACAAAAGCCGCAAAACATCCTTCCCTTAAGCCCTTGCCCACTTTGGGCAACCGAGAGCCGCGCCCTTTGCGGCGGCGAGCGCCCGGAGTGCGCCCTCAGGCGCGTTCACGCAGGGCGCGAACGAGGGCGGCAGCGCCAAGCGGCAGCGCGGCAGGGGATAGCGATCCCGCCATCTCATGCCGCATGCAAAGAAAGAGGGCCTGAGCCCCCTTTCGGAACATACAACATTTCATGTAATATGAGTTTTGCAAGAAACCATATTAGGAGGTTGTATGTATGGACAGATTAACAGAGAGTAAATTGGAGATTAAGGATTTTGAGCAATGGCGCTACGACATGGGCATGGCGTTCGCGAGGATGGTGGACTTGTTCTGTAAAGTGTACCCCATGTCAAGGACACTTTTCATTTTTGTTTTTGAGAAAAAAGTGGAGGCAGAGAGGCTCATACCGATTGCACGCGAAGCATTTAGCCTTTGTGGCCATGTCGGGTTCCAGAGAGGCGCGGCGCGGCTGTCAAGGGCGGCTTGCCGCCCGGCCTGACCCTTGACAGCCGCGGCGCGCCTCATACGCTCTTGCCCGCACGGCACCGTTGCTGTGGGCGCCGTCGTGCAGGCCGGCATATCCAAGTCGGCAAGAATGGTACCATGCGAAACCGCCCACGTCCCCGGCATCATTCGAAAGCCCCTTCCAAAATGGATATGGCTTCCTCCAATGCCTCAACCGCAGCCTGTGCCGCGTCATGGGCGCTGCCGCCCGAGAAGCTTTCGGGTATCGCATCAAGATAAGCCTCCTCGGCCTCGGCAACGGCGTTGAGCAACGAGACGGCTTCCCGCACCGTTTTGCGCCGTCGCCCCCGCGTGGATGTCCTGTCATGGGCCTTCGCCGTGGCGGGGACGCCCGTATGGCCCCTCATGAACCGCGTGAGCTCGGAGGCCATGGATACCCCTGAAGCCGCGCATGCCGCCTTGAACGCGTCTGCCACGGCAGGCTCGACGGAAATCTTCAGTTGCCGTGTTTTTGCCATTTGTATAGACTCCTTCTTGTCAACCCCCGCGGGGCCAGCTCCCCGCCTTCAAAGGCCTGGATGCGCCTTTCAAGCGCAAGATGGCTGGGGCAGGCGCTGCCAGGCATGTTTTCAGCGCCCTTTCGACTTTGGTATCGTCAAAGGGTACTCGCCGGTGATGAGGTATTCGTGGTATTCCTTT
>Ga0082212_10007560_pt1 | contig 14336 bp, 8 predicted proteins | sample TergutNt197P3_FD_71548 | JGI IMG/M metagenome (GOLD analysis project Ga0082212, IMG submission 71548) | Neocapritermes taracua P3 segment gut microbial communities from Petit-Saut dam, French Guiana - Nt197 P3 | ecosystem: Host-associated > Arthropoda: Insects > Digestive system > Gut ... | reverse complement strand
CCCTTCGGGTAATATTGTGATTATTTTTGATACAGAAAACATTTTATCCTCCTGTGCGTTTTCTGTTTATTATAGCATATTAATTTTAATTTGTCAATATAAAGTTAGTGCATATGGCTGATATGCCCTTGACACACTCTGCACACTCTTTTATAGTGAGCATTTCGATGGCTTGCGGCGGTTGCGGGGCGGAGGTCGTAGGTTTTTCCGTAATTTCATTTATTCGATACTGTAAAAGTGCCACGACCTCGGATATAAGTTGCTGTTTTTGATTGTTCGTCATTTGATTGACCTCCTAAAAAATAATAGTTTTGTTTGAAAAATGCGATAGATTTAGAAAAATTCCTCCTTTCGATTTTTTGCGCCCCACACTGCTACAGTTTCCGTTTTACGCCGCCGACTGTCGCAATACTGCATAGCCTGCACCGCACTTTTTCCCTTTTGCCAAGGTATCTCAGCCGATTTCTCGACCTATACTCGCATTATGCGGAGTTGTTATGGCATTGGCGAGTTATTCACTCACAGATGGGGTTATTCTGTTGTTATAAGTAGAGAATGTAATACTTGTGTTTCGTTCTCTATTTTCAATTATAAATTACCTCTTGACATTTGTCAATAGATAATGTATAATTTAATGAGCATACTCTATTTAGTCAAAAGTCATTGTCTATTTGGCTTAACAGTCTACTTTTTTATTTACATTTTCTATTTTCAAGAATGGAGCAAAATTTTATGTACAAGTTCAAGACTTACAAATTTAACAACAAGATTTTCATTAACGAAACACATGAATATCTGAGCGGAGAGATTCTGACGTGGTTTTTGAATTTTAATGTCACAAAGTTAGAAAAGAAATACGTCGTCGGTAAAAAGAATTTTCCCTATGTGAAAAGCCCTCACAACCCGCAAGAGCCTGTCGGAGATTATAACAGGCTCGCATATGATGTGCAGAATTATATGTCATATATTGATACTTTGGCGGTGAAAATTCCGCCGTTTATCAAGTGTGTTACGCTTTCCGAGCGGCGGCAAGACGCTCTGTTTGTTTTATTAAACAAGTATGGTGAGATGTTCAAAAACGGATTACCCGACGGCAATTATTACGTTGAAGATTACGATGAATACAAGGAAAACGAGTACGGTTACAGCAACGGCGGCGACCACTTTTGGCTTGAGCGGTTTGTTCCCGACGATGAGTATTGGGAAGAAAATTTCTCTGATACAAAAGAGGGCGATTTGAACCGTGAACTCAACGAGCTTTTCGAGGTGTACAACCGCTTTGCTGAGGATATTCTACGTGTGCATTATGTTTTTAAAGATTTATTAGACAACTATATTCACGCGGGGTCGTCGGCTTTTCCTAATCAATACGAAATCGCTAAAAGCTATGAGCGATTTTTGCAATCGCAAACGGATATGGCGGTGTATAAACGCTTGATTTCTGCGGGTGATGTATCTATTGACCACGGTTTAATTCAAACTACGCACAACGGCAAAAAACTACCTGTTCTCTGCAAAGTGTCTACTTTTGAATCACTCGGCTCGTTCCTGTATACTGAATTATTCGACGGCTTGGAAACAGGGTTCTTACCGAAAAAATGTCGTAACTGCGGTAAGTATTTTCTTTTGACGAGCGGGTATTACAACGACTTCTGCGATGATATTGCTCCGGGTGAGGAATACAAGACTTGTAAAGATGTTGGTGCTAAGAAAAAATTCGACGACAAAGTAAAAAGCAACCCTGTTTGGCTTGCTTATCAGAGAGCGTACAAGGCGCATTATGCAAGGGTTATGAAAAAGAAAATGTCCAAGTCTGAATTTGCTGACTGGTCGGAAATGGCGATTGAACTTCGTAGTAAGGCTCTTGCGGGGGAAATGGAGTTGTCGGAGTTTGAGAAGAGGGTGAAGATTTGACAGAGCATTACTTCGGGGATTTAATGCGTTCGGGAAAAGTTATGATAAAATTTCGAGAAAATTCGCAAAAACGCTTGTATTTTGAGCTTGTATGTGGTATAATTTACTATGTATAGTATTTCAACAACTCAATCTCACCTAAACAGGTGTTAATATATGCCAAAAAAAGTGATTACAACCGAGCAGTCGCTCGAATCTATAATGTGGAATTGCCGTAACGCCCTTCGTGGTACAGTCGGCGGCAATGAAAAGAACCGTGATACTGTTATGGGGTTGGTTTTCTTGAAATTCGCCGGAGATAAATTCGAGAAACGCCGTACTGAGATTGAATTGCAATACGGCGATGTCCCTGCGTTTTTAGAAAAGAAAGCGTTTTACCTATCCGAAAATGTGTTCTACTTAAACGAAACTTCACGGTGGAAGTCACATATAGTCAAGAATTCTAACGCAAACGATATTGCAGTTATTATTGATACAGCTATGAAAGATATAGAGGACGGCAATCCACCGCTCAAAGGAGCATTGCCACAGAATTTCTATACCACACTTGGAACACGCCCCGAACAAATCAAGGTGCTTATTGACGAAGTTAATAAAATAGATGAGAGCCGATTCGCTGACCGCGATTTAATCGGACGAGTTTATGAATACTTTCTGCAAGTATTCGCCATTGATTCCGGTACGAGTAACGAAAAAGGCGAATTCTACACACCTGCGAGCATTGTTCAGTTAATCGCAGAACTTATAGAACCGTATGAGGGCGTTGTGTATGACCCCTGTTGCGGTGTTGCGGGAATGTTTGTTTCTTCCGTTAAGTTTGTTGAACGACACAATGGCAATCGTATGAAAATATCCGTAGTCGGACAGGAGCGGATTCCCGATACTTGGCGGCTCGCGAAGATGAACCTTGCGATTCGCGGTATTTCTCATAATCTTGGTGAACGCCCTGAATCTACATTCGGTGAGGATTTGCATAAAGACAAGAAAGTTGACTTCATTATGGCGAATCCGCCGTTTAATTTGAAGTTGAACGCACAGGGTGTAACACAGGACAAGCTGAACAGCGACCCACGTTGGAGAAGTTTCACAACTCCGCCTGTTTCTAACGCTAACTATGCTTGGATTTTGCATATGCTCTCGAAACTCGATGTAACCAATGGTATTGCAGGTTTTTTACTTGCTAATGGTGCATTAAACTCAGACGGTGAAGAAGGAAAAATCCGTAAAGAACTCGTTGATAAAGATAAAGTTGAAGCAATTATTGTGCTCCCTCGTGAAATGTTCTACTCAACCGACATTTCAGTTACTTTGTGGATAATTAATAATAACAAGAAAGCCCGCTCTTTGAACGGGCGGGAATTACGAAATCGACAAGGTGAAACGCTGTTTATCGACTTTGCGGCGTTGGAACGAGAATATTTACGAGAAAAAATATGTCCAGTTTTCGGACGAGCAGATTTCCGCTGTAAAGAAAATCTATAACGATTGGCAGACAGGGATTGATTATTCAAATGTTCCCGAACTCTGTTGTTCGGCGACAAAAGAAGAAATAGCGGTGCAAAATTACTCACTTGCTCCAAGTAAGTACATCGAGTTTATCGACCACGATTTAGAAATCGACTATGCCACCGAAATGAAACGGATTCAAGGCGAAATGCAAGATATTCTGAAAGCCGAAAAGCAGTCGCAAGCTATGTTAGAAGATGCGTTTAAGGGGATAGGTTATGAGCTTGACTAAATACAGATTGGGGGATTTAATCCGTCAACGGCGCGAAAAAAACAAAGACTATGACATTCCAATTTGCGGTGTGACTCGTGATGGTTTCATTCCACCTAAAGTGGAGCGCGTTGATAAAAGTACATTTATGGTTTTTTATCGCAATGATTTTGTCTTTAACGCAACGCGAATGGAACTTAACTCCATCATCTTAAACAATGTCTATGATAAAGGGCTTTGCTCGCCCTTGTACAGTATGTTTTACGTTACAAAAGAAGAGATTCTCTTGCCAGAATATCTTAACTTGTATATAAAAAGAAGCGAATTTGCTCGTCGTTGTGGCGTGTTGGGATTTGGTTCCGCTCACCACAAAGTAACTGTTGACGATTTAGCTGATATAGAAATTGACCTCCCATCGCTCCTAATCCAACAAAAATACGTCGATGTGTATAATGCGATGCTTGCCAATCGGCGGGCGTATGAGTGTGGGTTAGAGGATTTAAAATTAACTTGTGATGCTTACGTGGAGCGACTTCGCAAGGAAATGCCATACACAGCAATTGGAGAATATATTGAACAATACGACGAACGCAACACACTAAAACTCGGCAAAGATTCAGTTCGTGGGCTTTCTACGAGCAAAGAAATTATACCAACCAAAGCGAACTTAAATGATGTAAGCCTTAGCGGTTACAAAATTATGAAACCAAAACAAATAGCCTATGTAGCCGATACTTCAAGGCGTGGAGATAAAATCTCACTTGCACATAATAACACTGGTGATATATACTTGGTATCATCAATTTCAACGGTATTTGAAACAAAAGCTGATAAGTTGCTATCTGAGTATCTGATTATGTTTTTCAATCGTTCCGAATTTGACCGATATTCTCGTTTTCATTCATGGGGAAGTGCGAGGGAAGCGTTTGGGTGGGAAGATATGAAAGCAGTGAAAATACCTATTCCCGACATAGATGTTCAACGGTCGATTGTAAATATTTACAACGTCTATCTTTCACGGAGAAGAATTAACGAGCAACTCAAGGCTCAAATAAAAAATATCTGCCCGATACTGATAAAAGGTTCAATTGAAGAAGCGGGGGTATAACAGAAAGGAAATATAAACAATGGAGATTAACGACATTCTTACTCTTATCGCACTTGTGGTCATACCTATCACTGCCGTGTTAATAGGACAATACTTGCAAACCATAGCAAAAAAGAGAGAAGATGAAAATCGTCGTCAAGATAGGATTCGCGATGACAAAATGCAAATTTTTAAAACACTGATGACCGAGCGTATTTATGGTCGAACAGAAAGTGGCGTTCAAGCATTAAATTTGATAGACATTGTTTTTTCTGACTCAAAAAACGTAAGAACTGCATGGAAAGAATATAGAGCCAGCTTACCAATGACAAATGTTGCAACGCTCGATGTCAATGATACAAAGACAAAGCATCACAAATTATTAGAAGCGATTTCTGATGATTTAGGTTACAAAGGGAAAATAACTTGGGAAACTATACAAAATCCTTTCGTTCCTCCGGAAATTAGTAATATGTGGGAAGAACAATTAAAATCACGGAAGGATTACGCTCAACTGCAAGAAGGTCTTGCAAATGTAATAAGCAACCCATCTTTGCAAAGTGCTATGGGTAGTATTATCGGGACGTTATCTCAAGGGGTTCAAAATAAGCCGTTAAAAAACGAAGAAACTGCCGATTTGAGCGATTCGCAAAAAAACAACAAGAATTAATGATATAAAACTCGTAATATAAATTAAGGAGAACGCTGTATGAGCGATAAATTGACTAAACTCACAGACAATTCGGAACTTTTCGACGAAGTTGTTTCTATCATCGAAAACGCTCGTGAAAATGCGTTTCGTGCAGTGAACAAAGAACTCATCAATATGTACTGGAATATTGGCGAGTACGTCAGCAAATGCGTTATCGAAAAAGGTTGGGGGAAATCTGTTGTAAAGGATTTTGCCAATTTTATACAAGAACGCTATGTCGGTATTCGCGGGTTCTCGTCTTCCAACATATGGAGAATGAAGCAATTTTACGAAACATATCGAGATAATGAAAAACTCGCAACACTGTTGCGAGAATTGTCGTGGTCGCATAATTTACAGATTTTATCCTGTAAAACAGACGAAGAACGAGAGTTTTATCTTGCACTTTCAATCAAGAACCGATACTCTTTCCGTGAATTGAAACGACAGATGGATAGTGCATTATTTGAGCGTACAATGCTTTCCGAAGTCAACAATAAGCTGTTAATTGAACGACACGAGAGTTTGACCGCTTTCCGTGACAGCTATGTGCTTGAATTTTTAGATTTGCCCGAAACGCATAAAGAAAAAGACTTGCGAAAAGCCATTGTAGATAATCTTAAATCGTTTATATTAGAATTTGGCAAGGATTTTACTTTTATCGGTCAAGAATATCGTGTTCAGGTCGGTAACCGTGATTTTTTCATTGATTTGTTGTTTTTCAACCGTGAGTTGCATTGTCTTGTGGCAATCGAGTTGAAAATCGGCGAGTTTGAGCCGGAACACCTCGGTAAAATGGATTTTTATCTTGAGGCACTTGACCGCGATATTAAGAAAGACGATGAGAACCCAAGTGTAGGGCTTATTCTATGCACGAAAAAGGATGCAACGGTAGTAGAGTATTCATTAAATCGCAGTTTATCCCCTGCTTTGATTGCCGATTATAAATTACGCCTGCCTGATAAGCGAGTATTGGAAAGCAAGTTGCGAGAATTAACCGAACTCGCAGAAAATGCTGTTGAAGAAAACGAATAAACAAAGGAATGAACATATGGATTACAATTTTATTAAAGGGAAATTCACCGAAGCGGAGCTTGAAAAAGCAATTATAACTCTGTTTGAAGAACAGGGTTATACCCACGTTCGTGGTGAGAAAATCCATCGTAAATATGATGAAATATTGCTTAAAGACGATTTGCGTTTATACTTGTCTAACCGTTACTCTGACCTCACAGACAGTGAAGTATTGAGAATTATCGGACGGCTTGAAAATATTCCGTCTACCCCACTTTATCACGGTAATCGAGAAGCTTTTTGGCTTATAAACAAAGGGTTTGATTTAACTCGTGATGACCCCCAAAAGGTTGCTCTGCACATTGACTATATTTACTTTGACGAGAACGAATCCCGAAAGAACATATTCAAAATCGTCAGTCAGTATTATGTGCAGGGCGAAAAACTCCGCAAACCCGATTTGACCCTGTTTATAAATGGCATTCCTGTGGCTATTTTTGAGTTTAAGTCGGCGATTAGGGAAGACACGACTATTTACGATGCGTGGAGGCAAATTACAACTCGTTATTGTCGTGATATTCCTAAACTGATGAAGTATTGCTTTTTATCGGTAATCTGCGATGGCGCGAATACAAGGTTGGGAAGTATTTTTACACCATATGAGTATTATTATGCTTGGAATAAAATTAACGACACAGAAAAAGTCAGTAACGGAATCGCCGCACTTGTTACAATGGTAAAAGGTGCGTTCTCGCAAGAGCGTATCATCGCTATTTTACGTGATTTTGTCTACTATCCCGACGACAGCACAGAAGAAACTGCAATTGTTACTCGTTATCCTCAATTTTTTGCAGCTCGCAAAATGCTCGAAAACATTAAACTACATCTCAAACCCAACGGCGATGGTAAGGGCGGCACTTATTTTGGTGCGACAGGGTGCGGAAAAACCTATACTATGTTGTTTCTCTCACGGTTGCTTAGCACACACTACCGCAATGTTTTCAGAAGCCCGACCATTATCATTATTACTGATAGAGAAGATTTGGATAGGCAAACCTCGGAATTGTTTGTTTTGTCGAAGAGATACCTTAACGATAAAAATGTGCGTAGCATAGAAGACCGTGAAGACATTAAAACCGAACTCGGTGCTTCTGAAAGTGGCGGTGTATATCTCACGACAATTCAGAAATTTTGCGAAACAACAGGGTTGCTTTCCGACCGCTACAATATAATCTGTATTTCTGATGAGGCTCATCGAACGCAGACAAAAATAGACCCAAAAACCGAAAAGACCGAAAAAGGTGTGTTCATTAAATACGGTTTCGCTAAATATTTGCGTGATAGTTTTCCGAAAGCTACATACTGCGGATTCACAGGAACACCGATTGATGAAACGATTGCAGTATTCGGCAAAGAAGTTGACACCTACACAATGAAAGAATCAAGCGATGATGGAATCACCGTTCGTATTGCATATGAGCCACGATTGGCAAGAGTGCTTCTTTCCGAAGAACAAGCACGAGAAATTCAGAAATATTACGATAAATGCACCGAAGAAGGCTCTAATCCCGAACAAGTCGAGGAAAGCAAGAGGGCAATGAGTAAAATGCGGAAAGTCCTCGGTTCTCCCGATAGATTAAAGAAATTAGCTAATGATATAGTTTTGCATTACGAAGAATTAACAGCGCAGAAACCCCAAATCGTTCAAAAAGCAATGATTGTATGTGCCGACAGAACGCTTGCTTTTCTACTGTTGCAAGAAATAATTGCTATTCGTCCTGCTTGGGGAGAGCTACGTAAATCTGAAGATGATTCTGTACTATCAAAAGAGCAATTGAAAGACCTTGCTCCTCTTGCAAAAATCAATCTTGTTGCGACACCGAACAAAGATGATAAAGACAAGAAAATCAAGTACGATAATCAAGAAATTCCACTGATAGATTTATATAACCTCTGTGGCTCAAAGACGTATCGCCAAAATTTGGATAAGCAATTCAAGAACAATCGCTCTAATTTTAAGATTGCCGTTGTTGTAGATATGTGGATTACGGGGTTTGATGTGCGGTCATTAGCGGTTATGTACATTGATAAACCACTACAAAAGCATACATTGATTCAAACAATCTCTCGTGTTAATCGTGTTTTTGAGGGCAAAGACAAGGGATTGGTGGTTGACTATATCGGCATTAAACAGGATATGCTTGAAGCTATAAAGCGTTATGGAGACACTCACGAAAATCCAATTGACGAACTTGAAATTTCACTCGCCATATTCCGTAATCATTTAGCCTTAATAGATGAGTTACTTCACGGATTTGACGGAACTAAGTTTTATTTTGGCGAACCTTTAGAGCGGCTATATTGCTTAGATACGGCGGCAGAGTTTGTTCAGATGAGCAAAGAGCGTGAGAGTAGGTTTATGGAGCTTTCACGCAAAATGAAAGCGGCATATGAAATCTGCGTTGCTTCGGGCGAGTTAAGCGACTCCGAAACGTCAAAGGCGCAGTTTTACCTTGCAATTCGCTCAATCATCTATAAGCAGACAAAAGGAAACGCTCCCGATGCCGAAGTGATGAATCGAGTTGTTGAAGAAATGGTCGAAAAAGCTATAGCTTGTACAGGAGTTGAAAACATCATAAATTTTGAAAAATCTGAAGATTTATTCAGTGAGGAATTTATGAAACAATTAGATGATATAGACTTACCTATATCTAAGTTCAATGCCTTGTTGAAACTTATCCGCAAGGAAATTTCAAATTACGGCAAAGTCAACAATATCAAATCAATCGAATTCGACAAGCGGTTAAAAGCTGTTATTGATAAATACAATGACCGTGATAATTCAGTATTTGTAAGCGAAGTTGTCGGTGATTTTATTAATGGTTTGTCTGATGAGTTAATAAACATATATAAAGACCTTAAAGTTGACAAAAATTCTTTTGAAGAATTAGGTATTACCTACGAAGAAAAGGCGTTTTATGACATTCTTGTGAAAGTTCGCGATGATAATAACTTTGACTATGTGGACGAAAAATGTCTTATTCTTGCAAAAGAAATTAAGAACTTGGTAGACGATAAGATTCAATTTGCAGATTGGGCTACTCGTGATGACATTAAGTACAAGCTGAATGAAGAATTGACTGTATTGCTTTTCCACAGTGGCTATCCACCACAGTGGGACGAGGAAGTATTTGAAAAGGTTATGAAGCAGGCAGTGAAATTTAAAGAAAGTAGTAACTGAAAGTGATTTTCATTATAAATTTTATGCGTTTTACGACAAAATAGAAAGTTTTAAAGGAGAATAAATGTATAAATATTGGATTACATCAAGCGAAATTGAAAATTTTGTGCAACGTAATTCTCGTTTAGCACAAGAAATGTTGCCCGAGTTGATTTCAAGGTTAATACGAACAAGTACAAATAAAATCGACAATATAAATGTTCAAAATATTCAAGCAGCAGGCTACGATGTAACCCTTACAACAGGGGAGCAATCGACTTACTTCCCTGCGGGTAAATCTGTTTGGGAGCTTGGGACTAATGAAAACACATTAACCAAATTTAAAAGCGATATTAAAAAAAGGTCTAAAGAGCCTTTAGGTGTCGATATGTCAAAAACCGAATTTATTTTCGCTACTTTGAAAATATGGAATTCAAAAACATCAATAGAGCAAGCAATAAACGAAGCAAAGGCTCTATATATGTGGAAAAGCATTCGCATTATTGATGCTGAAGAATTATCGCGATGGTTAGAAAGCTGTCCAGCGGTTGCCATTTGGTTTTCTAAAGTTATTGGCAATCACATAGATGGTATAACTTCAACAGAGGGCTACTGGGAAGATTTCGCTTTCAACACGAATCCTGTACTAACCCCTGAATGTCTTTTGATTGAACGTGAACATCAAAGCGATAAACTGTTACAATGGCTTGAATCCCCTATGCAAAGCATTATAATTAAAGCAGAATCTACGTTGGAAGCGACTCTTTTTATTATTGCAAGAATAATGATGGTAGATGAAAACCAAAAATCAAATCTTTCGGAAAGAATAATTATTGTTACTAATAGTGTTTCATGGCAAGAAATTCTCGATAGAGCGAACGATAAATCTATAATTATTCCTGTGTTCCCGATTGCGAATATGCCTTGTCCAAATGATAGGAATATAATCTTCCCTATAAACAGATATGATTATTTAGGTAACATACCAGAACGTGAAATCGACATTAATTTATCTAAATATAAAAGAAATCAGTTTAATAAAATGTTAGAATTATTGGGATACGGTACAGATGAGCGCACTAATATTGTATTTAATACGAAAAGAAGTTTTCTTCCTTTGTACCGCACTATAACAACTAATCTAACTCGAAAAACACCGCAATGGCTAACTCGAGAAAACTATCAAGTTTTGATTCCGGCTATGTTGGTCGGAAGTTGGAATAGCACTTACGATGGCGATAAGCGTGTCATCGAAACATTAAGTGGTATGACTTACACCGATTACGAAAAAGCATTACACGATTGGCTCGGAATAGAAGATGCACCAATTTTTAATATCTATAATAACTTCTATACTGTTTCAATTGACGAAATGTGGACCTGCTTATATTCAAAGATAACAACCAAAGATATAGAAAATTTAGAAAAGGTTTTGATAGACACATTCGGTCAAATCGACCCAGCATTTGAGTTGCCCGAAGAACAGCGATATTTATCCAATTTTTACGGCAAAAGTCATGAGTTTACACACAATATTGAGCATGGTCTTGTTGTGACTTTAATTATGATTTCCAAGAGAGAAGACTCGGCAAATTATTTCAATATTTCTTCAACCAAGGCATGGGTTGATGTGATAGTGGCTAAAATTTTAGAGTCAGTTGAAACTTGGCAACACTGGAGTACAATTGCGCCTTCTTTACCATTGTTAGTTGAAGCTTCTCCAAAGTCTGTTCTTGAAAAAATCGAAAGAGCGGTCAACGATGAAAGCGATGAGTTTTGGAAAATATTTGTTCCACCAAAAGAAGTTTTGTGGAGCAGAAGTTATTACACTCATATTCTTTGGGCGTTAGAAAAACTTGTTTGGGACGAGGATTATGCAGTATCTGCGGTTAGAATAATTACCGCAATTGGCGAAAGGAATCTTGAATATAAGCTGACTAACACACCAAATAATTCACTATATGAAATTTTCTGCCCTTGGTATCCTCAAAATTGTTTAAGCATAGACGAACGCACCGAATTATTGAAATCGATAGTTGCCGACTATCCCGCCACAGGTTGGGAATTGCTTTGCGACCTTATCCCCGATGGATACGGTACTTGTGGACAAATCGCAAGACCACGTTGGCGAGAGTTTACTGACCGATATTCAAGGAGTATTTCGCAAACTGAATTTTATTCGGGCATCGATGTTGTGATTGATTTGTGCCTTCAGATTGCCCAAAACCATATGGAGCGTTGGGAAAAAATACTTGTCAGAATTATGGAATTCAATCATGTTTTTGATAATTTATCCAAAAACTTACAAAATGCGTGTACGAATATGGAAGCAAGCGATATACTCAAATTATGCGACAAATTAAGACATGAAATATCGCGACACCGCAAGTATAGGGATTCTGACTGGAGTGCTCCCGAAGAAGTAATCGTTAAATGGGAACTTTTATTAAATAACATAATGCCTCAAGACACGCTCAGCGCGTATGAATATTTGTTGAATAGCCATCCCGACCACTTATACCCTGAACCTTACGATAGTGACGTGAATACCGATTGGAAACAAGAGAGATTAAACCTACTCAACATTAGAAAAAATGCCGCAGGTAAAATCATAGAAGAATACGGACAAGAAATATTTTTTGAATTTTGTGCGAGGGCGAAAAGTGCTTCTGATTGGGGCAATATAATTTCAGAACTTTCGTTTAATAATCAATATGATTTTGGTAAATTGAAATCCATTCGAGAAATAAACGATGATTTGTATACTGCTATTTTATTTGCATTATACACCGCAAACGGCTTGGAGAAGCTAATAGACATTGTTCAAAATGAGAATTCTCTCACAAACGATGAAATCGGTAAAATAATGTGTTGTACACACTCAAGCATGGAAGTGTGGCTTGAAGTCGAAAAAATGGGTGATGCGGTTTCTGAATACTACTTGGAAAATGTTCGCGCATTTAATTCGCAAGAAGAAAATAGCGAAATTATGGAATATTACATCGACAAATTGTTGCAGCATAAACGTCCATTTTCAGTGATTGAGATTATAGCACATTCAAAATATAACAACACGCAAACCGTTATAAAAATATTACGAAACTATCTCGAATTACAAGACCATATCGAAAGCGATGGCAACTCTGCAAAAAGGGTTCAACCTTTTTATATTGTTAAACTCTTTGAGAAAATCTATAACGATTTAAGCGTTGACGCTATGGAGGTTGCGAGATTAGAGTTAAGTTTTATTAACCTTTTCCGTTTTAATAAATCCCCAGTTTGTTTATTTCAGTGCATTGCTAAAATGCCGGAAATTTTTATAGAGTTTATTTCTACCGTATGCAAACCAGACGATGATGAAACTGTAACACAAACAGAATTTAACGAAAATTCTTTCAAAGTTGCATACGAAGTGATAGAGCAATACAACGAAATACCTGGTTGTAATAAATCAGTGATTAATAGAGATGTTTTTATTGATTGGGCAAAGAAAGCTAAGCAAAAAGCTACAGAGTTGGGATTTGTTAATTCTTTTGATAGAAAATTCGGTAAATTGCTAAGTAACTCTCCACTCGGCGAAGATGGTATTTTTCCTCATGAAATCATCAGAGAATATCTCGAAAGCAACTCAACACCAACATTGGTTGGCGGTTTTTCTGATTCGATGCTCTATCCTCGCGGCGTTCACAATGTAACATATGGGATTGACGAGGAGAATAAAGCCAAGAAATACAAGGAAGATTCTATAAAAATAAAAGTTAAGTATCCGAAAACATCAGCAATACTCAATAGACTAAGTGAGAGCTATTTTTCAAAATCAAAGAGTGAGCAATTGCGCAGGGAAGCTGATTTCTCTTTTATTCAATGAAAATTACAAAAACAAGACGACACTTTCAAAAAGTGCCGCCTTGTTGTATTCAATCGTTACCGACAAGCCAAATGTTCCAGTGGCTATCACCAAAGTAAATATTTTCCATGTTCACCATTTCCAATGGCGATTCGCTCATTCTATAATCACCGAATATCGGATTGAACCTGCACCACATTGTAATATTTCCATTGATTTTAGATATACGTTCGGGGTGGATTTCAATTTTTCCATTGCTACGCTCGATTTCCCAACATCGCTCGCCGTTCACAATAACCATTCGTGATTTTAACAAGCAGTTCCGCAAATCGCCTACTGGAACATAAGGAAGAATTTCCTCCACGATGTAATTAATTGTTCTGTTGTTCCTCCGACAATGTTTCCCATTTACTAAGAGTTATACTTTTCATATCAAAGTCCTTTCTGCGAGAATTCTCGCTACACAATATTAAGGAACGCCATGACTTTGATACTTGATATTTATTTGATACCTACAATACCAATAATAGACTTATGAAACAATTTGCATTGATTCGATAATAACATCGAATTTTTTAATTTTTCCGTATTTTTCGACACGGTGGCTTAACTCAAAACCGAACGGAACGCATTTCAAATATACAATTGTGCTGTTCTCGTTGATTATAAACCGTTCCAACAATTCACCGTATATTTCTGAATTATCAGCGTTCATTTCCGCAGTTTTATTGACTTCGGCAATGTGCGTTTTTACTTTGTCAATTTGCCGCTGATGAATGGCGGATATATTCCGGCTTTGGTTGATTTCCTCGGAGAGCCTTGCGATTTCGCTGTCATAATAAGCAG
>Ga0082212_10007559_pt1 | contig 14340 bp, 12 predicted proteins | sample TergutNt197P3_FD_71548 | JGI IMG/M metagenome (GOLD analysis project Ga0082212, IMG submission 71548) | Neocapritermes taracua P3 segment gut microbial communities from Petit-Saut dam, French Guiana - Nt197 P3 | ecosystem: Host-associated > Arthropoda: Insects > Digestive system > Gut ... | reverse complement strand
TAAAGACAAAGCGCACCGAGGATGCCGAGGACATCATCTCGGAAATGGTTAGAAACACGTCAAACAATGTCATCCTGCGCATGGCAGGAGACCTGGCACAGAGTTTAGGCCGGTCTGACCTACACTCAAAGTGGCTTGAACTACAAATTACAAAAAAAACTGAGCCGGACGACTACGATGTGGATAGTTACCTTTCTTTGACCCCGCAATCAATTCGCATCTATATCCTCAGTGGAGAAGAAACTTTAGCCCAGCAAATAGACCCAATCCTAAAGCAAGGCCGTTTACTAGAGTGGGGGGTAACGTGCCATACTTTTTCCCCGAAAGTGGCTAAATATTTACAGTTGCGGGAGGGATGGCCTGAAAATGAAATTCATTGGGCGATGTTTTACGGCAGAAAGTTGCTTGCAGACGGACATGGTATCCCCTCCGAAGATGTCCTGATACTCGAACTTGAATCGTTTAGGATTCCGACAATGGCAGATTTTTTACGAAATTTTATTCATAAAAACCCAGAACGATATGATGCAAAGGAAACGCTATTAAAGGAGTTAAAGAATATCTCAGAACAGAAAACACAGACGCTATTTGGGGCTACTGCTGGTGATAAGGAAATCCGCAATTTGACAGAGGCCGAAGACATAGATATTTGGGGCGAATATGCGGCTCTCTACCGACAGACCTTACCATATTTCTTGGATCAGGGTAGGTCGGGAGACTCTAGCTTCAAGCAGGCATTTTCAAGCGAATTGTTTCTACACAGCCCTACGATGAAATTCCTTGCTCGCCAATTTATGCCCCAAGTTGAAGATTGCCTACAGCGTCAGCCAGGAAACATTTTCCTGTGGTTTGCGTGGGTAGCCCTATCTAACCTAATTGAAAACAAGCACTATTCTGATTTTTTTCAAACTCTGGTGCTTTCCCCGCATCAACGCCCTGATTTTGTGCCACCAATGTATCCCATTAAAATTCTGCTAAAACGATATGTCTCTAGGTCTGACTGGCGTGAAGTTATTGCAATCCAAGAAATGCGATGGGAGACTATAAAGCAAAATGATACACTTGGGGATTCGCAATGGAACCAGGTAGATGAGATGCAGACCCTACTAGAAGCATATCTTCGCTTGGATAAAACTAAGGAGGCAAATGAATTTATTGAGATATGGAGTCAGTCAGAGATCTGGCCAATGATATTGCCTCAGGCTGTGGAACTGGCAAAAAAATGCGGAAAAGAAGCCCTTGCCGAACAATGGAAAAAGCTATGACGCTATCAGCAAGTTAAACCAACACAGTCGTATCTCTATTACCTTGCATCGTTGCACAAGCTAATCCACTATACAAAATTAGTCAAGTATTTTACTCGAGTAGCTATTATGCTATTTTTGATAGTTGGACTTTGCTTCGGAGTAGCTTTTGATGACAGAAAAAAACAATACAGAAAATGTCGAGCATGTAGATAATGCAATAATCAGCCGACACTCCATCAGACGTTTTTCAGCTAAGGAAGTCTCTAAGGAAACAGTGGAAAGACTACTGGAACTAGGTTCTTTGGCACCATCAAGCACTAACGTTCAACCTTGGAAGGTATATGCCCTGACAGGCAAAGCCAAAGAAGCACTATCAGTAGCTATCACGAACAAATTTAATAGTGGTGAAAAAGAGTGTAGGGAGTACGAATCATATCCAAAGGTATGGGAAGAGCCGTGGCTTTCCAGAAGAAGGAAAGTAGGAAAAGACCTCTATGGCGTTTTAGGTATCCCAAAAGAGGACAAGGAAGGGATGAAACGCCAAACAGCCAGAAATTTCTCGTTTTTCGATGCACCAGTGGGATTAATTTTTACCACGGAAAGGCAATTTGGCGCAGGTATGTTTTTAGACATTGGAATGTTTATGGAAAATGTTATGCTTGCCGCTCGATCACGTGGGTTGGACACCTGCCCACAGGCGTTTTTTGCAGACTTCCCTGATACAATCAGGGCTTGTATGGGAATTGGAGAAAACGAAATTATTGTATGTGGGATGGCACTTGGCTACGCAGACCCAAGTGCACCCGAAAACGCGCTGAGGACTGAAAGGGAATCAGTGGAAAATTTTGCAGTTTTTCAAGGTTTTTAGATAGGAGACAATATGTCCCAATATGGCACAATCCAAGATCGCATCCGCTGTAAATCGCTTTTAAACAAAATAATTTCGGTGGAAGATGCTCTACAGTATTTCAAACATGGAATGAGCTTGGGGTGGTCAGGGTTTACCCCGGCGGGTTATCCCAAGGCGATTCCCATTGCCCTGGCAGACCACGTAGAAAAAAACAACCTACAAGGAAAACTGCGTTTTAACTTGTTCATTGGTGCTTCAGTTGGGGCAGAAACCGAGGACAGGTGGGCATCCCTAGATATGATAGACAGGCGTTGGCCTTACCAAACAGGAAAAAACATTGCTTTAGGGATTAACGAAGGTCGTATAAGGATGGGCGATAAACACCTTTCAATGTTTGCCCAAGACTTGGGCTACGGCTTTTATACAAAAGACTCAGAAACTGGCAAGCTTGACCTAGCTCTTATCGAAGTTGGGGCTATTACTGAAGATGGTGGCCTTGTTCTAGGTACTTCCTGCGGGGCAGTGCCAGAAATACTGATGATGGCAGACAAAGTAATCTTAGAAGTTAATACAGCCATGCCCTCTCTTGAGGGCATCCATGACATCGTGGTGTGCAAAAACCCACCAAATCGAGAAGTATTAAATATTACCAAAGCCAGTTCGAGGATAGGAACAACCTACGTCCCGTGTGATCCATCAAAAATTATTGCAATCGTAGAATCAAAGAATTTTGATAAGGGAAGGGCATTTGCAGATACTGATGAATCTAGCGTAGCCATAGCCGACCACATAATTGACTTCTTTGCCCACGAAGTCAAGGCAGGTCGTTTACCCAAAAATCTCTTACCACTCCAATCGGGCGTTGGCTCCATTGCGAATGCTGTGGTAGGTGGTTTAGCAAAGGGCCCTTTCTATAACCTAACTGTATTTACTGAAGTATTGCAGGATACAATGCTGGATTTATTTGATTCTGGTCGCCTTGATGCGGCATCTTCCTGCTCGTTGTCACTCTCCGAAAAGCAGGGTTTTCCGCATTTTATAGAAAACATGGAAAAATATTTTGACAAAATTACACTGCGACCGCTGTCCATATCTAATCATCCAGAGCCAATTAGGCGATTAGGGGTTATTGCCATGAATACCCCAGTGGAAATAGACATTTATAGCCATGCAAACTCTACTCTCGTTGGTGGAACTAGGATGGTCAACGGCATCGGAGGCTCAGGCGATTTCCTCCGCAATGCCTATCTCAAAATAATGCATACTCCATCGACTCGTCCAAGTAAGACAGACCCGCATGGTATTACCTGCATTGTTCCCCACTGCCCACATATCGACCATACTGAACATGATCTAGACTGTGTAGTAACAGAGCAGGGGCTTGCAGATTGCCGTGGACTGGCACCAAAGGATCGTGCGAAGTTAATTATTGAAAAATGTTCCCACCCCGAATACCGCCCCATCCTATCTGAATATCTAGAGCTTGCAACATCTGATTGCATAAAGAGAAAGGTAGGACATGAACCACAATTATGGGACAGGGTTTTCAAAATGCAGTTAAACCTGGCTCAAAATGGCACAATGAAGATCAAGAATTGGAACATTAAAATTGATTTGTGCGAACAATAGAGCCATTTTCAAAACCCGCTAGGGTTTCGAAGCAACTGACACCAAATTCCTACCTATCGGGTGCAACTTGGCATAAATAATCAAGATTGCTTGTTCCTGAATTTTCATCCCTGTTTCAATACCTTTTGGAGGAGCGAATTGCGTATGCTAGGTAGTGAAATATGGTTGATAATATCTGTCGCAAATCCAACTAACAAGATGTTTTTAGCTGAATCTAAATCTAGCCCTCGACTCTGTAAGTAAAATAATTCTTCTGCATCCAATTGACCCACGGTAGCTCCGTGGCTACATTTCACGTCATCTGCCAATATTTCCAATTGAGGCATAGTATCAATCTTGGCATCTTTTGCCAAAAGCAAATTGCGACTTGATTGGCTGGCACTTGTTCCTTGCGCCATTTGGTGCACCTTTATCTGCCCGCGAAATATACCATGCGCAGAGTTGTCAACGATAAATTTTTGCACCTGCTTACTCGTACAATTAGGGACCTGATGCTCAATGGTACTGTGAGTATCAGCTATTTGAGTTGTGTTAACCAGTGATAAATAGTTTAGTTCCAGTTCTCCATGTTCCCCCGTAAACTTGCAAATTGGTTTTTGTCTGGATATTGAGCCACCCATAGAAATTGACGTGGATGTATATTTTGCCTTTTGGCCAATATCAATACACAGTGTGCAAAAATGAAAGGCAGACATGCTCTCGTGCTGTGTTCGGTCATGTGCAAGGCTTGCTCCCTCTCCTAAAAATATTTCAAGCACCGAATTGGTCAAATATTTTCCTTCACCAAAATATTCTTCGACTATATGCGCTTTTGCACCTGGCTCTAGGACAACGAGAATTCGAGGAAATATTATTGGAGTAACATCGCTAGCTTGGCTTGTTGCTCTGAAAATGATGTGTAGTGGAGTCAGGGGTGAACGTCCCTTTGGGATGTATATGAAGACTCCATCTTCAAAACATGCAGTATTAATGTTTGAAAACATATCAGAATTTGATGGACAGGCTAGTTTCCCTACGTACTCATGTTTCTCTGGAAAATCTTTTGCAGAATTTGTTAATGAAGAAAAAACGATACCATTGTCTACAGAACTAGTGTTCGACTGATTAGAATCAAGTTGACCATTTGTAATAACCAGGAGACTATGAGCTGTCTCTGTGGCCGAGCTTGCCCCGATCCATAGGGGCTTAATAATATTATTTGTTGCAGGGTTGTATGCTTGCGAAAAAACAGATTGTAAATCAATATATTTCCACTCTTCTTGATCCTGTGATGGCAAGGGTGTTGCTCTAATTATCTCTTCTGCATGTTCTCGAAGCAACTTCCAGCTATTGGGTCTAAGGCTAGATAATGCTGTTTTTAGAAAAGCTGTTTCTGAGCCTTCAGACATCAGCTACTCCCTTATCATTTTCACTTTGAATCCAGTCATAACCCTTTTCTTCAAGTTCAAAAGCCAATTCTCTGCCACCATGCTTAATGAAACGACCGTTGAAAAGAACATGTATGTAGTCTGGTTGTATCGTCTCCAAAATCCTTGGGAAGTGAGTAATAACGATCAATGCTCTGTCGGGACTCTTAAGTGACATTACCGCATTGCCCAATACCTTTAATGCGTCTATGTCTAGGCCAGAATCTAATTCATCCAAGATAGCCAGCTTTGGCTCAAGAATACTCATTTGAAGAATTTCGTTACGCTTGCGCTCGCCTCCCGAAAAACCTTCGTTCAAACTTCGATCTAACAGTGCTGGTTCCATTTTTACTAGTTTGAGTTTTTCTTGAATAATTTCATCAAATTCAAGTGGGTCTAGTTCTTCTTGTCCGGACTCTTCGGCTCTTTTATTGTAGGCAAGCCTAAGGAATTGAGTGTTTGGAACTCCAGGAATCTCTATGGGATGCTGGAACCCCAGAAAGATGCCTGCCCTAGCGCGTTCATCAGCCGATAGCTCTAGCAAGTTTTTTTCCTCAAATATTATTTCTCCGCTCGCTACTTCAAAGGAAGGGTGTCCAGCAAGCACCTTGCCCAATGTAGATTTACCAGACCCGTTTGGCCCCATGATTGCGTGAATCTCGCCGGCCTTTACTTCTAGGTCGATCCCCTTTAATACCTGATTATTCCCGATTTTTGCGTATAGTTTTTTTATCGTAAGCATGGTTGTTTTCCAATATTCATCTTCTATCCAACGGTACCTTCAAGTTTTAGAGAAAGCAAATTGGTTGCCTCTACCGCGAACTCCATTGGCAGTTCTCGGAAGACTTCTTTGCAAAATCCATTGATTATCATAGATACGGCCTCTTCAATGGGAATACCTCGTTGCTGAAAATAAAACAACTGTTCTTCTCCAATTCTACTCGTTGTCGCCTCATGCTCAACTTTGGCAGTGTGGTTTTGAGCCTCGATATATGGAAAGGTGTTCGCACTACAAGTTTGGCCAATCAACATTGAGTCGCATTGAGTAAAATTTCTGGCACCTTCTGCGCCAGGTGCAATTTTAACAAACCCTCTGTAGCTGTTGGAACTATTTCCAGCACTAATTCCCTTGGAGATAATGTTAGACTTTGTGTTTCGTCCAATATGAACCATTTTTGTGCCTGTGTCGGCTTGTTGCTTGTGGTTTGTAAGGGCTACGCTATAGAACTCACCTACGCTTTGATCTCCCAGTAGAATACAACTTGGATATTTCCAAGTAATTGCGCTACCTGTTTCAACTTGTGTCCAACTAATTTTGGATCTCTTACCTTTGCAGAGGCCACGCTTGGTAACAAAGTTAAAAATTCCTCCAATGCCTTCACTATCCCCTGCATACCAATTTTGCACTGTTGAATACTTAATGTTGGCATCATTCAGTGCAATGAGTTCTACAACTGCCGCATGAAGCTGATTAGTATCAAACCTTGGGGCTGTACAACCTTCAAGGTAGCTAACACTGGCTCCCTCTTCGGCAACAATAAGCGTACGTTCAAATTGGCCTGATTCCTTGTTATTTATCCTAAAATAAGTTGATAAATCCATAGGGCATTTGACACCTTTTGGTATAAAACAAAAAGAGCCATCAGTAAAAACTGCGGAATTTAGAGCAGAAAAAAAATTGTCAGTGTAGGGAACTACACTGCCTAGGTATTTTTTAACTAGGTCTGGATATTCCCGCACCGCCTCAGACAAAGAACAGAAAATGACCCCTTTTTCTGCAAGGCGATCTTTATACGTTGTTGTAACACTAACCGAGTCGAATACAACATCGACAGCTACACCTGCAAGGGCTTTTCTTTCCTCGATGGGTACACCAAGTTTGTCGAATGTTCTCAGGAGTTCTGGATCAACTTCATCCATACTGCTATATTTGGACTGCTGAGGCTTAGGAGCAGAATAATAGATGATTTTTTGGAAATCAGGAACTGTATAGCGTAAATGCGCCCAGTTTGGGTATTTCATGGTTTGCCAATGTTGATAGGCTCTTAGCCTCCACTCTAATAACCAACTTGGCTCATTCTTTTTTTTAGAAATAGTTGTGATAACCTCTTCATTCAATCCAGGAGCTACTGAATCAGTTTCAATATCTGTAACAAATCCATATTTGTATTCCTGGCTTGTCAAGTTCTGCAACGAAATGTTCACTACTAAACTCCAAGTAAATATAAATGTCCGTACGGAGTTTGATTTTTTCTGTATTTTCTCCAACTCATTTCATTCTTTCTAAGTCTTGAACTAGGGTATTAAGCCTCTCTAGAATCATCGCCTCTTGCTTTTCTTGGAGGTCCCCAACATCAGCAGTTCTTCCGAGACGCAAAATTTCCAGAGCCTTACCTCTCTGTCCGATTGTAGCAAGGGCACTTCCCAACTGAAAGTGGTTGATAAGTGTTGGATGATGTTCAAGCGTTGGCCCTAGGAGGTCTATGACTTCTTGTGGGTGATCAAAATCCAATAAGTATTGGCTCAAAAGGGTAGTTACCCTTGATTCTTGTCCTGGGAGAGGGTTTGCATGCAACTGAATAACTTCTGCCAAATTCTCTTCTGTGGCATTGCCTGTCATTAACAAAAATGCGTGCCTAATAACCGCACATTCCCATGCACCTGAGTTTTTGGGATACATGCTTAGATAATCATCAAGGGCTTTCAAAACTGCGGGCATATCCTCTTTTGTCATCAAGTAATCAACCGCAATCCTTAGGGCATTAAAGCATAGGCGAGGGTGCCCAGGAGTTGTAGAAAATGCTAAAAGTTTCGGTACTGCATTTGGTAAATCTTCGATGGCTGAAATTTGTAATTCTATCCACTTTGCTCGAATACTATCACAAATAAGCCTTGCATCTTGCAGACATCTTTTGGCGCTTTCTATGTTTTCTTCCCGAAGGTGTTGCTCTGCAATATCCAGATGAATTTTGGCGCGCCGTCCACCACCCCTTGCACCCCACAATTGTTCTGGGTCTTTAGAATCCAACAACAATAGCAAGTGTGGTTCGTCAGAATTATGTCGAAGCAGATCATATAGTATTGCAAACGCCTTTTGAGGCTCTGAGGCGTGAAGATAGCCTTCGGCCAGCAACTCCCCAATGCTGATTTCTCCAGGCAAATGTCTAGAGGCTTCTTTCAACAGCGTAATAGCTTTTGCATATTCGCCTTTAGCCAATAGAACTTCTGCCATGATGCCCAATGTATATCCATTCCGCTCAATTTCAAGTGCCCCAGCAGAAGCCTCAAAAGCTCCTTGTATCTCATCTTCATTTAGCAGTATCTCTGCTAGAGTCATCTTAGGTTCCAGTTCCTCAGGTCTCAAGTCTGTAGCAGTCTGAAGCGCGACGATAGCTTTATCAATTTGGTATAGATCCATTTTTGCTATCTTGGCAATCAGCATCCATGCTTCAAAATGTCGCGGGCTGAGTTGGACGACCCGATGCGCAAGGTCGGTTGCTCGATTTGAATCCCCAATCACATCCTTTAATGCGGCAACAGTAAATAGTAGCTCGTAGTTTTTTGGATCGATAGGCAATGCTTCATCAAGTCTTTGAGCCGCTTCCACTAGTTGTCCGCTGTCTAGCAAGACTGTAACTTCCAACAGAATTCGCCTTAAGTGGGATATGCTTTTTGACCGAGCAATGGGGAGTATTCTCGCCCGGTAGCGTGTAAATATTTCCCTTGCACCCAGCAGTTGAAGGTTCTCTTCAACTGCTTCTTCCCATCGCTGTGTAAACGCTTGTGGGTCAAGTCGATTCTTGTGTTCTAATTCTCGAACCAAACTCATCAAACCATTTCGTAGCATTACTTCACTACGTTCCAGTTTCCCTAGTTGATCCGAAATAGTTTCAAGATATGTTTCGACCCGTCGAAAATTTTCCTCAAGCCCCGTGATACGTTCCAATAAATGTTCATCAAGGTCTTCTTCAGTTTCTACACCAACTCCTTCCTCATCCTCCCAGCTATGATCCCCAGTAACAATTAGAAGGCGCGTACCACACTTTCTGCAGGTTTCTCGATTACCTGAATTCCATGTAGTACATTTTTGGCAATAGGTTCCTGGTATTTTTTCTTCCATTCTGTAAGGATACCGTTTTTGTAGATTTTTGGCTTGTTTTCAAGAATGTTTTTCAAATAGGCTACAATATTAGATGTATCTGGGCGATAGACAATGCTCTACCTGACAAGATACCAGTGACCCATTATGAGAAAATTAGTAATAGCACATAGCCCTGACTCCGATGATGCCTACATGATGGCTCCGTTGGCCTTGGAGTGGTTGCAGGATGACGATGACTTTCAACATTTTAGCTTTGAATTTGTCCGCAGTGATATCGAAACCCTAAATCAGCTTGCTACAGTGCCCACCTATGATGTCACGGCGATCAGTTTCGCTGCATATCCAGAGATTGAAGACAAATATGACTTACTCCGGGCTGGCTCTAGTATTCAGGATGGTAGCGGTCCAATAGTTATTTCCCAAAGAAAAATTAGAGCGGAAGAACTTTTTGACATGACAGTAGCTATACCCGGCAAGCGAACTAGCGCATTTCTTACGATGTGCAGATGGATGCCAGGACTCAATACTGTAGTGGTGCCGTTTGACAAGATTATGAATGGTGTTGCAACAGGGCTGTTCGATGCGGGGCTACTCATCCATGAAAGTCAGCTAATGTATGAATCAATAGGGCTTCACAAGGTTGTAGATTTAGGGGAATGGTGGAAAACTATCCATGACTTACCTCTGCCAATGGGGGGTAATGCCATCAGGAAAGATATACCTCAAAAAGAAAAAATAATGTTTGCAAGGCTGATGCGCAAGAGCGTAAATACTGCAATAAATAGACATCAAGAATCAATTGATTATGCCCAGAGCTTTGGTCGGGGCATGGATCGAGAAATGGTCGAAAGATATGTTCGAGGCTGGGTGAATGATTTTACAATAGACATAGGCGATAGGGGAATGCAGGCGGTATCTGTTCTACTAGGCAAAGAGGGGCGGTGGGTAGAACCCTGAGGCAATAAAAATTGTTATAATTGAGTTTACTGATGTTGGTTTCAATAGAGCCTCTTGTAAAACTACCGGTTTTGCAAAACACCGAATGTGTTAAGCTACGCCCGAAGTGTAACCGAATCCAGTGGAACATGTCGTTTTTTCAACAATTACAAACACTAAGCTTGAGTCGGTGCAATGTAGGGAGCATATGTATTGCAGGGTTTTGCGTTTACCTCAATACAAAAATTACAAGCAAAAAGCAACCAAGAGTTCCTGCTTATTGGTGTGTTTTTTGCTTTCATTGGTTGCTGATATTGTTTGTCAGTCTTTTGACCGTAGTTGCCTACGAATTTTGGGCAGGTAATATCAGTATATACTTCAGTTGTGAGGTGATAAATGCAATCTAACAGTTGGATTTCAAGGCTTGCCTTCGGGGTGGTAGCCTGTCTTGCCGTTGTCGGTTGTGGCGGTGATTACTACGCGCCGGAGAGGGCCATAAACAAGCCCCCGATTGTAGTCGAGGGTTCGCTTAAATGGAAAAAGACAGGAACAGACAAGTGGGAAAAAAGCGATACGCCAGTAATTGCTGGGGAGTTTTATGACTATCACGTATCGGCGATAGACCCAAACATAGGCGACTACATAACCAATTACGAATGGTTCTTCGGTGGTTTCGATGAAGATTGGGAGCTGGAAGAAGCCTATCGCGAAATAACGAATATTCCGGAATTTACATTCATGGTTTTATTGGAAAATTTTATTGCGGATGAGCAAGTGGCCTTCTTTATTGTAAGTGTCAGAGCCACAGATAACCATGGAGCCGTCGGAGCCTTGACTGAATTTGCGGTTCCAGTAACCGTGCAAGGCTTGTCCGTCATCAATTCTGCAGATTCAATCAGCAAAGCAGTGCCTGGTAGTCTGAAAGAACTGGCAACCCCTGCAAAGATTACTTTTTTTGATGGTGACAAAGAAATGAAAACGATTGACAGAAACATCAAGTTGCGATTCAGGAATGAATGACCCGGCTGTTTTCAACCACCGTACCCAAAGTTGGTATTTCACTTTTGCCTAATGATTGGAGGCTACATGAAAGTATTTAGAGCACTTCCCGTTTTATTTGCCCCGGTGATAATGTTTGCCCAAGGCAGTTCACGTGATTTAGACCTGCGTTTCCAGATTGGGGCCGAATTGACCAGACCATATCAGTCCCTTTTTGCAGAGGTACCAAATATCAACCATGGGGGATATGATCGTTTCTTTGCCCAGCCAGACTATCAAATAGGGCTTCAAGTCAGAATGATAGGTGAGTTACCTGGGACCCACGGCTTTTATTATGAATTAGGTGGCAGACTCGAAACCTCCAGTCGCTTGGATTTCAATACATGGATCAACGGGGTGTATGTTGATACGCACGATGTTCAAGTCTCGTATTCCTATTTCACCTTTGGGGGTGCATATATCTGGGCCTCAAAATTCGGACTTAGCGTTGGTTGTCATTTGGAAGGGCGCATAGAATCCATTTCCTCATCGGGGCCAGTGTATCAGGAGTGGGATTATGAAAACCCCGGCAAGCTGGATGGCAAGAGCACCTATTTGCGTCCATGGGGTCGCCTGAGCATGGATTTTACATTTAACAATCGTGGGAAGGTAAGGCCACTAATTGGGATTGAAGGCGCATACCCACTTCTAAATCGAGAACAGAGAAACCATAGATGGTATGCAGGAGAAACCCAAGAGCCAAGAATGATGGAAACTATTGCACCCAGAGGTAGCGTTGCTTGCTATGCAGGTTTTAGGTTCTAGAGCAGGTTACAAGAAAATAATTTAGAAAGACATTGATAGTGGGGTGGCATCGCTGTTTGGCGACATCCCACTATTTTGCTTTTTTCGGTTCTATCTATGCAAATACACCCAAAGTCCTTTGAACGCAACTTAGTATTTTGCACTGCCAAAAATATTACTGCTATATTTGCAGACTTGATGTCTTATTCTCTATAATGAAGTAGTACGAGCTATTCGTCTGGGAGGGTATATGGCACAAGTGACACTAAAAGGAAGTCCAATAAACACGGCTGGCAATTTGCCGTCAGTAGGATCAAAAATTCCTGCTTTTGTATTGGTAAAAAACGATCTAAGCGAAATCTCGCAGAAGGATTTAGCAGGTAGTAAGTTCGTTTTGAATGTTTTTCCAAGCATCGACACACCTGTTTGCGCCCTCACCGTGAGGGCATTCAACGCAATGGCAAGCAAGGCGCAGGGTGCAAAGGTATTGTGTATTAGCCAGGATTTGCCATTTGCTTCAGCTAGGTTCTGTGGTGCTGAAGGTTTGGAAGAAGTAATCTCTGCAAGTGCTTTTAGGAATCAAGATTTTGGCAAGGTATTCGGAATGGTAATGACTGATGGGCCACTTAGAGGTCTATTGGCTCGTTCAGTAATCATTGTCGATGCCCAGGGAGTGGTTATTCATTCCCAGCTAGTTCCAGAAATAACTCAGGAACCAGATTACGAGGCCGCTCTAAAAGCACTTTCTTGAGGCAGTGACGTTTTTTTTGGAGTTGCTTTCATGGCATTTACGCTCAAATCGCGCCAAAACAATCAGGTGGCAGACATAAATATGGTACCCCTGATCGACGTGATGCTTGTTTTGCTAATTATTTTTATGGTAGCCGCTCCGATGTTGACGACAGGCATGGACGTTAGCCTTCCCGAATCTCGTACAGGGAAAAATATAGAAAGCCAGATTCCAGTGGTCACATTGGCTGGGGATGGTAGCTACCAATTTGAAGGTACTTTTTTGAATGCTTTCCAATTACAGGCAGAGCTAAAAAAATTAGCTACCGGCTCTGCAATAGCCCAAGGAGTTATTGTCCGGGGCGACCAGCATGTTTCCTATGGGAAGGTAGTTGAGTTAATGGACATCATCAGGGAGGCAGGCTTTACAAATGTTGGTCTATCCTCCCAACAAGCCGTAGCAACAACTGGTTCCACCAGATGAGGGATTGATGGTTCAGGAACTTCATACCCTACTAAAGAGGCGTTCTCAGATAAGCCTCCTTAAGTGGCCGACAGGTTTGGGGATTAGCTTTGGCCTACACTCAGTGGCGGTAGTCAGCATATTACTATGGCCAAATTCGGTACCGAAAGAAACAAATGCAAAAATCAGATGGGTGACAATTCCCACTGCAACCGGAGGTGTTTCAGGTGGGTCGACACCAACCGAGATGGGAGAAACAAGCGGCAGACAGCGACGCGTAGAAGAGCTAGCTCCAGCCAAGCCAAAACCAACTCCAGCCAAGCCGACTCCGCAACCCCCAAAAACGCAGTCCAAACCCCCGTTGGCAGAGACCCGATCTACAACCCCAAAGCCACCAGTAACACCGCCCAAAGTAACTAATCCCAACCAATCTAGCCGTGGGACAGCGACTGAGACTGCCAGAAGCACCACACCTGCAAAGACGGTAGTTCCAGGAGCCGCAGGAAGCGGAGGTAGCGGGGGAGTTGGACATGGAGCGGGCATTCCAGGGCTTCGACCGACTAATGGAGCATTGGGTGGCACAGGCATACTGCAAGAATTTATTGGAGCAGATGATTTTCCGCTGTGGTACGCTCAGCAAATCCAGGACAACGTGACTCGAAACTGGATACAGATGCGGGGTAGTGAAGGCAGAGTTCAGATATATTTCCGAATCCTCAAAACAGGCAAGGTTGAGTCGATAAGAATAGAAATATCTAGTGGAAAAGCAGACCTGGATGATCTAGCACTGCAAGCTGTCAGGCGGGCAACCCTCCCCAGACTACCCGAAGAATTTGAAGGTGAATCCTTGGGCGTAAGGTTCTGGTTTAATTACAGTGGGTGAAAAATGGTTGTCGATGAAAGAAGCAACCATGCGAATTGTAGTTCGGTGCAAGTGCATAAAAATTTGGAATCAGCCATAGCTCCTTAGTTCCTTAGCTCCTTACCACTCGCCACTATCCACCAGCCATGGTAATGGTGATTGACCTCAGTAACCAGATGTATGGTATAACTACTCATGGAACTCACCGAATTTACAAACCGCTACAAATACAACCCCAAAAAAGACAAAATAGGCTCAGGTGGCTTTGGGGATGTATTCAAAGCCTATGACACATTCCTTAACAACTATGTAGCCCTAAAAATATCCAAAGTAG
>Ga0082212_10007558_pt1 | contig 14340 bp, 12 predicted proteins | sample TergutNt197P3_FD_71548 | JGI IMG/M metagenome (GOLD analysis project Ga0082212, IMG submission 71548) | Neocapritermes taracua P3 segment gut microbial communities from Petit-Saut dam, French Guiana - Nt197 P3 | ecosystem: Host-associated > Arthropoda: Insects > Digestive system > Gut ... | reverse complement strand
ATCGGACATATAGTCGTCGGGACTGTGCGTAATGATGAAGTCCGGCTTTGCCTGCCGGATAATATCCACCACTTTGTCGCGCGTGACTTTGTCCTGATGATACAGGTTTAAGTCCCCTGCAACCGGCGGCAGGTATTTCGCACCGGTTACCGCAGCCGCGTTTTCGCTTTCCTTTAAGCGGAAAGCGGCTAATTCAGCAGGCTTGATGACCATGTGACCTAAATTTCCGTTGCAGAGATTGCATACATACACCGTATCTCCTCTGTCTATCATTCTTTTAACTGTTCCGGCACAGTTGATTTCAATATCGTCCGGATGCGCTGAGATGACTAATACGTTCATTTTTATTTATTTTTATTATTTTTAAAGAAAACATAATATGGCTTTCACCCTTTGAGCCTGTACGCCATATTAAAAGGTACGCGGCTGATAGCGCCCGACGGGCATACGACAGCGATCTTACATTCATTGCAATTCGCACATAATTCGCGTTTTATCTGTAAATAAAGCGATCCGTTGCCGAAAGCGCTGCATCCTTCCACGCACTTGCCGCATCCGTTGCAAAGACTTTCGTCGATGGTATATTCGAAATAGGGGTCTTCCACGAATTTACGCTGAATCGCTCCGGTAGGGCACATCAGGTTTTCGGCGGCTGTGTTCAGTTCCTTGACGTTGGTACGGTAATATCCGCCGCACAAATCGCAATAGCCGCACACTTGGTTGGCATGGATACATTTGACGGCCGATACCGTCAGTACGCAATGCGTTTCGCAGCGTCCGCACCGGGTACATTGATGCGGGTCGATCTGCCAGAAAAAATCTGCTTCAGCGACTTTCGCTTTGCGGGCTACGCCGGCGGATACTGCAAGAATAGTTCCTCCTGCCAGCGCCGAACCAAATGTCTGCAAAAATTTACGTCTTGCCAAAGGACTCTTTTTCATTTCAAAATTCAAATGATTCAATGATTCAGTTACTCGGTTATTCAGTTATTTAATTTCGGGCATCCGGCGGCGCATCCGGAACATGCTGACGCTGACGCTTTATCGCACTGAAAAACGGTTATCTTATTTTTTCCGGCTACAAACAATCTGTTACCCATTGCTTTTACTTCGTATGCCTTGTTGCCGCCTCCAAGCATTTTGCCATCGAGCAGTAAGCCGTTGAATTTTCCTTTCCGATCGAAACAACTCACACGCGGATTCCCTTTTTCGGAAGCGATGAGCGCTCCGCCGGATGCAAACGAAATATATGCAGGATTACAGCATCCTGCAAAGAAGCCGGCTTTGGAACCCGGGCTGCCGAAAACCGAAATAAAATCGCCGTTGAGCGTGTATGTTTCAACTGAATGTCGTCCCGGATTGACACAATAAACAGTATCGTTCCAATTGCCGATAGCGAAAGAATAACTTGGGATAATAAATCCTGCCGGACTTTGGATAAACTTCACGAAATCGCCTTCCGTTGTATATTTGCAAATATTCTTGTTTTCGGCGTCGGTAACAAATACGGCATTTCCGGCAACGGTCAGCGAACAGTAACCGGACAGGTTGCTGCACGCTTCCCATTGGCGAACCGGTTGGCCGTCCATTGAATACACTGCCACGCGGGTGGAATACAACAGGTAGATTTCTTCGCCGTCAACCGTAATATCCCTTACATCCGCACCGACCGGAAAATTTGCCAGTTTCCTCCCATCCGTATCAAATATGTAAACCGATTGCCCTGCAGAAATATACAATCTGCTGCGATTCTGATCAAACCGGTTGATTTCTTCAGGTATTTTAAAAGATGTAACCTGCCTGTACCGGCTTGAAAACGAAGTGGACGTTTCCCCGACGGAACTGTCGCCCGGAAAATCTTCCCTGCTGACGGATGCGGCCACGTACCACACAAATCCAATGATGACAAGGAATACAGCCACATTGAATACTATTTTTAATCGGTTCATTGTTTTCATTCCGGTTTTTTGTTCAGGCGATCAATCATCATGCAAAGGTATCATATTTTTGTCGGAAAAGAAAATTGAAAAAAAAATAAACATTTTTTAAACATTTTCGTATATATTATAATAGATATTTATTTGTAGGGATTTAATTTTTGGAACGTATGCTATATAGTTTAAAAAAATTAGAAGAGATAGCTCAGGGAGATGAAGGTTTCGTCCGTGAGATGCTGGTTACTTTTGTTGAGAATGTAACGACAGAAATTGATAATATACAATTACTTAAATCTTCAGAGAATTGGACGGACATTGCCGAAACAGCGCACAAATTAGCCTCCAATTTTGCCTATCTGGGAGCCGACGATTTACACGCACTGGCTGCCGATATTGAAAAAAGCGTTCTTTGCGACAATAATTTGACGGGAATTGACGAAAAAACCGAAAAACTATGTAACGATGGTATTCAATTAGTCAGTCAGTTGAAAGAAAAATTTGAAATTACTGATATAAATTAAAATATCATTACTATATTTGCCGCTTAACCTGAATGATAGTTTCTTAAAGTATAAGGTCACGATTAAAAGGTATTCTAAATGAGAGTGTTAATTTGCGATGATGATTCAATGACTTTGCGGATATTGGAGTTTCAATTCATGAAAGATGGATTTGAAGTACTCAAAGCCGTCACCGGAAAAGAAGCCCGGAAATTATTAGATGAAAACAGAGATATTGATATGCTGGTGACCGATGTACACATGCCTTCGGTTAATGGCATGGAATTAATAACATACGTACGTGAAACCCTCCACAGCAATATTCCGATTATGATTATTTCCCGCGCAAATGTCGAAGAAAATATCCAACTCGCTTATGATCTGGGCGCCAATGAATATCTGACCAAACCATTCGATATGGGAGATTTATCGAACAGAGTTAAAAATTTGTTGAAGAATGATAAAAACAATTAGATATACGGGTATTTGCCTTTTATGCTGGTTAACACTGTTTTCAACGGGAAAAGCTCAAAAAAGACCTGACGCCGATGTTTTGTTCCTGAAAGCCCGCGATATAGCATTTTCAGAAAAGTGGACTGAAGCAAGAAAAGTATGTCGCGAACTCCTGTCATATTATCCTGAATATTACGATGCTACACTTCTTATGGGGCGCACTTATGCTTGGGAGTTGAAAACCGACTCGGCACGCACGACCATTACCCCCCTGCTCAATGTTGAACCTGATAACTACGAAGTACTGACATTACTTGCCGACAATGAATTATGGGGCGAACGGTACGATAATGCCTTGGAATTTATCAATCAGGCATTGGAATTTTACCCGTCGGATGAGGATTTTCTTTTTAAAAAAGCCAATGTCTACTATCAGAAAAAGGACAAGCCCAACGCCATCAAAGCATTGTCCGAATTATTATCCGTCGATCCCGACCATGCCAATGGCAACGACCTGCTGAATACCATCCTGCCGCCGCGCTTGTCTGTCGATGAAATATGTGCTAAAGCCGATGAAGAAGCATACGCCGGAAACTGGAAATTAGCCCGCTACTATTGCCGGCAAGCGTTGGCCGAAGAGCCCGGCCATTACGGAGCATCGTTATTAATGGCGCAGTGTTTTGCTTTCGAGAACAAATTCGATTCGGCGCGTATCATCAGTAAAAATTTGTATGACGCAAATCCCCGTGATTATGACCTGTTGGATCTGATGGTCAATATTGAGGTGTGGAACAGAAAATACAAACCCGCCTTGGACGAAGTGGAAAAAGCATTGACCGCTTATCCAGACGATGAAGAATTTCTCTTCAAAAAAGCAAAAATACAATACTCCCTGAGAGAATACGAGGAGGCGCTGAAGACGCTCGACCGTCTTCTTACCATCAATCCTGACCACGAAGACGCTCTGGCATTAAAGAAAGACATTCTGGAAAACCATCGTTTCAGGGATTATGTTTTTATTGAGGATTATTTTGAATTTTTCAAGAAACCGTATCAAAGCCGGAAATTAATCACATCCACAGGATTATCCAAATGGACCAAATACGGAACATATCTCGCAAAAATCAACGTGGGAGATGAATTACTCTGGAATTCGCCGGCTTTTCAGTACGAGCTGGAAGCCTATCAAAATCTGTCCCCTTCCAATTACCTGTATCTTGATTATGCTTATTCGCGGAACAGGTTTTTCCCGAATCACAAGGGCGCAGCCGAATTTTTTCAGCGGCTGTCCGAAGGATTTGAGGTATCGCTAGGGGTGCGACTCCTGTATTGGAAAGACCCCACGTGGATATACACGGGATCGGTGTCGTGGTTGCACAACAAAAATTATCTGGCCTTTCGGCCTTTTTTTTGCCACAAAAATTCACGGTGGATCGACTCGTATAATTTAACGTATCGCCGTTATTTCAGTGATAAAGAAGATTATGCTTTTGCCGTAGTCGGATATGGCAATTATAGCGACGATTTCATACAGTTGACGCCCAATCCGGGAAGTTCGTACATGGCGCAGATCGGAGTTCTTAAATTTATTACAGTCCGCTGGTCCATTCTGGCGTCGATGGGTTATGCCAACGATGACGGTTACCGGAACCGTTTTCAGGCATCGGCAGGCGTCAGGTACTATTTTAATATGTTTAAATAATGCACACAATAATGATGGTTATGATCAAATATGCACAACGAATAGGATTCATATTATTGTTGCTGTTCTGCCAGCTCAATATGCGTGCGGAACAATTACAGAAGCAACCTCTATCCGCACCGGCCGATACGCTCGTAAGCGAAACCAAAGCCCCGACAATCACCTGGTTGTTTTGGGAACTTGAAGAAAATCAACCGAATACATTAATCAAGTCGCTGATTATTGTTATTTGTTTATGTATTCTCTGTTTGTTTGTGTTGTTGATCTGGATATTGATCAACCGGAACCAGATGCAGGCGCGACAAACTGAGACGGATCGCCTGATGGAACAGTTTGAATCGTTACTGTTCGATTACCTGACGTCCGAACATAACGATGAGGCTTACAGGAAAATAGGACTGATTGCCAAATCCGAATTTAATCGGGGAATACTCATCAACCAGATGCGCGAATTGAGCAAAAGTATGAATATGGGCATGAGCGCCGGAGTTAATGAAGAAGCCAGATTACGTTTGATGGAGTTATATAACCAAATGCAACTCGATCAGGATTCCATCAGGAAAATGTACAGTTCCAAATGGCACATTCAGGTAAAAGGATTCAGAGAATTAGCATTTATGGACGTTATCGAGGCCAATGACAAAATTCGCCATACCTTGAAGAGTAAAAACAACATACTCCGCATGGAGGCGCAATTGGCGCTGATACGTCTGAACAAGGACGATCCGTTCGGATTTCTCGATCACCTGATACATCCGTTTACTCTCTGGGAACAGCTCAATGTATACGAACTGATCACCTTACACGGCCTACCTGTTCCCCAGTTTTCGCGATGGACTGCATCTCCCAATAAAACTGTGGTTATCTTTTCATTACGGATGATTCAGGTATTCAAGCAACAACAGGCTGTCCGGCAAGTTATCCAGTGTCTGGAACATCCCGATGCAGGCGTCCGCCATCAGGCCATCATCGTCTGCGGCGAAATTCAGTTGCGCGAAACCCTGTCGCATCTCAAACACCTTTACAAAAACGAAGACTACAACAATTGTTTTGCAATTGTACATGCCATGGGCAGAATGCCCGACGAAATGATGCTCGGATTCCTGAAATTAGTGCTCGATAAGGAAGATGATGTGCAGTTGCAGATTGAATCGGCCAAAGCGATCAGCAAGATGGGCGAGGTGGGCATCTCGGCCCTTGTTAAACTCATGAAATCCGAATATAAAAACTATAATATCATTATCCGCCACGTACTTGACAAAAGAATAAACTAATGGGACACATATTTTCAGACATATTCTTTTTTATTATCAATAACGTCATTTTTATCCTGACGTGTATCATATTTGCGGTATATCTTACTTTATCCGCCGTATCGGCTATTGCCCTGCGCAATTATCTGCGCAAAAACAGTTATGTGGATTACACTTCAATCCTTCTGGCTCCGCTGACGCCTTCGATTTCGGTGATTGCGCCCGCATTCAACGAAGAACGCACCATTGTTGAAAATATCCGTGCATTGTTGTCGCTGTATTATAATAACTATGAAGTGATTATTGTAAACGACGGAAGCAACGACGAAACCTTTAAACGGATGGTTGATGCATACGATCTGGAACGGGTGAGTTATTTCTTCGATTACCGGATTCCCTGCGAGCGCATCAGGGGAGTTTATAAATCGAAAAACGGAGCGTTCAGAAAATTGACCGTAATCGACAAAATCAACGGCGGTAAGGCCGATGCTTTGAATGCCGGTATCAACATTTCAAAGAAAGATTTGGTTTGCAGTATTGACGTCGATTCCATCATGGAACCGGACGCATTATTGAAATTGGTAAAACCTTTCATGGAAGAAACCGACAAGAAAGTAATCGGCGCGGGCGGAGTAATCCGCATCGCCAACTCGTGCGTGATTGAGGAGGGTCAGATTCAGGAAATACGGTTACCCAAAGATTTCCTGCCACGTGTGCAGGTGCTGGAGTATACGCGCGCATTCCTGCTGGCGCGTATGGCTTGGGGCAAACTCAACGGTCTGTTGCTGATTTCGGGCGCATTGGCTATGTTCGATAAGGAAGTGGTGGTCAGATGCGGCGGCTACAGCACCAAAACCGTAGGCGAAGACATGGAAATTGTGGTGCGCATCAGGCGGTATATGGCAGAACAAAAGATACCCTATCAGGTAGTATACATTCCCGATCCATTGGTCTGGACAGAAGTACCTTCGTCTGCAAAAGCGCTGGGGCGACAGCGTAACCGATGGACGCGCGGCACATTGGAAACTCTGATCACACACCGTAAACTGTTTCTGAATCCCAAATACGGAAGATTCGGGGTATTCGGTTACAGTTACTGGTTCTTTTTTGAATGGCTGGCTCCGATACTGGAATTTTTAGGATACTGTTATTTCATTTTCTTATGGATTACAGGCGCTGTCAATTGGCCGTTCTTCCTGCTGTTGCTGACGTTTGTGTATACGTTTGCCGTAATGCTCAGTACATGGGCGATACTGTTCGAGGAAAAAACTTTCCATAAATATAAAACCCGCAGGGAAGTGTTCCACTTGTTGGGAACTGCTTTGCTGGAGCCGATATTTTACCATCCGCGAACGGTTTGGTGGGCGATACGCGGCAATTTCGACTATCTGCGCGGCGTAAGAAGTTGGGGAAGTATGGAACGCGAAGGTTTTGGCAAGGATAGAAAGAAGAAAACCAGAGTACGCGCCGCCGAAACGGTACATCAACTCAAAGCGGAACAACAACAGAAATTGCTGTCCGAAAAGGAAAATTTACCTGAAAATTAGGATCATCCCGCCTTGCGCCAACTTAGAGAAGCGATCCCGCCGAAAGTAAACCGCGCGTTGGCTACCGGTATTTCTGTCTTTTGCTATAAGTCAGTCTGACCTCGAACTGCGAACTCATCGTAAACATTTTCACTGATCCAAAAACATTATTTTTCAGGATTGTCTTCCTGACTTTGACGGTTTTTTTAGGATTTTATTAACCATTATAAATTTGTTTATCAACATAACTGTCCAAACTTTCACATCATAAAAAGTTCCTGAAAAAATGCTTACTTTTGTAAAAGAGATACTGCCGAGTGTCAATTGTGCTTCAAATCTTTGGCGCATCGCTGAATGGTTTTTGAATATTCTGATTTTTCAACCCCAAAAATAAGCATAATACCCCGGAAATACAAGGATTTTTGATATTATCGCCAAAAAAAAAGTTACCAACATTCTTCATCGAAAAATGTTGATAACTCCTGTAAATCAAAAATATAAACGTTTTCTGACTGATACTAATTTACCAGCAAGAATTTTTTTCTGACAACTGTTTTCTTAAAAGGAACGCTTGAACCTGAAATTTCGCCTGTAAATACCGGCGGAAAATCAAATGTGATGTAGGCATATTCCTGCACTTCTTCGTCAGCGTAGGTGATTACTACAAACGTATATTCGCCGTCTCCGTCCATACATTCAACTGAAACACTGCCGTCCTTTTTTAACAATACGCTTTCGATATCGCCGCTGTCGATACCGGCAATGATATCTTCGATGCTTTCGTCTTCAATGGCAGCTTCAATATCGAAATCTTTGGCTAATAATGCTACTTTTACAGAATCTACATCATCCCCTAATACTACATCAGCTAAAGCAAAATCTACGCCGTCAGGGTCGGTGAGGCGTCCTGCGAAGGTTATTTCTGCCGAAAAGTCCGGTTCTTCCGGTTCCGGTTCTTCTTCTTCACCTTCGAATCTTTTAAAAGTAAATGCAAAAGGTCCAAACCCGCCTTGGTCAACACTAATTGCAAAGGTAACTCTAAATGTACCGTCGCAGGAATTGAATGTGCCGGAAACAGGCTGAAATGCCACATTGGTGTATGGCTGACCCCATTCTTTTGTATCATCAGAAAGAATTACCTTGCTTCCGCTTACTTTGAAAGAATTCGGATTAATGATTAATTCAACTTTGTTCCCATTACCGGTCAATTCTTCGACTTCTACCAAAGGCGTTCCATCGATATAGATTTTGTATGGATCGTCCGGATCTGCTTCTATAGTTACCATCCCTGGCGCCCCCCAATCATCGGAATTTTCAAAAGTATATCTGCCTGCGGTGAGTTCAGCATCAAATCCACAGGTAACATTGATGGTCAATGCTGCCGTTGAGCGTGTGGTTATACCGTTCTTTGTTGTGAGCACATAGAGATAAAAAGTGTCGCCTTCTTTTACGTTACTGGCTGATAAACCCAATGCCTGTAACATTTCCATCGCTGTAATTTTCATGTCCGGACTTGGGAATTGAACGCTTTTCAGAATGACGCTTTTGTTGCCAAAAACTACTTCCAACTCAGCTTTGTCAACGTTTTCGCCTTCAGGAAGACTCAAATCAAAACCGACAAAACTGTTTTCCAAATCGCCATCTATAAAGAAAGAAGGAACAGCTTCAGACATGATCACATTCACCGCTTTTCCTCTTTGCTGTACCAAATTCTCATTGGTGTCTTTGCAGCCTATGGATACAAATAGGGCAGCAATTATTACAAAAACAAATTTTTTCATATAACAAAATATTTAATATTAATTAACGTGAGCCGCCTGCCCACCATACATTTTCCGTATACACATAACTACCATCGCCATAAGCTTCTCTTACATTGAAATTGGTGGTAACATCTTCAGCTCCGTAAGCATAACGAAGCGGGAACTTCAAGGGATTTGCCAAATTATACAAATCACCTTCTCCCATTGCCTTCAAACGTCTGACGTCGTTATAGGTTTCGGCAGATTCTATTTCAAACAGTCCAAGATATTTTTGCATCATGATTTCCCTTAATGTTTCTGCCTGAGTGGTAAGCTTTGGCGCAACAACACTTGTGTAATATTTTTCTGCATCTTCTGCTTTAAGCCCTACATTGGCAAAACAAACAGAAATGGCATTCTTCAGACTTGCTTTTGCATTATCAAGACTATTTTTACGTGCATACGCTTCAGCTTTCAAAAACTCAAGTTCGTGATAACTCATCAAAAATACCGGCGCGTCTGCTGTGGAAGTGGCAAGCGCTGAAATTCCGTAGAATTTCTGCCTTTGTGCGGGGCTGCCGTTTGGGGCAAAAACTATATCATCCTCACCTGGATAAGCTTTGAAAAACACTTTACTGCGCGGATCGCTGCGAGCCATCAGTTTATCATACAAACTTTGGCTTGCCCCAAAATAATCTCTATCGGTAAAGAACCGTTGAAATGGATTTCTAATCGTGCCACTGCTGCAAGCAAAACGCGCTTCCTGACTTTTTGCGGTAAATGAATTGCTTGCCGCATCAAGTACGGCATCGTAGTCAGGTTTGACCTTCGACAAACGCATTGCATAACGTGCTTTCAACCCGTATGCAAACCTTATCCAACTGTCTTCATTACCTCCATAAATCTGATCTTGGTTTCCGATGCGTGGAATACTGGTTGGTTTTTCCAAATTAGCAATACCGTCTGTAATGAACTGGTTGATGACATTGTATATGTCTTCCTGTTTATCTAATTTAGGCGTCCATTCGTCGCCCGGCTGCAATGCTTCCGTCCATGGCACATCGCCCATCATATCGGTCAGAATGGCTAAATTGTATGCTGATAATACCTGAGCCATTCCCAGTACTCTTGTATTGTCTTCTTCTTCGCCTCCTTCAGAGCATTTTTTAATGATGGTTTTCAAATTCAACAAATTGGAATATGAGTTGTTCCAACTGTTGTTGTACGTGGTAGAGCTTGATGGCTCGGAGGTTCTTCTTTCGGCATTATACATCTGATTCCAGACACCAACATTGTATTCGACATATACAGAAGCGTACAACGAATAGTCGGCTCCGGTTATACTGAAGGATGTATTGTTGATGACGTCGGTAATGATTAACTTCGACGCCACATCCGTTGGGTGATTCGGGTCACTGTTGATTTCCTGCATGATGTCTTCCGAACAGGCAAACAAACCCAGCGACACAAATAATATGATTAAATAACTTATATTTTTCATATTCAATTAATTTTTAAAAGTTTACATTAATACTAAATCCGAAACTTTTGGTTTGAGGCAATGAAAAGCGCTCAAAACCGCCCATCATATTGTTGTTACCCTGTCCGCTTTCGGGGTCTGCATTGGGCAATTCCGTCCAAAGCAAAATATTACGTGCAAAGGCAGAAACCGAAATGTCCAAACTGCCGGGAAGTATGGATTTTGGAAGAGCATATCTCAGTGAAATTTCTCTTAATTTAATAAACGAATTGCCATAAATATAGCCTTCGTCATAATTTCCAAGCACTTCTGAATACAAAGTATAATAAGCGTCCGGATCGTTGGGACCGCCTCTTACAATGTCGTTGGGTGTTCCGTCGGCTTTGTAGCCTTTGTAAATAAAGGTTGATTCCCTGTCTTCCGTTCTTTTGGAAACTCCGTACATATCATTCAAACCATTCATACCCGAATACATTTTTCCACCCTGTTTCCATTCGAGCACTGCTCCAAGCGAAACCGATTTGTAGGTAAGCGTGGTACCGCCGCCAAGAATAAACTTGGGAGAAACCTGCCCTAACTCTCCCGGTTCGCCCTGCATCGGCATACCATAATAATCACTGTTGGGGTCTTCATCTACAAGTATTCTTCCCTGATCATCTTTGGCAAACTGATCTCCGTAGATGATCGGATAGACAGCGCCTACTCCGGCACGAACCTGCGGAGTGACAAAACCACCCAGCATAATGGATTCAACGCCTTCGCGCAACGAAACCACTTTATTATCAATGACAGTTATATTCGCAAATACATCCCAGCGAAAGTCACGGGTAAGCACCGGCGTCAGATTCAGCATCAGTTCGTGCGTGGTGGTTTTCATTTCTCCGCCATTGGTTACAAAATCCGAAGATCCTGTTGATCCGGGGAGAGGTACCGCAAATATTTGGTCAACCGTTTTTTGGTCGGCATAAGTATAATCAACACCGAATCTGTCCTGCAGGAAATTAAGTTGCAAACCTACTTCCCACGATTTGGTGTTCTGCGGTTTCAGATTGGGGTCGTACATGACAGGATAGTGAATATACGAATTGACGCCATTCACAGGGTAAATAACAGGATTGCCGCTCCACCATGAACCGCCATATCCGGGGCGGTAAAAATAATTGGACAAATACCTGCTGCTTGCATGACCTACTTCCGCATAAGAACCTCTGATTTTACCAAAACTCAGCCAATCTATGTTTTTCAACGGTTCCAGTTCCGTAAATACGAAGCCAAGCGATACGGAAGGATAGAAGAATTTTCTGTTGTTGGGCGGCATGGTTGAGGCAACATCCTGACGCGCCGTTGCGTTCAAATACAACATATTCAGATAAGAAAGCGATAAACTTCCAAAGAAGCCAACCGTACGGTCCTGCCATTGACGCTCGCTTGCGGTAACCGTTTGGAGATTTCCGATATGGTTCCAACCGCCGGAATTGAATTTTTCGCCATATTGGTTGTACGATTTGTCGTAAGTATGGTCTAATTCATTACCTGCTATCAAATTAAGATCCAGATCCGGAGTGATTTTCCAATCGTAATTGGCAGTAATCAACGAATTGTAATTGAATTTCGTAACGCCATCGTTATCCATGAATCCGGTTCCTGCCGCTCTTGCACCAAACCCGACAATCTCCTGATAATGGGAAGTATAAGTGTCTGTACCTAATTGGTATTTCACGGTAAGTCTGTGGTTTTCGGCCAATTGAGTTGCAAACTGAACATACATGTTTCCGAAAAAACGATTGGTATTTTCGTTATACGTATTATTGTGCGGTACCCAATAGGGATTATCGAAAGTCAAACTACGATAGTAAATCTGAGTATACGGATCGCCCGGCATGTGGTAAGGCATTCCTTTCAGGTTGTAACTCGGCGGCGCCGCGATAACGCCCGCAAGAGAACCGTCGTTTGCGCCCGTTAACTTATCAATGATATTTTTCGCAAAATTAGCTGAAAAACCAGTTGTAAAATACTGACCTAATTTTTTGTCGGCGCTCGCCTTTGCGTTCCATTTTTTCATTCCGGTGTTCAAAGCGATACCGGTTTGGTCGGTATATGAAAGACCTACTGCAAAATTTCCGGTATTTTCAGCACGGGTTACTAAAAGTGAAGTTGTGGACTGAATACCTGTTCTGAAATAGTCGTTCCAGTTGTCATACGCTCTAGGATATACCCATTGATCTTCATAATCATATCCTGCTGTAATCAATTGTGGAACCCTGTATTTTCCTTCAAAACGGGGATCACCTACAACATTTCCACCCATTGCAGTTCTTCCTCCAATAGCAGTTGCGCTACCAACCATTGTAGTTTGATTCGGCAAATCTTCAATTTTAGGACCCCAAGACATAGAATTGCTTCCGCTGGCAGTGAAAGCCCCATCTGTACCTTGCGCCCAGGTGGTCTGATATTCAGGAGTGCGCGATACTTTATCAAAACTTACTGTTTGCGAAACGCTAATGTTTGTTTTTCCAATCGCTTTGCCTCTGCCGCTTTTGGTAGTGATAATTATAGCTCCATTGGATGCGCGAAGTCCGTAAAGGGCTGCCGCTGCCTGTCCTCTCAAGATATTGATGGATTCGATATCATTGGGGTCAATATCCACAGCGCGGTTGGCAATATCTGCACCGGTCACACTGTTGCCTGTATCGTAATAAGCCGTACTTGCAATAGGCATTCCGTCAACAACATAAAGTGGAGTGTTATCACCGTCGAAGGAACGGGCGCCACGGATAACAATCTGAGAAGAAGCGCCCGGCATACCGCTGGAAGTTTTTAAGTCTACGCCGGCAACTTTTCCTTGCAACGCTTTGGTCAAGTCAGTATTACCGGTCATGCTCAATCTGTCAGATTTTACATCCTGTGTTGCATATCCCAGCGATTTCTTTTCTCTTGATATACCCAATGCAGTTACTACCACTTCGTCTATTGCCCGAGATTCAGTTTCCATCACAACATCAATCACCTGTCTTCCGGCCACAGCAATTTCCTGAGTAGCCATACCCACAAATGAGAACTGTAATGTACCATTGCTGGTGGTGCTGATTGAGTATTTCCCATCCACATTGGTTACTGTTCCCTGGATGGTCTCTTTTACGATAACCGTCACACCGGGTAACGGCTGTCCGTCATCGGCACTGGTTACAGTGCCGGAAACCTGCACTGTCTGGGCAAGTATGCTACTCCATCCCAGACATAAAATTCCAATTAATAATAAAAATTTTTTCATGAATGATTTTTTTAGTTTTTTGATTTTTAAATGTTTAAACTCTTAATACTGACTATTGTACGCAATAGCCTGATTTTTCTGATAATTTACTCTTAACTTTTTATATTCATAGACTTAACTTATTTTTGATGATAAATAATTCACGGCAAAGGTAGTGATTATTTTTAAAATGCAACCGATGAAGATCATTTTTTTCGCAGAAAGTACATTTTTTACGTACCATAGCCATCAATCTGACACTTTAGGAACGTGTTAAAAACAACGTATAATATTATTTTGTATGTTTGTGCCGAAATAAATTTGTTTACTATGAAGAAAGGTGAGACATTTGATATTGATTGGAAGCCGTTGGCACTATCGTATTTTAACCATTTGTCAGAAAAAGATCGGCGTCAGTTTTGTGGTTTGGAAGCCATCCGTATAGGCGCTCATGGCGTAAGTGAGGTTAGTTCCTTCTATCACATTCATCCACATACC
>Ga0082212_10007557_pt1 | contig 14341 bp, 12 predicted proteins | sample TergutNt197P3_FD_71548 | JGI IMG/M metagenome (GOLD analysis project Ga0082212, IMG submission 71548) | Neocapritermes taracua P3 segment gut microbial communities from Petit-Saut dam, French Guiana - Nt197 P3 | ecosystem: Host-associated > Arthropoda: Insects > Digestive system > Gut ... | reverse complement strand
TATTTTTCTGCGTATATTGGCCATATTCACGCGCAATATCTGGTTGTCGCCCTTTGGTTCCGGACCCCAGAGCTCGTTGAGGATATAATCGTACGTCAGCACTTTTCCGGCATATTTACCGAGCATGGAAACTATTTTGTATTCACTTGGAGTCAAATGCGCGTTTTTGCCTTCGATAAGAACCTGATGCTTGTCGTAGTCAATCAGAAAATTTCCGGCTTTAAATACGCCGGACTGCGCAATGCTGCCGCTCAGCGATTGAGTACGCGTATGGCGCAAGGCAGTTCTTATGCGCACCAATAGTTCGTTCGTCCCAAAAGGCTTTTTAATATAGTCGTCGGCGCCGGCGTCCAATGCGTGGACTATGTCTTTTTCATGCACCCGGGCTGAAACGACGACTATCGGCAAATGTGTCCATTCACGCACAGATTTAATGATATCAATGCCGTCCATATCAGGAAGCCCGAGATCGAGAATGACAAGGTCGGGGCAATGAGAGGTTATCATTGAATAGGCTTCGGCGCCGCTGCGGGATATGATGGTGTCGTAGTTGTTCGCAGCCAATATCGTGCTTATGAAGTTCGATATATTATTCTCGTCTTCGACTATCAATATTTTATCTTTTATCACCGTCATGGCCGGTTATCCTCCAATGGCAGAGTAAATTCCGTAACGGCGCCGCCGGGCGGCGCGTTTTTGGCTTTCATAAACCCGCCGTGGGCCTTGATTATCGACAGGCAGGCGGAAAGTCCGATACCCATGTTTCGCCGGTTGTCCGCCGGATCTTCCTCGTGAGCGGAATTGCCGTAACTCTCGAAAAGGTGCTTAAGCGCCTCTTCCGGAAATCCATCGCCGTTGTCCCGGACGGTAAACAGCGCATAATTTTCGTCTCGGTCGACTTTCAGCGTTATTTCTGTTGTGCAGCGGCCGTGAGACGCCGAGTTATTCAACAGATTGATTATCACCTGCTCTATCAAAATAGCGTCCATCGGAATCAAAAAAAGCTCTTGCGGCACGGAAACCGAGACTGATATATCCGGATACTGTTTTTTAAACTTGCCTATAGCCTCGGCGATGACTTCCTCAACAGCTTCCGCCTCTTTTTTGATATCTGCCGCCTGACCGCTTATTCTTGTCACGCTCAGCAGATTTTCGACCATTCGTATGAGCCATTGAGCGTCTTCCCGGGCGTCGGTCAAAAGCTCAAGCAGTTTCTCCCTCGGCAGGCTGTCCATGTTCTCGGAAATAAAAGTCGTCGCTCCGATTATCGACGTCAATGGCGTCCTCAGATCGTGGGATATCGCCCGCAAGAGATTTGCCCGCATTTTTTCCTTTTCGCTTTCCGCGCGTATTTTTTCCTGCCGCTTGATTTGTGTGGTCAACGTGCATGTGATGATCGAAACGGCAAGCATGCTGATGAAAGTCAGAGGATAGCCCGAAATGGTAAAATTAAAAGAAAAATACGGAAAGGTAAAAATATAATTAACGCAAAAAACAGATAAAAACGACGAGATAATACCGTAGAAATATCCGTTTGTCAGCCGCGATATGAAGACGACGGCGAGGACGAAAATAAGCGGAACATGAAAATCATTGAGTCCGACCGATCGAAGCGGGGTACAGAGCAGGCACGCGGCGATCATGACAGCCAAAGAGATCAATGTGTCTTTTGGGGAAAAGGATATCAAGTCGTTAAATCTGTGTTTCATCGAATATCAACTCCGGTCGAATTAAGCATAACACAGACAAGATTGCCCTGTCGCTAAAAACCCGTTAAAATATTTACCGAAAACCATATGCGCTTAACGGAATTCTAACATAATTCTCCGGTTTTTTGCACAAGATTCACGAACTCCGATGATAATATCAAACAAAACGATCTGCGCCGGTAAAGAAAGGAGTTTGTTTAAATGGGAATCGATCTCGGCATTTTCGACAGAATCATGGATAACGGCGAATACATTGAGTGGGTGGGCAAAGCAGAGCCTTTTAAACTCGCGGACGCAGCAAATAAAAAGGCTCTTAATATCAGATGGCTGATATGCGCCGCCGTCGCAGTCATTTTGACCGCAGTCTATATTATCAGTACTTTTTCGCGTGACCTTGAGATTCAAACAGTCATACCGGTAATAACAATTTGCGTACCTCTTTTCATAGCGCTTCGACCCATGCTCGATAAAGGCACGATAAATAAAAAGCTGATATTCGCGCTCACCAATAAACGGGCTATCGTTTATAAAAGCGAAACAGACTATTCCGGAATGGCTCTGGATAAGACAGACGCCGTAAAATTCACGGACAAGGGCAGCGGCATCGGCGACGTCGTCTTGGGAAAAGCGGCTGTCGAAGCCCCTGAAAGCAAACTGCGTTACATAGCTTTAGTCCCGAAGACCTCATACAACGGAGATGAAAAATTGGTTACCGGTTTGGTTTTTTATAACATAGCGGAGATCGGCAAAGTCAAAGAACTGCTTGAGCAGAAAATTCAGATTTCAGCAAAATGACCCGGAGCGAGGCCGAAAAAACCGTTTCGAATAATTGACATTGCCTGTATGCCGGGTTAAACTCAGTCTGACCGATATTACGTGTCAGACTGAGTTTTTTTCATACAGCGGCTTTTACCGCAACAACACATATACGAGAGGTCCTGAGCCATGCGAAAAATTCCTGTGTACTCGGTCACGGCATATTCCGGGACCGGAAAAACCACTCTGCTTGAGAAACTGATTCCCGAACTCAAAAAGCACGGATTAAGAGTCGCCGTGCTCAAGCACGACGCGCATGATTTTGAAATCGACAAAGAAGGAAAAGACAGCCGGCGTATGACCGACGCCGGAGCCGATATATCTGCAGTAACTTCCGCCTCGAAAACCGCAATAATCGAAACCGGATACATACCTGCCGAAGAGATCATAGCCGGTTTTAAAAAAGTTGACATCGTTCTGACCGAAGGCTATAAACACGAAGCGTGGCCCAAAATCGCTCTGTTTCGAAAGGAAGCCGGAGAGCCGCTTTCTGTCGAGCCCGGCGAGTGTTTCGCGATCATGACCGACACGCCGATAGAAACCGACAGGCCTTGCCTTGATATAAACGACGCCGGCGGCTTGGCACTTATGCTGATAGACGACATAAAGGGAAATTATTCTTGATATATCGAATAAGAATGCTATAATGATTGCGTTACAGCGCGATTAATTGAAAACGGAGGTCAACATGCCAAAAATACTGAAGCCGAAAGAAATGAACAAATGCCTCGGCTGCTTCACCTGCATGAACGTCTGTTCTGTCGTAAACAGGAAGAATCACTCCTTGACCAAGAGCGCTATCAAGGTGCGCACGACGGGAGGCATGACCAGCAGATTTATCGCCATCGTGTGTCTCGGCTGCGAGGAACCCGCGTGTATGGAAGTATGTCCGAGCGGCGCTTTGGAAAAGCGCGCCGGCGGCGGCGTTCTCTTAAAAGCGGATAAATGCATAGGCTGTAAAAGATGCGAGAGTGCATGTATAATGCGCGCGGTCAATTTTGACGAAGATACAAAAAAGCCGATCATATGCCGTCACTGCGGTATGTGCGCGACTTACTGCCCGCATAATTGTCTTCAGATGACAGAGTCCGGGGGGGATCAAAAATATGCTTAACGAAAAATTTATCAGCGTACTCAACATAGACCTCGGAACAGGAAAGATCCGCGTAGACCGCCGCGAGGACCTTTTGGCGTATTTGGGCGGAGTCGGCATCGCCTCCAAACTCTTGCAGGAAAATCTGAGAGCCGACCTTGAACCCACGGCGCCCGAACAGCCGGTTATCTTCGCCATAGGCGCCGGTACATACATTTTCCCTGTTTTAACGAAAACAGTCGCCATGTTTATTTCACCGCTCACAGGCGAACTCGGCGAGAGTTACGCGGGCGGCAGGATGGGAATGGCCATGCTTATGGCCGGGTACGACGCGCTTGTGATAACCGGCAAGGCGTCAAAGCCGAGTTTTTTGACAGTGACCGACAGCAATATAAATATCCGCGACGCGCGGGCGATGTGGGGTCTGCGCGTCGGCGAAGCCGGGCGCACCGTTCGCGACCGCGAGCATGACGGCGGACGCGCAAACGGAAAACGCTCCATAATACGCATCGGGCCGGCGGGAGAAAACGGCGTCGCTTATGCCAGCGCTTGCGTCGATACTTACCGCCATTTCGGAAGATTGGGGCTCGGCGCATGTTTGGGCAGTAAAAACCTGAAAGCCGTTTCGATCTACGGAGCGAGATCGATGCCGATAACTGATCAAAAACAGTATTTTAAGATGTATCAGGAAATATACAAAAAATGCACCGACACCGATCATATGTCAAAGTATCACGACGCCGGCACTCCCAGCAATATCGTACCGCTCAGCAAATCCGGAGGCTTGCCCACTATGAATCTGCAATCCGGTTCATTTGATGAGGCAGAAGCGGTCAGCGGCGAAATGTTCGCCCGTAAAAATCTTGTGAGAAAAATGGCGTGCACGGGCTGCCCTGTCGGCTGCATCCACATCGGCATGTACCGCCGCGAATTTGACAAAGGGCATGAATATGAGGCTGTCAGCGTTTCCTATGACTACGAGTTGATTTTCGCGCTCGGCACTTTTCTCGGCATTAAGAGCACCGACGAGATCATTGCCATAATCGAAGAAGTTGAGGAATGCGGGCTGGATCCCATGAGCGCGGGCGTGTGTCTCGGTTGGGCGACAGAGGCTTTGGACCGCGGTTTGATCACAACTGATGACACGCTGACAGAATTGAAATTCGGAGATTCCGAGGGCTATATCAAAGCTGTGGGATATATTGCGTCCGCCGTGAATAAATTCTACCGGACCCTCGGCAAGGGCAGCCGCTTCGCCTCTTCTGTGTACGGGGGCGGTGACTTCGCCATGCACATCGCCGGAAATGAAATGGCGGGTTACCACACCGGTTACGGCGCGGTAGTCGGCGCGGCGGTCGGCGCAAGACATTCACATTTATGCAACGGCGGTTACAGCGTGGATCAAAGCATGAAAGAATTTGACGAGGACAAGGTCGTGGACAAGCTCTTTACCGAAGAATACGAGCGCTGCATGACCAATTCGCTGATAATGTGCCTGTTCGCCCGGAAGATATACGACCGGGATACTATACTCGGCGCTTTGAACTCCGTCGGTTGGTCCTTAACAAATGAAGACCTTGACGCCATAGGTAAACGTATATACCAAACAAAGCTGCAAATAAAACGAACGCTGGGCTTTCAGCAAAAGAGCGTCAGACTGCCGAAACGCTTTTTTGAAACGCCCAGCATGACCGGGAAACTGGATGAAGAAACCGCATACCGGCTCATTTCCAAATACACCGAAAAAACTGACGCGCTTTTGTCCGAAGCGATATAGTTTCCGTATATGACGGTTTTGTTTTACGGAAGCGTGACGGAACACACATTCGGTGAAAAAACGTTCGAAGCGGGCTCTGTCCGGAATCTCAGTGATCTTTCCGGCAAACTGTGTCAGCATTACGGCGACAAATTCAAAAAATTCATGTTTACGGATGAAGAATGCTTTTTTCTGGTGAACGGAAAAAGCGTCAACTCGTTCGGCGGATCGGAAGCGCCGCTTCATCCGGACGACAAGGTGGAACTCCTGCCCGCCATAGAAGCGGGCTGAAAAGCGGATCAACAAACAATACAAACGGCGGTTTTTACACCGCCGTTTGTATTGTTTGTATTGTGACGCCTAAATATTGCAGCACAGATCATATGCAGTCAGATTTGCGTATTTTATGTTTTTGACTTCACTGCAGTCTCCCACGACATAAACGTCGGGCATGAGCGTTTTGAATTCTTCCGCGATCTCGCTGTTGCTTCGCATCCCGAGAGCGTCGACAACAAAATCCGCCTCCAGCTTGCGGTATTTCCAGTCGCTGCCCTCAACAGTGACGCCGGTTTCGTCGATCGAGCGAACGACGGATGAACCCACAAGCTCGACCTTGTTTTCGGAAAGCAGATAAAGCAGCATATTTCTTGTAGTACGGGCCATGCCGCCGGCAAAAGACCCTTTTGGGATCTGGTCAACTATCGTGACGCTGCAGCCTTCCATCGCGAGCGCAAGTCCGGATTCGCAACCTGAAGCCCCGCCGCCGCAAACAACGACTCTGCCGTTGACCTTTTTCCTTCCCGCGTCGACGTCCAGCACGTTAAAGACATTTTTCCCGTCAATACCCGGGATCGGCACTCTCAGCGGCGAAGAGCCCGCGGCCACGATCACAGCGTCAGGTTTAACAGCCGCAATAATTTCGGGCGTGGCCTCGGTATTAAGGCGAATATCTGCGCCGCAGCTCATTGCCGTCCGTATAAGCCATTCGGTATGCCGCAACAGGTCGTCTTTAAAAGGAAGCTTGTTTATATCATTGAGTTTACCGCCCAAAGATGAGCTTTTTTCAAAGACTATGACTTCGTGTCCGCGTTTTCTCAGAGTTATGGCGGCTTGAGACCCCGAGACGCCTCCTCCTACAACTGCGATTTTTTTCTTCTCGAAAGCCGGCACGACCTTCCGATATGCGGCGGTACGCCCCAAAGAGGGATTGACTGCACAGTTGATATGTCCTCCCGGGATACCTCCGGAACTGCATCCGAAACAGCGCAGGCAGGGACGGACGTCTTCCGGTTTGCCCCGGTATGATTTCTTAAGCATTTCCAAGTCACACAGCAGGGCGCGCGCCATCGCGACCATGTCGGCGCTACCCTCGGCTATTATCTTCTCCGCCATATCGGCGGAGACTATGCCGCCCACGACGCTGACGGGAATATGTATGTCCGGGTTTTGTTTGACCGCACGCGCCAAGGGAACGTTCGCGCCTTTTTCGCGGTAATAAGGAGGCATGCAAAAGAATTGCGCGCTGTGATCGACTATTTGACCGGCGGAAATGTTCACCCAATCAATGTATTCCTGCGCCAGCTTAATAAACTCTATCGTCTCCTCGATGTGCATCCCGCCGGGCACCATCTCATCTCCGCTGACGCGCATTTCTATCAGGAAGTTCGGACCGACCGCTCCCCGGAGCGCTTTGAGCAGCATAAGCGGGAAACGGCAGCGGTTTTCAAAGCTGCCGCCGTAAATGTCATTTCTGCGGTTAGTCAGAGGAGAAAGGAATTGTGTAAGCAGATTTCCGTGCGCCGCGTGCACCAGCACAGCGTCGAATTGGCAGCGCTGCAGACGTTTTGCGCAGTCGCAATAGCTCGCGATTATTTGCTCAATATCCTTCTGATCGATTTCCTTAATATATTGCGACCTCCCCGGCACGGGAATGTTCGACGGGGCAAGAACATACGGAAGTTTGATAAGATCGGGATCGGCCCCGCGCCCGGCGTGTACCAGTTCGACCGAGACTTTAGCGCCGTGCCTGTGCGCCGCCTCCGCGATCAGAAGCAGGCCGCAAAGCTTTTCGTCGGTCGTAACGTCAAGCTCCGAGGCAAAATCGACGGCGGCAAGTTTATCCACCGGCGAAGCGCCGATCGTGAGTATCGACACCCCGGACTCCGCCTGCGATTCAATGAAATCAATGAAGTTTTGGGTCGGCTCGCCGAGAGAATTAACAAAATTGTTCACCATCGGTGAAAACTCAAAGCGGTTCCTGAAAGTTGTGTGCCCGACTTTTAAGGGTTTGAAGATATTCCGGTAATCATTGAACGCCATAATCGTTCTCCTTTTTATAAAGCATTTCCGGTTCATTTTATATGTATAATAGTCTGTTTTACACGCAGTTGTCAACCCCGCCGCCCGGCGATACGGCCTTAACACACACAATATGCCAAACATGTTGACAATGGTGCGCAAACTGTGATATTACAATCATATGTTTTGCCCATGGCTGATATTATGAAAATATAGTATTATGCTGGAAGCGTTGTTTGTAAAACGGCAATGTATCATGCAACAAGCGATTTCGAATAATCGCAAATATTTTTGTCAGAAGGAGCAAAAAAATGAAAAAACATCGAATCATTGCAATAATACTGATTTCGGCAATGGTATCGTCTTTCGCCGCCTGCGGCGGAAGCGGCAATTCTTCCGGCGGTAACGACGAAAAAACTTATAACCTGACCTACAGTTACTTTGGTCCCGCATCGATCGGTCCGGGTCTGTTTATTACTCAGGCGGCGGAGAATATAGCGAAAAAAACAGACGGACGCCTCACTATTGACTGCTATTTCGACGGTACCCTTCTGACCATTTGGGATACGCTTGTCGGTTGTATTAACGGTGTTGCCGACCTTGTTTATATTGACGCCACTGTACTCAGCGAAGGATTTGCTTTAAATAACGTCTTCTCCATGCCGTTTTTGAACACCCCGCCGGGCAAGGCCGCGACCGACTTGGCTTATGCTCAGCTTATTAAAGACTGCCCGGAACTTTCTGCGGAACTTGAGGCTGCCGGTGTTATGTGGCTGAGCATTGCCACTATCGGCGGTTATCACCTCTTTTCTACAGAAGTACTGGACAGCCCGGCAAAACTGAGCGGCAAAACCATCGAGGGGATCGGTGAAGGCGGAAGGATAATAAATGCCTTGGGAGGCAACGGCGTTGTCCTTGACCTCGGCGACTTCTATATGTCCCTGAGTACCGGCCTGCTTAACGGTATCCTCGTTATGATCGGCGAACTGCACGCTTTCGGATTATATGAAATCGTCGATAAACACATAATATTCTCAAATTCCACCGATGTTAACGATCATGACGCGATGTGGGGCGGCGGACTCTATTCTCCGCCTATGGGTATGATCATAAATACAAATTCTTTCAATGAACTCCCAGCCGACCTGCAACAAGTACTGCTTGATGAAATAGCTACGCTCCCGATCGTTATCCCGGCGCTTGACACAGACGATATAATAATCCCCGCTATCGACTTTATCACAAGTCGCGGAGACGAGTTTTTCTTCATCAACAATGAAGCGCGGCAAGAGTGGTCGAAAAGCTTCGGCCCCGTTCTCGAAACATGGTATGATCGCTGCGACGCCGCAGGTTATGACGGCAGGGCCGTATACAATCATCTGTTGGAGCTGTTTGATAAATGATCCCGGTCAGGAATCCCGGCAAACGTCAGCTCGAAGCTGCCGGGCAAGGCCGGTTGTAAAAGCCCTGCCCGGCAGACAGTCAGGAGATGATACGCTCATATGAAGGTCTTGCGCGTAATAGAAAAATTCATAAGAGCTGTCAGCATATTGGACGGCTTCATAGTTGTGGCGCTTATGCTGATGATCAATGCGGACATTATTTTACGCGCTCTGGGAAAAAGCATCACCGGCGGCGTTGAAATAGCCACGATCGTCGTTCCCGTAATTGTTTTTTTGGGCGTCGGATATACCGCGCTCAAGGAGATGCACATCCGGGTGGACATTTTCAAGGGCTGGCCGTATATGGACCGAGTCACGAACTTTCTTTGTATCGTGACTCTTGCCGTTATCGGTTATTTTTGCCTTGTTCAGGGATTTCAGGTAAAAAGCCTCGGCACGGCTTCCACAGTCTTGAGGATTCCGAGATGGCCTGTTGTCATGGTAACAGCTTTCGGTATGTTCATGGTAACACTGGCAATGATATTGAATGAAATCAAAGCATACAGCAGATTAATCACGAGTCGCAAAAACAGAGGCCCCGAGCTTTCACGGGAATCCGACGCCGAATGACCAAAGCCTGCGCGACACAGAAACAGGAGGATCCCGGATGAATACCAATATAATCATAGGCATTGTCGGATGCGTTCTCAGCTTGGTGCTTATTTTTGCCCGCGTATGGGTCGGTCCGTCAATGATGATGATCAGCCTTATCGGAATCACGATCATGAGGGGTTGGAAATATACTTTAGGCGCCCTGAGTCCTATAGCTTACTCCGAAATGGCCAAATATACTTGGGCATGCCTGCCGCTGTTCGTTCTCATGGGCTGCACCCTTTCCGTTTCCGGTATCGGAGGCGACCTGTATAACTTCGCCCGAGCTGTGCTCGGTAAGATTCGCGGAGGCCTTGCGATGGCTACGATCGCGGCCTGCGCCTTTTTTGCCGCTATCTGCGGCGACAGCATTGCAACGGCAGTTACCATGGGAAAAGTTTCCCTGCCGGAGATGAAACACTATAATTATAACGAAGGGCTTGCATCCTGCGCTGTTGTATCCGGCGGCACGATCGGCATTATGATACCGCCGAGTATTACCTTCATTATGTATGCCATGATCACCGAACAGTCCGTTGGCAGACTGTTTGCCGCAGGTATGATCCCCGGCATCACTCAAGCGCTCTTTTATATGATAGCCATTGCCGTTGTATGCAAAATTCGCCCTGAGTACGGCGGGGATGAGCTTAAGATCACACGAAAAGAAAGGCTTAAGAGCATTATTCCGGTCTGGCCTGTCGTTCTTCTTTTCATTCTTATGATGGGAGGACTTTACGGCGGCTATTTTACTCCGGTGGAAGCCGGCGCTTTCGGAGCGCTGTTCACATTCGTAATAGGCTTCGCTCTCAGGCGGCTGAACAAACAAAAGGTAAGCGAGATACTGAAGGACATGGTACAATCCTCCGGTATGGTTTTATTTTTAATAGTCGGCGCCTTTTTCTTCATACGCTTCATAACCCTTTCGGGAGTGGCCACCTCCCTGACAAAGATGCTTACAGAATGGCAGGCATCAAACAACATCCCGCGCATAGTCATAGTAATCATAATTATTTCGTTCTATTTTATCACCGGCTGCTTTCTGGACTGCCTGGCCGTTGTATTGCTTACTTTAGGCATTGTGTTCCCGATAATCACCTCCTTGGGTTATGATCCCATCTGGTGGGGCGTCATGATGGTCCGTGTTTTGGAGATGAGCATGGTGACACCGCCCTTCGGTCTTAATCTGTTCTGCGTATCCCGTACCTGTCAAGTACCTATCGGCGTTGTATATAAAGGTGCATTTCCGTTTGTTATAGCCGATGTCGCGCATGTGGCCCTGCTTATAGCATTGCCCGAATTATCATTGTGGCTGCCGAAGCTTATCGGGCTTATGTGAAGACAGAACTGTTTGAAGAACTCGCTTAATACCGAATCGTAAAAATAAAAATACCAAACACCTTTTCACGGCCGGTGTTTGGTATTTTCATAATCCGCGAACGACGCCGGCGCCGGCGTCGTTCATTGGTTTTTTATATTATTTGGAAATACCCGCCGTCATGCATAATGACGGAGCCGGTTATATGGACGGCAGCGGGAGAAGAAAGAAATACGCACAGCGCGCCGACTTCAATGGGTTCGCCGAAGCGGTGCATCGGCATTTTTGTTTCGACCCGCTCAATCGCCGCCGGCGGCAGATCTTGGTCGAGGTCTGAATGAGTCGGCCCGGGAGAAACTGCGTTTACTCGTATACCGTAACCGCCGAGCTCTATGGAGAGCGCCCTTGTGAAATGGTCGACGCCGGCTTTCGCGGCATGGTAACAGGCTTTGGGATGGTCGGCGGACGTCCCGGCGGTCGCGCCGCCTACGGAAGAAATATTGATTATGATCCCGCCTTTTCCCGCGGCGGCCATACGTTTCGCGACCGCATGAGTGATCCCGGCGGTCCCGTTCAGATCGGTGTCAATAACACGCCGCCAATCGGTCATATCCTCATCAAGCTCAAGAAAAGCCCCGCTCGCGGCCACTCCGGCGTTGTTTACCAAACCGTCGACATTGCCGAACGCGGAATAAACCGCCTCGATCGCCGCTTTAACGCTTTCCTTAGATGTGATGTCGCAAGGCGCAAATAAATGGCTGCCGCCGTATCGGGCTTTCAGTTCATCTGCCGTTTTTTTACCGCTCTCGGCATTGCGGCATAAAACAGCGACGTTTGCTCCGCTTTGAGCAAATGCTTCGGTTATCCCTCTGCCGATACCTCGGTTGCCGCCGGTGATGATTATATTCATTCCCTTGACGTTGAAAGCGTCGTTCATATTTTTGATAGGTTGGTTTTTGATTATCATCAGGTCATCTCCTTATCATCTGTCGGCGCTGTCAATCCTCGCGTTTATCGCCCTCAAAGAAAAGGGCCACGGTCCCGGGGCCGGTATGCGAGCCTATTACGGTGCCGATGCTGTTGATCATTACTTTACCTTTAAGGTTTTTGAAACGTTCTTCTATCATATCCGCAACAATACGGGCGTCCTCATAACAGGCGGAGTTGGAAATGAAGCATTTTCCGGAATAGTTTATTCCGTCTTTGGCATGTTCGACCATACGCTTCACGGTCTCTTCGATGACGCGCTTCTTTCCCCTGTATTTTGTACGCGGTATAAGGTTGCCTTCAAAGTCTACGTTAAGCAGCGGACAAATATGAAGTACCGTGCCGAATACAGCGGAGGCGGCGGATATCCTTCCCCCCCTGTGAAGGTGCGTCAGGTCGCTTGTGAAGAACCAATGGTGTATGTGCATTTTTAATTTTTCCGTTTCGGCAAAGGCTTTGTCTATGTCTTCGCCTTTGTCACGCATGTCGCACACCATGTCAACAAGCAGTCCGTAACCGGATGACGCGGCGAGAGAGTCGACTATATACAGCTTCCTGCCGGGATATTTTTCGGCAAGAGTGTCACGGGCAACACAGGCGGAACCGTAGGTGCCTGAGATACCTGAGGAGAGAGTTATGTGCAGTATATCATTCCCGGCTTCAAGCAAGGGTTCGAATAATGACAAAAACTGCCCGACGCTGACCTGAGAGGTGGTAGGCGTCGCGCCGGCTGAGATTCTTGCGTAGAATTCGTCAAACGGCATTGTCCGCCCGAGATCGTCCGGATATTCCGCACCGTCCATGATATAACTGAAGCATACAAACGGTATGTTACGTTCCTCAAAAAAATTGCGAGGCATATCAGTCGTCGAACAACACGAGAGAATAAAACCGGGCATAATTTGTTCCTCCTAAATAATAAGACACCGCGGTAACCGCCGTGGCGCCTGAATATCGCCGTTTTGTATCGTCAGATTACACTAATCGTTCGCTTTTTGTCAAGTTAATTTGCGTTAAGCGCCGGCACAGATGAGCAGCCGGGCTGCAAATACGCCCAAATTCGTCAGTCTGTCGCTTGTGTAATATGATATCCATGTAAAACCGGCCCGCCCGCCGCGAACGCGACAACCGGACCGGTTTTTACGTGTTTCGGTAACAACGACGGTCAAAACGCTTAACTCAACAAAACATCTCTATCCGAAAAGAACATTGGGCAGCCATGTCGCAAGGGGCGGGAAAATTATTACCACCGCTATAGTGATGAGAACTCCAATGACAAAGGGCCACGCGCCTGAAAAAATCGTCGTCAGCGACACGTCTTTCACAAAACCTTTCATGTAGAAGCAGTTGATCCCGACCGGAGGCGTCTGGCCCCCGAGTATCAACACAAGCACAATTATTACGCCGAACCAGATCCCGTCAAATCCCAGAACGGCAAAAACAGGTTTAAATATCGGCACCGTAAGAACGATCATTGTGATTCCGTCGATAAACATGCCGAGGATAAAGTAAATCCCTATTATAGCGGCTACAATGAGCCACGGAGCCGCGTTAAGCGAGGCGACGAAAGCGGCTACTTTCGCGGAGATCGTGGAAAGCGCTATCAGCCGTCCGTAAATCGTGCCGCAAGTCATTATGAAAAAAACCATCGCCGCAAGTTTTGCGGATGCTGCCAATGAGACTCTTAATTTCTTGAAGTTGATTTTTCTCTCAATAAGGCCGATGATTAGCATGCCGATCGCCCCGACGGAAGCGGCCTCAGTCGGGGTGAAAAACCCTCCGAACATACCTCCCATGACCAGTACAAACAGGATTATGACCTCAATGAGTCCGCCGCTTTTGAGACTTTTCAAACGCGCCGACCATGTTGTTTTCGGGGAAGCCGATTCAACATAGTCAGGGTGGCGCTTTACCAAAACAAGTATAATGATACAGTTGATTACGCAGAGTATGATTCCCGGGATAATTCCGGCCATAAAAAGACGTCCGACCGATTCCTCAGCGCAGGATCCGTAGATGATCATCGTGGAACTCGGAGGTATCAGTATCGACAAGGTGGAACCGATGCCTATGGAACAGACTGACAGCTTCGGGCTGTATCCCCTCTTTTGCATCTCGGGGTAAGCGACGGCCACCATGGTGCCCATGGTAGCCGGCGTGGAACCGCAAATTGCCCCGAAAGCTGCGCTCGCGACCTGCACGGCGCAGGCTACCCCGCCTTTTATATGACCTATAAACATATCGGTGGTGTTGAATAATTTTTCTCCGATCCCGGAATAACTCGCAAGAAAACCCATCAGCCCGAAAATCGGAGCCACAGACAGCGTATAGGAA
>Ga0082212_10007556_pt1 | contig 14343 bp, 15 predicted proteins | sample TergutNt197P3_FD_71548 | JGI IMG/M metagenome (GOLD analysis project Ga0082212, IMG submission 71548) | Neocapritermes taracua P3 segment gut microbial communities from Petit-Saut dam, French Guiana - Nt197 P3 | ecosystem: Host-associated > Arthropoda: Insects > Digestive system > Gut ... | reverse complement strand
AATTACGTCAGGCGCACGTCAAAGATAAATTCCACCGTGCCGTCGAAGGTGACGGGGATCACCGCTTTCGATTGACCGGACTCTTTTGCCCGGCTTTCCAATGTCAAACTACCACGCCGAAACGTAAAGAGGACTCCCGGCACTAACTTGGTCGTTACCATTCGGTCGAGTGCCGTTCGGAGTGTTTCACACCGGACGCTGGCGTGGAGACGATCTTCCGTTGCCGGTATGATTGACCGCCACTTCGGGAATCTGCCGTCCATAAGCCGGGAGAATATCGTCACGCCCCCACAATGAAAATGGACTTTGCCGGACGTGCGCCGCTCTTTGTCCACAACGGCGTTGACCGCCATCTTTACATCGTCCGTATCGCAGACGGACTTGTCTTTCAAGACTTTCGTCAATAGTTTCACGACGTTGATCGGCAAAATTGCTGGTTCATAGTCATGACCATTGACGCAGATACCGTCGGCATTTTGCGCCGCCAATCTACGTCCATCCGTTGCAACCGCAGTCAACGAATCGCTGTCATGTTCAAAACACACACCGCCAAGAGCGTAGCGAACATCCTCTTTGTCCGTTGCGAACATTGTCCGCCGGATCATTTCGCAGAGCGTTTTTGCCGGAATCGTGTGGTAGGCGGTTTCCGAAAAATCCGCCACGTCGGGGAATTCGTCAGGGGATTGCGTATCGAGTTCCCATTGCTCATCGTGTTCCCCCGTAACGAGAATACCGTTTTTGGTACTTTCCAGCGTCAACCGACCAGCTTTGACCGATTCGAGAATCTGTCGAAATTGCTTTGGGGGCAATAACGCTTCTCCGTCTTTCGACACGTCGGCATCGACCCGGCAACGGATTCCGAGTTCGGTGTCCGTTGCCATCAAAACAACGCCGTTCCGTTTATCGGCAACGATTTTGACGTTGCACAGCATGGGTCTCACGTCTTTGACCGTTGCAACGGATGCGGCAATTTTGAATTGCCGTAAAAAATCTTTCGAGTTAAAGTGAATTTTCATGATCTGATAGTGGGGTTAAGGGTTACGAAACAGCGATGGATTTTTGGTACTTCCCGGAACGCACGGCACGTTCTGCCTCGGCTTGCCGATCCCAGCCGAACGTCACGCCGCATTTTCGGCACAGCGTAATGTCCGCTCGTTTCGATACCGCTCGCAAGCCGGGCATGATTTCGCAAAGCACGTAGGCAAGCCGTGAAATGGTACTTGCCAACTTCGGACTTGCGGTATCAATCAACTCTTCCAAAAGTTCCACAATGTCGGCAACCAATACCGCCGAAACGGAATTGATTGTTACCGGTTGTCCGGTATCCCCCGAAAGGTCGTTTTCCATTTCCGCAATCGCCATTTCGATTCGCCGTAACTCTTCCATGTCGGACGGATTCGGCTTGGCAATCGGGGACGGTGGTGGGAGTACCGCTACCGGCTTGGATCGCACGACCGGTTCGGCAACCGGCGACGGGGCAACCACCGGTTTGGTTTTTTTCGGCTTTGTTTTCGGCGATGTTGCCGTTACCACCGGCTTCGGCTTTGCCATCGGTTTGGCTTTTGGCTTCGTCGTCGGTTTCGCATTGGACTTCGTCTTGGGCTTGACGTTCGGCTTGGCTTTCGGTTTTGCCGATTGCCGTTTCGTTGCGGTCTGTTTTTTCGTTTGCTTTTTCATTGCAAATCCTCCATTTGGTTAGGTTTACCGTCCGGTTCATAACACCCCGCCACTGGACGGAATAACGGCGGGGTGTGTACGGGGAGCGCATATTTCCAGCGCAGAGGTAACAATCAGAAATATCAGTGAATTACTCCAAAACACCTTCACGGGGCTCTACGCCTTGCCAAAATTTCAGCAGGGCATTCAGAGCCATCCGTGCGTCCGTTGCGAGACGTTCGTATTCCAGATACTCTGGTTCGTAGGAAGGACCGATGGTGTTGTACGCCATTTTTCCATGCTTGTCCAATCCATCACGAATCGTCTCGATATACGCCGTGACTTGATTGAGCATTGCCGGTGTGAGTGGCGAGTGAACATGTCGAGGCGGGGTATTGGATACTCCCACGTTGCTCTGCGCCGCTGCTACCGACGTTTCCGAATCATTATTGTCTTTCATGCCATTCTCTCCATTTGATTAGGTTTGCCGTCCGGTTCATGGCACCCCGCCGCCGGACGGAAAAGCGGCGGGGTGTGTACGGGTTATTCCTCCGAGTTATAGGAGTATTTCAGTGCTTTCACGTTGCCGTCGAACTTGCTGTCGGTATGTCCCAGCATTTCAATCATGTGGCAGAAGTCTGGACTGAATTCGTTTTTGCGCTCTGCTCCCGACAGCGCATCGTAGCGGTCATTTAGGGCTTTCGCTTCCAGCAGAATTGAAATCCGTTCAATCTGCACTGCTTTTGCCCGCTCTTCCAATTTTCCGTACTCGGCGACCAAGGCGTTGTACTCACGGATAAAACTCATGGGGGTGTAAACGGTATTGTTTTCGCTCATCTTTTCCTCACTTTCTTTGGGTTTGCCGTCCGGTTTGTTGTTCCCCGCCGCCGGACGGAAAAGCGGCGGGGTATGTACGGATTGCGCACACGGGGGGCGCAGGATTTTCATTGGTGGTCGTTACTCGGCTTTGCGGTCTAATTGCCATGAATGTCCGGCAAGCGACAGGTCAACGTGAGTGTTCCCGACCAGCGTCAAGGTCAACGGCGAATTTTTCGTGATTCTCATGACACGTTCTTTCATGATGTCCCGAAGGGAAAAAATGCACACGGTAACGTTTCCGGTACTCGTGGCGGTTGCATTCGGAATACGAAATTTCAAATCAACGTTTTTTGTTAGCGCGGTAACGAAAACACCGTCGTCATTTGCAACGATGGTGACTCCGCCGTGCCGAACGAACGGCACCATTGCCATGACCACGTCACGGAAATCTTGGGTTGCATGATGAGGAAATTGGATTTGCATTGTCATGTCTCCATTGGTTACTTGTGCCGCACCCGCCGCAACGTCCCCAAAGCCCACTAATAACGTGGTTAACAGGGATCAAAACGCGGATATGATACAATGGGGTTTAGCAATCCACAAAAGATTGCGTTTTCTTTTTGTCCGCTTACCCATTACGGCAAGCGGTCGCCGGTACTCCCAGCTTTCGATACGGGACACTATACCGTACCCCCGCCACCAGTCAATAGGGGGGCAATGCCCCAAAGCCCGACCGCCGACCGCAACATTAAAGTTGCCCCGCCCCCGCCCGTATCAACTTTAATGTTGAAAAAGCCCCCATGCAGAAACTCCGCCGAACCTGCGCCCAAACTCCCCCGCAACGGGGCAGTAGGGTGGACGCAACTGATACCAAACCCCAGCGACACATCGCAACGAAAGCGGCTCCAAATGGGCAGAAAATAGCGCATCAAGTTAAATGCCCCCCGCTCCAAAAGTACCCCCCCGGCGAGAGAGATGGGGGTGGGATCGCACCGAGATGGCATAACGTTGTTTCTCCACCAGTAATCACGGATTGCATTATTTACCGGCGTTTATAGCGATGTTTGCTTTTTCCCATGTATTTCCCCATGCGAAATGACACTTTCGCCGATTTTGTCATTTTCGTTTCACGCTATAATTTAAGGGGTCTGCCGGTTTTTCTCTCCCGGCTCTACGGGCGATTCTCTCTTTCTTTTTTCTAGCGGAAATAAGTGGCAATAATAACAAACGGTGAGCATCCATGCTCACGTCAATCGTTTTGCTTTCGTTGGGGCGATCCGTCGTCCAACAACGACACAGTTTACCCATTGTTTTGACTCTGGGCAAGAGTCGTTTTTTCGTTTCTGCCATTGTACTTCGTATCATTTGAATTTTTGGTAAATAACGATGCTGTCCGTTCGTGCAGCAGCAATGGAATTTGGGGCAACCCGTTTTCCATTGTTCACAGGTAAGGAACAGTCCCAAAACTATTTCGGCATTTTGAGTTGTCTCGAACGCTGTTTCCGGGCAATTTCACAGGAACATGCGGGTTTAATTTGGGGACTGTTCCTAACGTTGTCGTTGTGTTCGAGGGAACCATAAAGTTCAGTGTCTGGCAAAAACGAATAACGGTAATTTTTTCCATACGTATATATACGTGCGCCAGGTACGTCACGTAAGAAAATATATGTATATGTATGTAGTATTATTACCGTTATTCATTATTTCCCTTATTTTTTAGGCTCAAACGATTTTTATAGCGGTAATTATAATGGTAATAAACGGTAATTTTGTTACCATTATTCGCTGTAATTGTGTTTGGATTTCCTATTTCGTGTCGATTTCGGTCAATAACGGTAATAAAATTACCGCTCAAATTACCGTTATTCGTCGCGTGGCAACTTTGAAGTTGTTTTGTATGGGATTCGATACACGGTTGATATTTTTCTTGCTCCCTTTTCCTTTTTGCTTTCTCTGACGAGTTGTCCGGTAATCACCAGATTGTAAATGGCTTTTTTGCGTAATGCGGGGTCAACTCCTTTTTTGAAACGATTTGTGATTTCTGTTTGTGTGGCGGTTTTATTTTTCTTTTTCCTGACGTAATTCAGAATATCGTTTTCGAGATGTCCCTGTTCGTTTGCCGCCATGTGGTTGTTGGCGATATAGAGTTTTCGCAGGGAGAGGTGTTCGGAGAGTCTGCATGCCCACGTCGCGGCTTCTGTGTCGATGACGGGATTGTCTATTGACACGCTGCAAGCATAGATGAGAGACAATTTTTTGGCTTCCTCTACGCTACGTACCCAGAGACATCGAAAGTCTTCGGGAGTATTTTCTTCCGCATTCGTGCATTGGTCGCTGAAATGGTCGAAAATCAGCTTTGCCTCTTCGGTGTAGGGGACGACCGTTGGTTCGGGGATCACTTGGAACAATGGCAGAGCTCCTTCTTGTACCGTTGGAATGGCAAGCGGCTTTTGTATCCACGCTTTGAATTGTTCACGAATGTTTTCCGGCACTGGCAATTTTTCATGCATTTTTCGTTTCTTTTTGTTTTGGTCGGCAAAGAAAAAACTGACTCGTCCGATGAATCCACGTTCGATGAGGTCTGGAGTCATTGCCTTGAACACACTTTTGAACGTTCCTGTGCCGTAGAGACTGCAATGCGGTTCTATCACATCGGGTGCTTCGATGTCGGAAACTTTGATGTCGGCAGAGACGCTGGATGCTGCCGATGAGTAAAGTTCGGTGAGGTAGTCGAGTAATTGTGCAGAGGGGGAATTCGGTTTTTTGATGATCTCTACCAGTTTGCCACCGACTTCGTCCCAGACCATGAGGAGCGTCTTTGTCCTTTTTTGGAGATAGCGCAGCAATGCAGCATGACCGGAAAATGTGCCGACAATGCTTTTGACAATTTCTTTGATCTGACGGCTTCTGAAAAAAGTAATGGCTCTGTTCTTGCCTGCACCGGAGTCGCCGATAGAGAGGGCGTAAAAGTTCGAGCGGCAAGCGTCCGGCGTTTGGTAGTTTTGTCCGATAAGGTGAGCGACCATCGTAATCCCCGTCGCCAGTGCGAACTCTTGTTGCTGAACGGCATTGGTGTCGTAGCAATACTTGGCGATTTCACCAACGAGTCCGGGCGGATTGAGTAAACTATCGGGTATCAGTCCTGGGTCTTCAATGTCGTCTTGTTTGATTTCATCGAGATTCTCGACGGCAAAATCGTCGAAGGCACTGGGCATTTGCATCGGGAGCGGCGGTGCTTCGTTTTCTGTTTGCCGGTCTTCCGGTGATGCAGTCAGGAATTCGGGCAATTCATCAAGTTGCTTGGCAAGGGCATTGCCATAACCCTGTCCGGCGAGGTCTTTCGTTGCGGCGACAAAATCTCCGCCATGTTCGAAATGGGTATAGACGTAGAAAAACGAATAGCCTTTCCCTGCCGGTAACGAACAGTTGTTGGAATGGATGTAGAACGACGGCTTGGTATGGTGCAACGATGCCGATTTTTCTTTGGAATACTGACTCTTGCCGGGGCGGAGCCAACGTTCGTTGTCGGCTTCTTCTCCGGTGTACCGCCATCCATGTTTTTCGAGGAATCGTTTGAAATGATCTCGCCCACGCTCGTTGTAATCTTCCATCGGAGTCATGCCTGATGGAGTAATGGACGGCTTTGGTGCAGAGGATGATTTTGGTGGCGGCGGAACAATGGCTTCCGGTTTCGGAGTTTGGTCAAGCGACCATGCCGCTTGTAACAACGTTTCAAGTTCATTTGGGCAAAGTACCGGAATGGAATTGAAATCGCCTTGTATGAACGTGTAGCCCGGCGTAGGAGCGCAGAGAAAAATCCCTTTTTCCCCTCGTGTTTCAATCAGGACTTTTCCCAAAACGTCTTTGGCAAGGACAACGTTACCGCACACCGGCTCGGTCGAACGCAAAATTATATGGAAGCCGCCGGATTGCGATTGCTCGATGACGAGACGGCTGTATAATTCGGGGTTGATTTTCTCTTTGAAATCGGGGAGTGATTTGCCCTGTTGATCGAAATCAATCATCAGCAGGTTGCCGGAAATCTTGCCGCAGACGAGACAGATGGCATCGGCGAATTGCCAACTTTCCCACTCCGCAGCGGTCGGGAAACGGTTTTGATATTCTTTCCACTTCCCCATCGGACGCTTCTGCGACCGAATCGCCGGAAACGCACAAAGCCCCGATTCAATGTACTGTATTGCGACATCCTTGAAGTTCATTAAAACGGCACCTCCTCGTCAACGTTACAGGGTATTTGAAATAGTTCGCACACGTCCGTTGCCCGATGACCATCACTATTTTGGGCGACACACCAGCCGTGATTCCAGTAATGGCACTGTTCGCATTGGCAAGCGACAAAATGTTCGCAGACCAGCTCACAACCAAACATGGCAGTTTTATACGGACAGTCCCCCCGGTCATATAAAGCGCAATCGCCGCAAGTGTGCGAATGAACGTAGTCAGACTCCGGTGGTGCTGGCTTTTCGGTGAAATCTTGTTCGATCACTTCTTCAAAACGCTGTCCCGATGTTTTGATAACCAGCAGACGTTTCGGAACGGCAAGATAGCCCCCCTCGGCATAAAAAAGAGCTTCGTCAACAGTTGTCGGCGGCTGGATATTACAATGCTGCTTCCACCAAGGGACGAATTTATTTGACCACGCCCATCCTTTGTGTTCAGGGCAGACCCATTTGGAGACGAATTCATTGAATCCGACACGGTATTCAATCCGCAAAGTCGGCGGATCGTCTGGTGTACCATTCTTTTTGTAGTGTTTGAAGTAACTGATGTCCTGTACTTCGTAGAGTATTTCCGTCGTTTGCCCGGACAGAATACCCTCATTGCTTGCTTTTTCTTCCAGTTTTGACACCGATTCGGGAATGGGGAAAATGTAGCCGCAACCGGCACATCGAGAGACACTAATCGGTAAAATCGTGTGGCACTCAGGGCATTCCCGAATGGGAGCCTCGCCTCCATTGCCGCCGCCGCTTTGGATTTTGACGTTGATGGCATCAATGCACCCATGCCGTTGGATGTTGCCGCCGTAGTCAAGGACAAGAGCGTCGGTTTTGTTAGGAGCGTTCCTCAATGATCTCCCGACCATTTGGTAATAAAGTCCCGGCGAAAGCGTCGGGCGTGCCAAAACAACACAATCGATATTCGGCGCATCGAAACCGGTGGTCAGAACATTAACATTGACCAGCCATCGGAGCGGTTCCACCCGTTGTAACAATCCGGTCGGCTGATCTTGGAATCGGGCAATCAGTTCCGCTCGTTCCTGGGCAGGCGTATCGCCGGTAATCAGTCCTACGGTTTGGTCGGCATATCGGGCGAGTTGATTCTGAAAGAGCATTGCCTGAGCAACATCGCAACAGAAAATAATGATTTTGCCACGATCCTGCGTGTTTTTGAGAATATCGGTAAAAATCATGTGGACGGCGGTCTCGGTCGAAAAAAGTTCCGCCACATCATCGCTACGGAATTCGCCATTGCGAACATGCAAATTGGAACAGTCGATTTTTTGAGCAGGGACTTTGGTATGGATGCGGCAGAGATATCCTTCGTTAATCAGTTCCTTAACCCCTTTTTCATAGCAGACGTGGTTCAGTAGATTCTCCGGCTTGCAGATCATACCGCTCGTCATCCGGTAGGGTGTTGCCGTGAATCCGATAAGCCGGACATTCGGATTCACGATTTTCGCTTCTTTGAGGAATGTCCGGTACATTCCCTCGCCTGACTCCGGCAAAAGATGACTCTCGTCGATGAGAATCAAATCGAACGCACCGAGTTCACAGGCTTTTTGATAGACCGATTGGATTCCGGCAACGATGACCGGCTCTTTTGTTTTTCGTGATTTTAGCCCGGCAGAATAGATGCCGAAATTTACATCAGGAGCAAGCCGGTGCAGTTTGTCGGCGTTCTGTTGTAATAATTCCTTGACGTGGGCGAGAATTAAAACCCGTCCACCCCAGCGCAGAACGGCATCGGAGCATATTTGACCGATGCAAAGGCTCTTACCGCCGCCGGTTGGTATCACAACGCAGGGATTGTCCTCTCGGTTTTGCAAATGTTCATAAACGGCATGAACGGCTTCTTGTTGGTAAGGGCGGAGTTGCATTGGGGGAGTTAATCGTTAAGGTTGTCAATGACATCAGCAAGCAACCGTATTTCGTTGATGACTCGGTTGCGGGTTTCTTCGGATTCGGAGCGGAACACGTCCGCAAATGCCATAAATGCTGTTAAATGGTCAACCGGAAGTGGGAATTTCAAAATGTTTTTGTCGAGCAGGTTTTGAACTGGAGTCGGAGTCGCAACGTGGGTGAGTTCTCCGTTTGCCAGCCGTTGCAAGTCCTGCTGCCATTCCTCGTAGATGACACCGAAATCCGGCTCTTCCGAGATTCCCGTTTGTTTCTCCTGATCTTCCGTCTTGGCAACGGTCTTTTTTCGGGGTTTGTATTTGGTAGGACGGATTTTGCCGTCTTTGCCGGGAACCGGTTGTCCGATTTCTTTCAAAGCAGCGTGGACGGTCTTTTCGCCTCGCTCGACTTGTTCGACGATTTCTGGCGGGGCTTCACGACGGAGTTGCGCCGCACTTCGCACTTGCCGTTCGGAAACGTTCAATAACTTGGCGGCTTCCGGTTGTGAAATGGCGGCATTTTGTGCTGGAACTTCTTGTTTTTCAGTATTCTGCAAGCAAATAGGCAAATTTGCCGATTTCGCCGGACGACCTTTCGGTAGCGTTGCAAGTTTGGTCGCCACCATCGCTCGCTGCGACTCATCCAGATGCCGCCGATGGAGGTTTTGAGAGAGAATAAGTCCCAGCGGATCGTCACCGGGATACACGATTGTTTCCGGTTCGATGCCCAGCATCTCGCAAATTCGATACCGGTTCCTACCGTCAAGGACTTTGCCTTGATAGAGGATAATTTTGTTGATTTGTCCGTTCTCTTCGATGTCGGCTCGCAACGCCTCCAGTTCCTCTCCTTCAAGCATTGGAAAGATGCTTGCGTATTCGTGAAATTCATAATGAGTCATGATTTTGTCTCCTCTTCTTGCACAAGATTGTTATTGTTCTCCATGAATTCGTTCGTACAAAATGTTCCATGCGGTTGCGGCACAGAGCGGGACTTGGGCATTTCCAAGGGCTTTAATCTGCTCCAGCCGATGGGAAATCCCATCAACCACTCTGTCCAACGGGGGTTCAATTTCCCACCATTCCCGGCTGCCATACCCCGGCGTTCCTTCGGGGTGATCAGTCCTTTGCCCATCAACTCCTTCAATTTCTGATAGTTTCCTGAACCGCCGCACATGCCGCCGGTTCTCGGAGTCGGGAACATGCACACCCACGCCGCCAGCGGCACTCCCGCTCTCCGATACTGACACGGATTGGTTCGATTGAGCGCATCCTGCGCTCTCGGCGTGGGAATCATGAGTTTCGTTGTTTCGTTGCGGGGATTCACAGGACTGGCATTCCAATCCCAGCAAGGAGCATCGCCGCTCATCAGCACCTGCTCTTCGAGCGAGCCCGGCGGAATTGTTTTTCTGCCGGTGGCATGTCGTGCCTTCTTCCTCTTCTCCCATGCCTCCTCTGACCGGGAACGTTGGAAGACCGTTGGCGTATGCCAGAATCCAGCAGCGTTTTCGGTAGTGCGGTGCGCCAACGTCGGACGCTCCCAGCACACACCATTCCGCATCGTACCCGCTTTTGTCCAAGCCTTTGAGGACAACGTCGAGTCCGTTCCGAACAAGTTGGGCGGAGTTTTCCACAAACACGTACTGCGGTCGAACCTCCCGAACCACTCGCAACATGTCGAACCAGAGGGAGGATTTATCGCCTGTGATTCCGGTACGGTCTCCGGCTGGTGAAATGTTTTGGCAGGGGAAGCCTCCTGATACCACGTCAACAATGCCTCGCCATCGTCGTCCGTCAAATGTTCGCACGTCATCCCATACAGGGAACGTCGAAATATCTCCGTCGTTCTGTCGCCATAAAAGAACTGATCGGCAGTACGGATCAAGTTCAACCGCGCACACGACTCGGTGTCCACACAACATGTGTCCAAGTATTCCGCCACCAACGCCCGCGAATAATTCCAGCACATATAATTGCCTCCTATCGTTTTTCATGTGTTACTCCCAACATAATCGTCACCCCAATCAACAGTCCAACGCCGAGAACGATTGGCATCCAAAGCGGTGCGGTGACCCACCACCATGACCAATCAATCACGCCGCAAAGTTTCAGCGTGAGAAAAATCAAAAAAACGCCGATCAATAAAAATTGTCCCGATGCTGAATCTTGTTGCTGACTCATCTGCTTGCTCCCTTCGTTTATGCAATGTCTAAAAATGGTTGTGTATTTTGAACTCTCGCTTCTGCCATCGCACAATAATCAGGAGAGAGTTCGATCCCGATATACTGACGTTTCAAACTTTTCGCTGCGACCGCAGTCGTGCCGCTCCCGATGAATGGGTCTAAAATGATTTCGGCTCTCGTTGACCGGATAATCCGCTCCGGCAACTCCACCGGAAATGGAGCAGGATGTTTGTTATTTCGGTCTTGACTGATTTTCCATACATCACCTGCACCATTGGCTTTCGGCAGAAGACTAAAATCGGGTTTTGCAATCACATAGATCACTTCATACGTGGGTACAAAGAAACGATTGTTAAAGTTGACTCCGCCTGCTCGTTGCCAAATAATGATCTGCCGAACCGGAAAACCATCGACAATATCTGCCCTGTCTTGGAGCAGTCCATTCTGTACTCGCCATTTATGGTTGTAGAAAATCGCCCCGTCGTCTTTCAGGAGCCGAAGCATTTCCGAGAGACATTCTCTTTGCCAAGCGACGTATTCCTCATGCGACATGCAATCGTCATGATGAGAGTATCCATGTCGTAATGGTGGATTTTTCCATCTCCTGCTGCCGTCCAAAATCCCATGCCCGCTCGTATTGCGCAGGTTGTATGGCGGAGATGTAATAATCAAATCCACCGAAGCGTCTGGTATGTCCCGCATAACTGCAAGGCAATCGCCGCAAATGATCCGGTTGAGGTAAGGAATAATGGTCATTTCAATCAATCAAAAAAATTCTTTCGCTTTAGTCATCTCCCGCACTACGGGAGAAGAACCTTTGTGTTCGGAATATGCCTGTCTGATTCGTTGACAAGCAACGTCAAAATACTGCCGCTCTTTTTCAATGCCGATGAACCGACGATTGTTCTGTAATGCCGCAACTCCCGTCGTACCACTTCCCATGAATGGATCGATGACGGTATCACCTTCGTCAGAATACGATTTCACCAAAAACGTCATGAGTGCCAACGGTTTTTGAGTCGGGTGTTGTCCCGGATGTTTGCTCTTGTCGCTGTCGAATGGCAACACGCTGCACGGATGCAATGTACCGTCCGATACACTGGTGAACCGACCTTTGCAGGTATAAATGCCGCCGCGAAGGTTATTGGTTTTGATACCCGCTCGTCCGCCCGGACTCTTCTGCGGATTGTAGGTCGCCGCATCCCGGAAGCCCGGTTGACCAAACACCATAATCGACTCGTGATTCCGTAATGGCATCTTGTTAGCATTCAAAAAACCGACTTTGTTATTCTTGTGCCAAATCAAGTCGTACCGATACCACTTGTGATTACTGTTGACCAAGTCAATGGAGAACTTGCCGCATCCGAACAGAATAAAATTTGCCGTTGGCTTGGTCTTGCATTCCACGACTTTCCAAAAGTGATCCAGCGGCAACGTTACATCCCATTCGCAAGAAGTAATCCCGAATGGCGGGTCGCTGATCACCGCATCGGCACAGACCTTCAGACGCGGTAGAATCTCAAAGCAATCGCCGCAATACAACGTGCAGTTTCCGATAGTAACTCTGTCCATAGTTATCCGTTCTCCATCATTAAAAAAGTTTCTGCGTTTCAATCATTTCCCGCACTTCAGGAAATTGGTTTTTGTACTCCGCGTAAGCATGCTCGATTCGTTCACAAGCGATGTCGAAGTATTTTTTCTTTTGTTCGATTCCGATGAATGCTCTCCCCATTTGGGCTGCCGCAACGCCTGTCGTGCCGCTTCCCATAAAAGGGTCAACGATTAACTGTTCCTCTGCGGTACTGTTGCGAACAATTTTTTCTATCAATGCCAAAGGTTTTATGGTCGGATGCAGCCATCGTTTTTTGTCTTTGATATTGATGCCGGATGTAAAAACGGTCGCCCCATCTTCGTAAGTTCTGGGATTGCAATATCCGCCTCTCCTAAAAAACAAAATGAACTCTTTGTCAGCGAGGTACTTATTGGAATGAGAAGGAAAGGCGTTTGTTTTGTGCCATATCAAAATGTCAAACTTACATCCCTGCTCTGTGTGAAAGTAGTCCAAATACATCGGGATTTGCTTGGTGTTGCAAAAAATGTACAAATTGGGAATATCCTGAATCTGTGCGATGATTTCCAAGTATTTCTTTTCAATGGACAGGTTTAATCCTTCGTCTTGGAGTTGCCCTAACATACTTTCCATTCGTTTTTGCAAATACAATCCATGCCCTCGCGTGTTTCTGATGCAATACGGCGGGTCAGTGATGACGGCATCGGCACGGACATCAAGCGTCGGAAGAATGTCGAAACAATCTCCGCAGTACAACGTTGCGTTTCCGATGATGACTTTATCCATATTTCCTCCTGACATCCGCTTCATTGCAAAGGTGCTGTTCATGGTTCCATTGCTTTTCCAGTTCAATCCGTTCTTCACACGGAATCTTGCACAAGTCGCACCAGTCTCTCGTGCCGCGATTTTCGTCCAAGTCGCAATCACAAATGGGACACTTGCCGCTTGCGATCTTGTCATAGACGTATTCCCAAGTTGCAAACTTTCCGAGTTCGGCATTGCAACGAGGACAAATAATGTCGCCTTTGCCCTTGGCGCACGAGGCTTCAAATTGCTTCAAAATCGATGGCATCACTTCGTCTTCGCTGATGCTGTCGAACCAAAACTCCGGCTGGTCGTTTTCCAGCAACGCATCGAGATAGCACACAACCCATTCCCGATAGACGGAATAATAGTTTGTGAAGACGATGGTCTTGCCAAACACAAAACGTTCGGGAAGAACTGCGATCCAACCCTTGCGGTGACGTTTCCAGCACAAGAGAGGTATTTTTCCGATGCTTGCCGCATCGTCTGCCGCCTGTACTAAAAACTTGTCCAGCAACGCAGACTGATCGAGCAGGTCAACATCTTTATTCACCGACTTGCACTCAATCGAAAACCGGAATCCGTCCGGCACAATCAGATCGCTCGTGAAGGCTTGCTTTGCGCTGCCGTCAAGGTTGACCTGCTTGGGGCGTGCGCCCGATGACACACCGACTCTGGCAAATGGCAAACCGAACCGCTGGGTCAGGATTTTTGCCAACTCCAGTTCCGCTCGATTCCCTTTGCGTTTCGAGTTAATTTTTTTGCTCATCGTATTTGTTCTCCTCGCATCAAATGTTTGTCAATAAATAGCCGAGTCCGCCCTCGCGTTTCCGTTCGGGGAATCCATTCAGGGTGTCCATTCAAGCCATCAGGCGGACTCGGTTTTCGTTTCCGTCGCTCATCCCTTTTTCCAAGGTGGAGTCGCAGACGTTGTTGCCGCCGCTGGCTCTTGCCGGTCGCACCGGTTTGGTGCGTTGAAAGCAGGATCAATCTTGGTGATCTCATTGTTGATGCCCTCGACCCGCTTACCGTTTCGATTGGTATACTCGTTCTTCTTGCATGTCACCGTAATGATGACGGCAATGTTGCAGAGAGCGTCTTCGTCTCTGGGCTCAAGATTTCCGATAGCGTCCAAGTAACGCTTCATGTGGCTTCGACCGATAGCGACGGCTTCGTCG
>Ga0082212_10007555_pt1 | contig 14344 bp, 10 predicted proteins | sample TergutNt197P3_FD_71548 | JGI IMG/M metagenome (GOLD analysis project Ga0082212, IMG submission 71548) | Neocapritermes taracua P3 segment gut microbial communities from Petit-Saut dam, French Guiana - Nt197 P3 | ecosystem: Host-associated > Arthropoda: Insects > Digestive system > Gut ... | reverse complement strand
CCATCGTAGGAGGTGTGCCACGATGTGCCTTCTTTCCGGTGCGTAAAATGATGAAATATGGTGCCGACAAGGGCTTACCTTCCTTCATTTCAGCTTCCCAGATGCCACTGATATACTTGAGTAATTTTTGCGGTATCTTTTTCAGACTACCGCCTTGATGCTCAAACACGATTACCGCCATCAGGCTTCCGCCTCCACGCTTTAAGGGACAACGAAACACGAGGTCAACAATCCGTTCTTTGCCGCCCTTTCCGAAGCAATGCGTCGGTGCCAGGGTGATTTTCTTCAGATTGATTTCCTTGATGAACTTCGGATCGGCATAATGAATCAGAAAATCGACAAATACAAATATCCGACCGAGCATCTGTTTAGCGAAGGCATCGTAAACGTTGCCCGGTTTTGATTCGATCTTTTGTGGTTCGCTTTTTCGTGCTGATGACTTGATTTTCACTCCTCCATGTTAACAAAATCTAGGCGTGATTTCAAGAGGGCGTACATCAGTCGTTGGACTATCGAACGCCGAACGAAGTGGAGAGAACTTGTCTCTCATTGATGGAAGGTTCGCGGTGAGATATAATGAAAACGTCCCGTGAAACGGAATTCGGCTCTGCTGAGGAGTAACCGAACAAGGGATAACGGGGCGAACGGAGATAACGCACTCGCCGGGCGATTGCGTCGGCGATATTAGACGTTAAAATGGAGAAACGTTTTTCTCCCGCTCCCGCAATGTCAATCCTCCAGGAAATCAAGAACGAAGTCAACGCTTGGGTACGCGGATCAGAGAAATACTGTACTTACCACCTTTCCTATCTCGGTAATTTTGCGCTATTTTCCTATCAGACCTTCATCTGGATCGGTTGGAGGCTTCCTCGCCGGGAACAGATTGTCCACTCCCTTTACACTATCGGCGTTTTGAGTCTGCCGGTCGTGATGCTGACCGGAGTATTTATCGGGATGGTACTTGCCGTCCAAACGTTTGCACAATTTGAAAAACTCAAAATAGAATCATGGCTTGGCGGAGTGATTAGTTTATCGCTGGTGCGCGAACTCGGTCCCGTACTGGCAGCAACCATGTTGGCAGGACGCGTCGGTTCTTCCATCGCCGCCGAACTCGGAACCATGAGAGTCACAGAACAAATTGACGCTTTGAGCAGTATGGGCGTGAATCCCATCCACTATCTTGTCGTGCCGAGATTTTTAGCCTGCCTGTTTCTCATACCGGCTCTGACAATCATTGCCGATGTGACTGGCGTTTTTGGCGGAGCATTCTATAGTATTTCTATTTTGAACATCAATTCACACCACTATTGGGAAAATGCCAGCGATTTTGTCAACTTGTTTGACGTATTTATCGGCATGTTCAAAAGTGTCTTTTTCGGCGGTTCCATTGCCCTGATTAGTTGTCATCAAGGGTTTCACTGTAAGGAAGGGGCAGAAGGAGTCGGCAGAGCCGCCACTCAATCGTTCGTCTATTCCTTTGTGGCAATTCTACTGCTAGACCTGCTACTTGGGATTATTATCGACCAGGTCATGCTCTTCTTCGGTATTTCCAGCGGATTTCTCAAGGGTTGAGAGTCAACACAGGTATTCCCAAAAGTAAGAACAGTGTGTACAATGACATGCCCTGATTTTATCCCTTCATTGTTTCATTGATGGCTCATCTTACTGATCTCGAAATCGCCCGGCAGACGAAAACGTTGCCGATCACTCAAATCGCCGAAAAATGCGGACTTTCCGCCGATCAAATTGAATGTTTTGGACACAACAAAGCCAAGATTCCCTTTGAAATTCTCGAACGGCACAAGAACAAACCGGACGGCAAACTCATTCTTGTAACCGCCATTAGCCCGACTCCCGCCGGGGAGGGAAAGACCACCACCAGCGTAGGACTTGCCGACGGTCTCAATAAAATCGGTAAAAAAACCATTGTTGCTCTTCGTGAACCTTCGCTCGGTCCCTGTTTCGGTATTAAAGGAGGAGCGGCAGGCGGCGGATATGCCCAAGTTGTGCCGATGGAAGAAATCAACCTGCATTTCACGGGAGACTTTCACGCCATTACGTCGGCACATAATTTGCTATCAGCAATGCTCGACAACCATCTCCACTTCGGCAACGCTTTGCACATTGATACCCGGCGGATCGTCTGGGGACGAGTCGTCGATCTCAACGACCGGGCATTGCGGAAAGTTGTCGTTGGACTCGGCGGAGCCATCAATGGCGTGCCGAGGGAATCCGGTTTCGATATTACCGTCGCTTCCGAGGTGATGGCGATCTTCTGTTTGAGCAATTCGCTTGCCGAATTAAAGGAGCGACTCGGTCGGATCATCGTCGGCTACACTTCGGAAGGAGAGCCCGTTACCGCTTCGCAACTGAAATGTCACGGAGCAATGGCGGCACTCTTAAAGGATGCGTTGAAGCCAAACTTGGTCCAAACGTTGGAAGGCAATCCGGCATTCGTTCACGGCGGTCCCTTTGCGAACATCGCTCACGGTTGCAATTCTGTGTTGGCAACAAAATTCGCACTGAAACTTGCCGATTACACTGTTACCGAAGCCGGTTTTGGGGCAGACCTCGGTGCACAAAAGTTCATCGACATCAAGTGCCGGCAGGCGGAATTGAAGCCGGATGCCGTTGTTGTCGTGGCGACCGTTCGGGCACTGAAATATCATGGTGGTATCGACTTGAAGGAGTTGACCACGCCGAATGTGTCTGCTTTGGATGCCGGTTTTGATAATCTGCGCAAACATATCGAGAACTTGAAGTTGTATGGTGTGCCGGTAGTTGTTGCCGTCAATTCTTTCCCGACGGACACAGAGGACGAAATCAATTTGATTGTCAAGAAGTGTTCGGAACTCGGCGTGAAAGCCACGCGGGCAGATCACTGGGCGAAGGGGGGAGCGGGTGCGGAAACGCTTGCCCGGTTGGTTGCTGAAGCCGCCGAAGGTAAGAAGGAATCGTTCCAATTTTTGTATCCTGACGAGATGCCGCTCTTGGAAAAGGTGGAAACGATTGCGAAGAAAATCTACGGGGCGGATGGAATTACGGTGGACAAAAAGACGAGCGAAAAGTTTGGACTTTTGGAAAAACTCGGCTTTGGCAAATTTCCCATTTGTATGGCGAAGACGCAGTATTCGTTGTCTGCTGACCCAACGTTGCGTTGCCGACCGAGCGGTTTTGATGTACCGATTAGGGACGTAAAAGTTTCGGCGGGGGCGGGTTTCGTAGTGGTTTTGACGGGCGAAATCATGACGATGCCGGGCTTATCGAAGTCTCCTGCGGCGGAGCGGATCGACATTGACGCAACCGGTCAGATCACGGGACTGTTTTGACATTTAGCCGGTATGCCGGAGCAGGTAGGCAATCGACCGCCAGACGATTGCGTCGGCAACGCCGACTGGACAACCAAAATGCGTTCGGGTGCTGGTCGGCTATCCCCGCTGGTAGGTTGCCTACCGGCGGTCGGCAACCTACCGGCGGGGATAAAATTTTCCGGCAAAAGCCTATGAGGCTATTGCAACCGCTCTGCCGTTGACCAGAGTCCGGCGGAAGGGGTACTGATAAAATATATCTCTTCGCCGTCCGGCATGGTGTTAAAGCCATTCTGCAACGTTGCCGGATCGTACCGCTTCACCGTCTCCGCATAGTCGGCATAACCAAAGTTCACCGACTCAATGTCCTCCTTCGAAAGACTGCCCGGTGCATAGGTAATCGAAAAACGTCCCTCCGAGGAACCGTGGATCAAATGTGCCGTGCCCACGGCGTAATCTTTCAAGTCATCATTCGGCTTCGCCTCATTGTAGAGTTTCATGATCTTTTCCGTGCCGACATATCCATATTTTCGGATGATCGAGTCAATTTCCAGTTGTTCTCCGAACCGTTTTAAGCCGGGAGCAATGATTAACAATTCGCCGCCGTCCGCCATTGCCTTTCGGGTTCGATAAATTGCCTTGTTGGCAACCCAGGTGCTGTAAAATTCGTCCCCTTGCATAACCGCAACGACTTTTTTGAGCGGCGGAACGACTGTAATGTTTTGCTTTTGTGATGCCCGGGCAGCGACAAGATACGTTTCGACATCGTCGCCCGCATAAACGCCGGTATGCACAAGTTCTCCCACATCGTTGTATGCCATCACGACTTGAAAATACGCATCAGGAAGGTGTCCCATAAATTCCTTCTCCGCCTTGTTGTAACATGCTCGGAGCGGAGTGGTCAGGACACCCAAATTGTTTTCAATGCCGCAACACGCCGCCATCATGTGCGACGCACAGATCATCGCTTTACCGCCGAGTCCGATGAAGTAATTCTTATTGTGATTCGCAAAACCCAAAACTTCATGCGGGACAACGTGTCCTATGTTCAGCACGAGATCCCACTTTTCGTCAAAGAGTTTTCGGTTGACGGCAACAGGGATCGCCCAATCGGCTTTGCCGCCGGAAATCTCCTGGACAAAATCGGCAGGAATCTCACCGACGGTTTTGGAATCGGCACGCCAATCATGTTTATAAATCTTTTTTTCGGGAACACTTCCGAACATCCATTGGTTTTGTTCCGGCGTATGGGGAACATGTTGTCCGAGCGTAGGGATCAGTTGGACTTCGGCATCTTTAGCAAAGATTTTATAGAGTTCTTCGGTGATGTATCCTGCCCCGCTGTGCGCCCGGGTAATATCCGGCGGAAGAAGTAACACCCGCTTGGGATGGGCGCAAATCCGCTTCTTCGCCTCCTCGGCAAAACGACGAGTGAGCGCAAGAACGTCTTGCTTGGCTAATGTTTTTTCTTCTTGAAACCAGGGCATTGTTGGTAAGGAGTAAGGAGCGGCGGAGGCAAGTCCGCCGGTTTGTAGCCTAGTTTTCCTCTTCGATTCTGTCAGTGTACCACATGTCCAGAACGAAACAAGAGCGATCATGAATTTAGAGTCGTGGAAGAAGAATCAGTCGTTCCGAACAAAACTGCTCTTGACCGGATTGGCAATTTTCACGACAATTCCCCCAAGGAGATTTTTTGGAAAAAGGAGTACTTTCGTGGCAACTGGAAAACGATTGGGAAGAGGATTGGAAACATTGCTTGGTCGAATCGGCGGTGGTGTTCCGTCCGAACCGGCGGTCAATACCACCGAAGAGGGAGGAATGCCGATGAACAACAGGATTGACATCATGAAGATCGTACCGAATCCGTTTCAGCCGCGTAAAATTTTCGACGAAGCCGAATTGGAACAATTGGCGCAAAGCCTTCACGCACACGGACTTTTGCAACCGATTACCGTTCGTCAAGCAGGCGAATGGTATCAGATCGTCGCGGGGGAACGCCGCTTTCGTGCTGCCATGCGGATGGGCTGGAGCGAAATTCCGGCGGAAGTCCGCGACGATGTCGATGACCAGCAAATGGCAGAACTTGCCTTGACCGAAAATATTCAACGAAAAGACTTGAATGCCATCGAAAAGGCAATATCTTTTGCAAAATATCTAGAAACGTATCCTGACACCACTCACGAAGAATTGGGAAAACGTCTGCAACTGAACCGCTCGACCGTTGCCAACCTGCTCCGTTTGCTTGAATTGCCGCAACAGTTGCAAGATGCCGTTTGCCAGGAAAAATTAACCGCCGGACATGCACGTGCCTTGTTGTCCTTGAAGGCAGAGTATGAAATGGTCGGAGTGGCATCGAAAATCCAAGCCGAAGGATGGAACGTTCGGGAAACCGAAAGGTTCGTGCAAGACTTGATCAAAGCAGACCCTCTCCAAGAGCCGGGACAGGAGTGGAATGTCGTCGATGAAAATGGAAGAACAACAGCGGTTCCCAAGCGGAGCGGACAGATTCAGCAACTTGAAAACGAGTTCCGGCACTCTCTTGGCGGCATGAAGGTCAAATTGGTGCAGACGAACGAAAAGGGAAAAGGAAAACTTGTCATTTCCTTTGCGAACCACGCCGAATTTGAACAGATTTACGCCGCCGTCTGTAGATCGAATCGCGCTGCCGGATAGATTTTTCCTGATAGGGGTGCGGAATTTGACGCCCTGAGGGTGCGTACTGATGGCGGAATTCTGGGCGGTTTTACAAAATTCCGCCGAAAAACGCTGGACTCCGGCTCCGAAAGCAAGTAGAATGAGGGTTGTTAGAGGTGCCCATGTACCTTTTACCCTCGAATAAGGAAAATTTACATGGATTATCGAATCACCGTTTTGTTTTTGCTCCTTGCTTACGCTTCGGGCTCTGTCAACTCATATGCTTGCACCAGTGTTCTCGTAACAAAGGGTGCGTCCGTCGATGGATCGGTCATGATTACCTACACCGCCGACTCCGCCGGATTCTGTCCGAGACTCAAAGTCTTTCCCGCCGCCGAACATCCCGAAGGAACCTTCATCGATGTGCCCGCCACCGACAAACATCCCTACGGCAAAATCAAGCAGGCTGCTAAAACGTATCACGTAATCGGTGTCGAGTGGGATGCGGAACCCGATGCTCATGGCGGATTCTGGACTCAACAAGGACTTATCAATGAATTTCAGGTCGCCATCACCGAAACAACCTTCGGCGGACGCTCCGAATTGGAAAATCCGCAAGGACTCATCAACTATCCAATGCTCGTCACGTTCGCACTACAACGTGCCAAGACCGCACGAGAAGCGATTGACGTGATGGTGCAACTCGTCGAAGAATATGGTTACAACGACGGCGGCGAATCGATTTCGATTGCCGATAAAAACGAAGCGTGGGTCTTTGAGATCGTCGGCACCGGCGATAGCCCTCACCCTAACCCTCTCCCAGAGGGAGAGGGGACGGTAGTTATGACTCTCCCAGAGGGAGAGGGGACTTCGTTTACCGCCCGCCCAGTGGGGAATAATGTCGTACCGGTGGGAGAGGGGAATAATATCGTCCCCTCCCCCCTTGGGGGAGGGTTAGGGTGGGGGCAGACCTATCGCGGCGGGGCGATTTGGGTTGCCAAGAAAGTCCCCGACGGCGAAATTTCAGTGCATGCCAATCAGGCGAGAATCCGGGAAATTCCCGACACGCCCAATCGGGAGGAGTGCTTCTACTCCGCCAACATCAAGAGTTTTGCCATTGCCAAAGGTTGGTATGATCCCAATTCCGGCAAGGTGTTCCGTTTTGCCGACACTTACGACGAGATCACGGCAAAGTCGAAGCGGGTCTGTGCCACCCGGGTTTGGAGCGTGCTCCGCCGGGCGGCTCCGTCGCAGAATTTCTCGTCGGATTACCATCGAGGCAAGCCGGACACGGAGCCGTACCCGTGGTCGATCAAGCCGGACAAGAAACTGTCGGTCGCCGATGTCTTCGCCTTGAAGCGGGACCACTACGAAGGGACGGAATTCGACATGACGCAGGGAATTGATGCGGGACCCTACGGTTTGCCGTTGCGTTGGCGACCGCTCTATTGGAAGGTCGAGGGGGACGACACGGAATATGCGTGGGAGCGACCAATTGCGACGCAGCAGACTGGCTTTGCGGTGGTATCGCAGTCTCGTGCCGAGTTGCCCGACCCTGTTGGCGGCGTGTTGTGGTACGGCGTGGACGACACCTATTTGAGTTGCTATTTTCCGTTGTATTGTTGCATCACGGAGGTGCCGAAGCCGTTTGCGACGGGTTCGATCCAAAAATTCTCATGGGACAGTGCTTGGTGGGTTACGAATCTTGTGGCGAACTATGCGAACTTGAAGTATTCCCGCATCGCCCCGGAAATTATTAAGGTTCAGCAGGAATTGGAGACAAAATTTTTGGAAGAACAACAAGGATGGGACGATATTGGCAAGAAATACTTTGTAAGCAATAAGGAGAAGGCACCACTGAGCGATGTGGATACTATATCAGAGACGACTCTGACGCATATCAGCATTAGGTCTGGTGAACGTGTCTTTACCCGTTGGAAAGACCTCGCGACGGATATATTCACGAAGTATAACGATGGTTACATTCGCAGTGATGAGGGGAAGTATCCGAAGGAAGGTGATCCTTATCCTGATGCATGGCTGCGACGAGTGGTGGAAGAGCGACCGGAACAGTTTAAGGTGCCGGAATAACGAACTGGAGCAACTATACCGCAAACGGGGACAAATTGGACGTTTCTTTCCCGTCATTCCGGCGCAAGCCGATAAACCTCTTTGAAAGGCGTTGCATCCACACTACGACGGAGCAACAGATCAATTGCCACACTGCTTGTCCAATTCAAACGGCAATTTCAATAGTTTTCCCCATTGGTAGTCAATTTCGGCAGGGTCAAATTTTTGATGACCGCCCTCGGGATAAAATGTCATTTCGCCAAAAATAATCCTCTCATGATGATGGTAAAAATCCACTCTCACATGGAAAATATTTTTTGCCAATAACGAAGCCAAGCGTAGCATTTCATCGAGGCACGGCGGCGGCGGTGCATCTTTGGCGTGATTAGAATATGTCATCGCTAGCGGCAAACGCTTCCATTGAGGATCATAAAAATTTCGCTTATGTTCCCCGAAACGGTCAAAATCTACTTGTACAAACTCCGGTTTTCCATTGAAACAGAATATCTTATAGTCCAATAACCCCCATTCCGTATTGGCTTCGAGAAACTCCTCACATACAATTCGGTGCGGGATATTCGTGTAAATCCACTCTCGTTTATTCCGACCATAAGTTTTTTTCAACCATTTATTGAGCGTTTCAATGGTCTTTTTACGATCCAGCAGATTTTTGTCTGGGCAGATGATGTTCCAAGAACTACCGTGGTTGGCTTTCAACACAAACTGATCAGGAAGGACATCGAAATCAATGTCTTCCGCATGCTCATAGACCCCGTACAATTTGACTAGGTGTTCTTCACCGATAGTGTTTTTGATAAATTCCCGCACCGCATACTTGTCCGCTTTCAATGTATGTGATGGGTTTCTATCGTAAAGTTTAAGCCATTGTAATTTTTCCGTATATGTCTGAGGGTTCTTAAACGACAGATCGCGGTTGAAATGTTGCCAATACGTGCCTTTTAAGAACCAATAATCTTTGGAGACTCCTTCGGGAAGAAAAAGAGCATACATGCAATAGACAATTTGATAGTACAAGGAACGCCAACCGTGCTTAAATGGTTTTTTGATTTCCTGCCATATTTTTGCGAGTCCCTTCGGCTTTTTCGTATTTTGCCCCCGCCTACCAATTTGAATATCATTGTTGCTCATTGTACCCTCTACTTCCAAGTGGAGAAAGCGTAGTGATTTTTCTTAAAGTGGTCAAGGGACAATTCGGAAAATCTTTACGATTGCGCTCTGTGTTACTTCAGATACACCGTCAGCACCGCAATATCGGCTGGCGTGATGCCGCTGATGCGGCTTGCCTGTGCGAGATCAATCGGTCGAATCTTTTCCAACTTTTCCTTCGCTTCGCCTCGAAGATGCTTCATCGCTCCATAATCCGTCTCCGATGGAATCGTCCGAGACTCCAATCGCCGCATCCGGTCAATGTCAATCTCCTGACGCTTAATGTATCCCTCATACTTGACATCAATGCAAACCTGCTCCGCCGCTTGTGGGGAAATTTTTGAGAGTGCCGGTATCCGTTGTACCATCTCGCTCCACTCCGTCTCCGGTCGCGACAGATATTTCAGCATTGAACCTGTTGCATCGTGAGTCGTTGCCAACACCTGCTTTGCCGTTTCGATGTCCGACAGTTTTTTCTGCAATAAATCTGCACGCAGTGCATCGACGAGACCGATTTTTTCTCCCATCGGTGTAAGCCTGCGATCCGCATTGTCGTGCCGAAGCAGCAATCGGTACTCTGCACGGCTCGTGAACATCCGATAAGGTTCATCGACACTCCGCGTTACCAGATCATCAATCATCACACCGATATACGCTTCGTTCCGGCGAAGGATCAGCGGTTCACGCCCCAGAACTTTCAGAGCGGCATTGGTTCCTGCCATCAAACCGAGTGCCGCCGCCTCTTCATAACCCGTCGTACCGTTGAGTTGTCCCGCCAAATAGAGTCCCTCCACATTTTTGGTCTCCAGCGTCACTTTCAGTTGTTCTGGTGGAACATAATCATATTCGATACCATAAGCGTACCGCATAATTTCAACATGCTCCAACCCCTCGATCATTCGGAGCATTTTGTCTTGAATCTCCCGACCGAATCCGGTGGAAAAGCCATTGATGTACATTTCACTGGTCTTTCGTCCTTCCGGCTCCAAGAAGAGTTGGTGCCGATCCTTTTCACCGAACCGACTGATCTTCGTTTCAATGGAAGGGCAATACCTCGGACCGGCAGACTGAATCTGTCCGCTAAATGCCGGTGCCTGCGCGAGGTTGTCCTGAATGAATTGGTGCAGTACCGGATTGGTATAGACCATCCAGCAAGGGATTTGTTCGACGGTTTTCACCCATCGGTCATAGTCCGCTTCGTTGAGGAAGGAAAATGGTGTCGGAGCATCATCGCCGGGATGTTCCGACAGTTTGGAATAGTCGATGCTTCGAGCATGGATTCTCGGCGGCGTATCGGTGCGGAACCGTTTGGTTTCTATTCCGACTTGCCGAAGGGATTCTGTGATACCCACTGCGGGTGCTTCGGCAATGCGTCCGCCGGGAGACAGATTTTGTCCGAAGTGGAGCATGCCGTTTAGGAATGTACCGCAGCAGAGGACGACGGCTTCGGCGAGAATTTGTGTGCCGTCGGACAGTCGTACGCCTTTTATAACAGAGCCGCAATCTTTAGATTGCGCTGTTTGTGCGCAATCTAAAGATTGCGGCTCTGATGTCATAAATCCGACGACATTTTCTTGCCGCAGTTCCAGATTCGGTTGCTCTTCGAGTATTCGCTTGATTTCGACTTGATACGCTCGCTTATCGGCTTGAGCGCGAGGACCTTGCATCGCGGGACCCTTTCGGCGATTGAGCATTCGGTATTGAATCCCGGTTGCATCGATGGCACGTCCCATGGCACCGCCGAGAGCGTCGATTTCCCGCACGAAATGTCCTTTGCCGATACCGCCGATTGCCGGATTGCAACTCATCAGAGCGATGGTATCGAGATTGCCGGTGATCAGGGCGGTACGCACACCGAGTCTTGCCGAAGCCAGTGCCGCCTCGACTCCCGCATGTCCCGCCCCGATGATGATTACGCCGTACATGATGTGGGTATTGTAGAGTAATTTCAAAAATGGAAAAATCTCAGTAACTACTGATTCACATGAGATTCAAGAAGGAATAACTCCGAGGCAAGTTGTTCCGGGGAACACGCGTGATAGTGCAACAGATAAACCAAGTTGTCCGCATATTTTTTCAACGGCACACTATCAAGCACTTGATTTGGCGGAATGCCCATAACAGTCATTGCAACCGTAACGGCGAATAACTCGTTTACGTATTGTATCGGTGCGTTTGTACAACGATGAATGTGAATTGGTCGTAATTTCGCAATCCACTTTATCAAAAAAGCCGCTTTTTTATGAACATCCGCATGCCTGATGCCGCGAAAAACCGTTAATCTGTACATATCACAGTACGCTGAACCAAAGGCTTCATACAGTATTTTCTTGTTCAATTCAATGTCCGGTGCCAGTCTTTTGAAATACTGTCCATAAGATCGGACTGCGACGGCGAACACCAACAAGAGACTCTGCCGAATGTGCGGCACAGCCAAAATATCCTTTGCGGTAAAAAACGGCGAGTCGTTGGTCATTGTTGTTGATAAAGCGGCGAGTCAAGGAAAGAGTCCACAAATCGTTGCATTCCCGGCGTGTACTCGTCCACACGTCTCAATAATTCGTCAGCGTCCTCTATACCGCCATCATTTTTCGGCGCACCATACAGCAGAGTACGAACGGGAGCATATTCCTCTGATTCAAAAAGTTCGTATTCTAAATTTTTAAGCACTTCGGCAGTTTCCGGCTTCATGACTATCGCTATAATAAATGCCCACGCCAATCATTTTACCATTCTATCAGCAAAATAATAGGAGGAACTTTGCGCATCGAGAGATTTTACAAAACCGAGCATGTCCCGCCCCGATGATGATTACGCCGTACATTGTGCGGCTATTGTATCAGAAATTTTTTTAACGTCATTCCCCGAAAAAGATTTGATTTTTCATCATCCGTTCGCGCATTTCGATTTTCATTCGCACGTATTCCATCGGACGGTCGCCTTTGATTCGATTGCACGAACCGCAGAGAAGTTGATAGTTTTCGTAATAATCACCGCCGCCTTTTGCTTTCGGAACAATATGGTCGATCTCAAGATTCCAAATCTTAAAATCTTCGCCGCAAGCATTGCATTTGCCGTCTTGTTCTTTGTACAGTCGTTTTTTGATACTTTCCGACGGTTGTACTTCTTTTATGTCGCTACGTTTTGGAATTTGATCCGTTGCCGTAAAATCTTTGAACAAGCCGGCATCGTTACTCAATCGTTCTATCAAAATTTTGACGGACTGTTGTGCGATGTCGATGCCGATCCACTTTCGCTGTAATTGTTGTGCGGCAACACACGTCGTCGCACAACCGCAAAAGGGATCAAGCACAATATCGCCTTCGTTGGACGATGCTTTGATGATGCGATGCAAAAGGGCAAGCGGCTTTTGTGTTGGGTAGCCGGTGCGCTCCGCTGATTGAGAATTGAGGATCGAGATTTCCCAAACATCCCGCATTGATTTTTCTCTAACGATATCTTCGGTATAATTCTGAATGAGTTTGCCCTCTTCAATCTTCGTAAATCTTTTTGCCTTATGTTTGGACAATGTTGAGTAAGGTTCAACCTGAACATTAAATATACTGTTTTTGTTTTTTGCATAAAACAAAATTGTATCGTGGGTTCGTTGAAATGCCTTACTTGAAGCCGTCCATCGGTGATAGGACCATACAATTTCATTTCGAAAACAATTTTTACCGAACATCGAATCCAGCACATGTTTCAAATAATGACTTGCTGTCGTATCGCAGTGTAGATAAATCGAGCCGGTTTCTTTGAGAATCCGGTGCATTTCGATGATCCGCTGCGCCATATAAGTCAAATACGCCATCATCGGCTTGCTGTGAATTTGACCAACACTGGTGATATACCTTGCCAATGCAGGAAAATTGCTGGCAAGCGAATCAAGGTAATACTCGTCTACGTCTTGCCATGACCACATATCCTTAAAACTTGCACCGGCGGCTTTGCTGCCGACGGGTGCAGAGTACATCCGCTTCGAGTTGAACGGCGGATCGAGATATATCAGATCGACCGATTCACTGTCGAGACCGCACAAAACATATAAATTGTCGTTTGTGTATAACGTATTGTGGGTGGTTCGTTTTGCTGTCATAGTTCATTCTCCGAAAAAGATTTGAGTTTTCATCATGCGTTCGCGAGTCTCGATTTTCAACCGCAGATATTCCATTGTTCGGTCGCCTTTGATGCGGTTGCACGAACCGCAAAGCAGTTGATAGTTTTCGTAGTAATCGCCGCCGCCTTTGACTCTCGGAATAATATGGTCGATCTCAAGATGGTGAATTTCAAATTTTGTACCGCAAGCCTTGCACTTGCCGTCCTGTTCTTTGTACAGACGTTGTTTAACGGATAGCGACGGTTGCGCCTCTTTTACATCACTCCGTTTTGGAATTTTATCGGTCGCAACGAAATCACGAAAGAGTCGCCCTGCATCGCTCAATCGTTGTACTAAAATGCCTACCGCCTGCTTTTCGATGTCGATGCCAATCCATTTTCGTTGCAACTGTTGAGCCGCAACGCACGTCGTTGCGCAACCGCAGAAAGGATCAAGAACAGTATCCCCTTCGTTCGATGAAGCAAGAATTATTCGTTTCAATAGCGCAAGCGGCTTCTGCGTCGGATAACCGGTGCGCTCGCTTGATTGAGAATTGAGTATCGAAATTTCCCAAACATCCCGCATTGATTTTTCTCTAACAGTGTCTTCGGTATAATTCTGAATGAGTTTTCCCCTTTCAATTTTCGTAAATCTTTTTGCTTGATGCTTGGACAATTTAGAGTAAGGTTCTGTTTGAACATTAAATACACTGTTTTTGTTTTTTGCATAGAACAAAATTGTATCGTGGGTTCGTTGAAACGCTTTACTTGAAGCCGTCCATCGGTGATATGACCAAACGATTTCGTTGCGAAAACAGTTTTTGCCGAACACACTATCAAGCAGGCTTTTCAAATAATGACTTGCCGTCGGATCGCAATGCAGATAGAGCGAGCCGGTCTCTTTGAGAATTCGGTGCAGTTCGACAATCCGCTGTGCCATATAAGTCAGATACGCCATCATCGGCTTGCTGTGAACTTGACCGACGCTGGCGATATATTTTGTCAATGCCGGAAAATTGTCGGCAAGCGTCTCGAGATATCCTTCGTCCACGTCTTGCCACGTCCACATA
>Ga0082212_10007554_pt1 | contig 14344 bp, 11 predicted proteins | sample TergutNt197P3_FD_71548 | JGI IMG/M metagenome (GOLD analysis project Ga0082212, IMG submission 71548) | Neocapritermes taracua P3 segment gut microbial communities from Petit-Saut dam, French Guiana - Nt197 P3 | ecosystem: Host-associated > Arthropoda: Insects > Digestive system > Gut ... | reverse complement strand
AAAAGGGGGAGGAAGGAATCAGCGGCTTTGCCGCTGATTCCTTCCTCTTCATATATTTTGCCAACGATCGTCATTTCGAATGGAGCGAAGCGGAATGAGAAATCTCTCCTGCGACAATTTGAATTGCAATAGTTAGATAACAAAAGCCGCTTTAACGGCGGCTTTTGTTATGTAACTATTGCAATTGTTTAACGAGCGTATTTGTACGCTTTCCCCCAATAACGGGCTTCTTCGCCAAGATTATCCTCAATACGGAGCAATTGGTTGTATTTGGCAATCCGGTCGGAGCGCGAAGCCGAACCTGTTTTGATCAAACCGGTATTCAGCGCCACAGCCAGATCGGCGATGGTGTTGTCTTCCGATTCGCCGGAGCGGTGACTCATCACGGCGGTGTACGAAGCGCGGTAAGCCATGTTCACCGCATCAATGGTTTCGGTGAGCGAACCGATCTGATTTACTTTCACCAGAATAGAGTTTGCCGTTTTTCTTTCGATACCCATAGCGAGACGCTTGGTGTTGGTGACAAACAGGTCGTCGCCCACCAGTTGTACCTTATCGCCGATGGTGTCGGTAATGAGTTTCCATCCGTCCCAGTCGTCTTCGGCCATACCATCTTCGATAGAGATAATAGGATACTTGTCAGTCCAGTTTTTCCAGTAATCCACCATTTGCGAAGGGGTAAGCTTGTCGCCGTTCGATTTCTTGAAATGATACACATTTTCGTCTATCAGGAAATATTCGGATGAAGCCGGATCAAGCGCCAGGTAAATGTCTTCGCCGGGTTTATAGCCTGCTTTTTCGATAGCTTGAAGGATGACTGTCACAGCCTCTTCATTCGATTTCAAATTCGGTGCAAAACCGCCTTCATCGCCCACGTTGGTCGAATAACCGCCGGCTTTCAATACGGATTTCAGGTTATGGAATACTTCGGCTCCCATACGCAAGGCTTCCGAAAAACATGTTGCGCCTACCGGCATGATCATAAATTCCTGAAAGTCGATGCTGTTGTCGGCATGTGAACCCCCATTGAGGATGTTCATCATCGGGATGGGAAGCGTATTGGCATTCACGCCGCCTACATAACGATACAGCGGTTGTTCGGTGTAGTTTGCGGCAGCTTTAGCGGCAGCCAGCGAAACGCCGAGTATGGCATTCGCGCCAAGATGACCTTTGTTCGGTGTTCCGTCCAATTCGATCATGCGCGCATCCAGCGAATTTTGATCGGTGACGAACATTCCGCACAGCTCGTCGTTTAACACTGTGTTGACGTTGTTAACAGCCTGCAATACGCCCTTGCCCATATAACGGCCTTTATCGCAGTCGCGAAGCTCAACGGCTTCGTGTACTCCAGTGGAGGCTCCCGAAGGAACGATAGCACGGCCCGAATGACCGGTGTTGGTATGTACTTCTACTTCTACAGTAGGATTGCCGCGTGAATCAAGCACTTCGCGGCCTGCAATTTTGATGATTTGTCCCATGTCAAAAAATGATTATTTAATTGGTTTATTTGAGTTTACTACTATTAAAAGGCAAAAACCTTTCGAGTTGCAAAGGTAAAATATTTTCCATTGCAGCCTACAAAGTTTTTTGTCAATAAAAAAATGACTTTCGTCAAAAAAAAAGCTACTTTCGTCAAAATGATCGCTATAATAAAAACATTTTGAATGTTATATCGTATATTCGAGTAAATAACAAAGTTTGAAGTTTAACAAATAAAATTTATTTTAAGATGAAAAGAGTTTTTTTAATAATGATGATGATTTGTATCGCATGCTTGGCAGGCTGCAACAAAGACGATGGGGGGAGGGATATTCCGTTAAGCGATGAAACCTTCTCTTTGATGGATGGAAGTATTGTTATCAATAATCATCCTGATGTGACAATTACTCCGCTGAACAAATTTCCGGTTGGGAAATCGGCATCTTCAGCAGGGATAAAAAGAATGGGACTTGAAGACGAACCGGGCGATGAACCTAAGGCTAACAACTACCGTTTCAAACTGGTTGCCGAGATGAGCACATTGAAGATTGACGGAGTTGAAGTGCAGGCAACGCACGTAAAAATTACCGACGACGGATATGTTTTCGTGTCGTATAACGAAAAAGGCGATCCGCACAGAGGCGGAGTTGTTGTGTACAAGTTTACGATTCATAACGGTACGTTGGAAAACGTAAAAGTTGATGTACAGTATGTTTCCGCTATTGAGATGAAAAGAGCCGAATTGAGCGCTTTGGATTATCACGATGGTAAATTGTACATGACCGGAGCAAGTTCAGACCCTAATTTGGGTTACGTCAACAGGAGGGATGGATTTAATTATGCGTTCTTTATGGTGATGGAATTGAATCCCAACATGACTTTCAAGGTAGTTGACCCGAAGGCCGTTGTGCAACTTACATCCTTTCAGGGAACTTCCATCCGCGTTCACAACAACCTGATATACATCACCACCGGCGATGGAACAAACGATACCGATGGCGGATTGTACGTATACAGCGCTACCGATTATTCGTTGGTCAAATCCATATCAGGCAAGCAACATGCACGTTCGGTAGATGTGGATGATCACAGTATTTATCTCATGCAGGCAAATCATGCACGGATCACCAGGTTTCATTCAGACGGCAGTGGCGAAACACTGATATACGAAGCCAGTGACGAAGCGTTGCAAAGAGACGCAAAATCAGAAATACTGGCTTGGGATAAATATTTGTTTGTAGCCGAGAATGAAAGTGGTTTAAGGATGTTGTGTAAAGAAAGTGGCAATGTGAACGAATCGCTGGAACGTCCCGGACAGGATCCGGAAAATGAGGTGACCAACAGCGTGAGCATGAACAGCGATATAAAGAAGAACTACAACGGGAAGGATGTAGCATCGAATCTGCTGTTTGTAGCCAATGGCGGGAAAGGAATTTACTGGTACGATATCATGAATGTTGACGGCAAAGACCGGATAATTCCATGCAGGGACAACAGCATGTTACTTGATAACGAATCGGCCAACTTTATCGAATCAAAGGGAAACATAGTATTCGTAGCCAATGGTTTGGGCGGTTTGAAGGTATTGTATATCGGTTTTGACAGGGACGATAATCATGAAGTTTGTCAGTCTTTCGAATATGATACTTTCATAAAAGATAATGGTAATGACCATGGTGATCCCTTAAGCAGAAAGATTGGCGACGTTTTCTTCAGAACAGAAGGTGAGAATTTGGTTGTTTACCTGTATTCCGATAAAAAGATAAACGGCGCCGGCGTGTTTTTCGGTACCTCTCTGGAAGATTTTGACAAAGCCGGTTTATTGACAGGTAGCGGAAATCTTACGGATAAGAATATCAACAACGGCGCTATGACCAACATGAATGCAGATAAAAGAACAGAAATTCCAGGCGGAGTGAAGTTTACATTTTCCAAAAACGATCTGCCTGAAGGTGAATTGTTATGTATCGTTTATTGCAATCTTGGATGGGGTTTTGGAATACCTAACGGAAGCAGCGGCACAACCGGACAGTGTGATTCAAGCAACAACAACGGTCAATATATACGGTTAGGCGCTGTAACATTTTGTATATAATGAGCAATAATAAGCAGTAAGATAAAGAGTAAAGTAATAAAAAACCGGTGAAAAAATCTTCACCGGTTTTTTGTTGACAATTTTTCTAAGATTGTAACCCCATATTTTGCAAAATGCGCGCCACGTATTTACCAATGATATCAAATTCAAGATTGACGATGGTTCCGGGTTTGATTTGGTGAAAATTGGTACATTCGTAAGTATACGGTATGATAGCCACCTGAAACGATCCTGTTTGCGAATTGACCACCGTGAGGCTCACCCCGTTGACAGCGATAGAACCCTTCTCTACAGTCAGATTTCCTTTCGCCGGATCGTATTCAAACGTAAAATACCAACTTCCATCGGCTTCTTCCACAGCGGTACACACTGCGGTCTGATCAACGTGTCCCTGCACGATATGCCCGTCCAGGCGGTCGTTGAGCGCCATGCTGCGTTCGAGGTTCACTTTGTCGCCCGATTGCAACCTGCCAAGGTTCGATTTGAGCAGCGTTTCCCTGATGGCGGTAACGGTGTAGGCGCTACCTGTTTTGCGTACTACCGTCAGGCATACGCCATTGTGCGAGATGCTCTGGTCAATTTTGAGTTCGTTCACAAAAGAACACTCCATCGTAATGTGGAGGTTATCCTGCTCTTTTTCAAGGGCTACAACTGTGGCGGCTTCTTCAACAATTCCTGAAAACATACATTTTCTTATTTTTTCCCGAAATGAAAATCAAGCCCAATAGCAAAAATAAATGTTTCCTTGCTGTAAGTTTCAGTATAAACGGGTCCCCATGCTGAAGATAAAATATCTCCAGAAAGCTTGTCGTACTTGACATTATGCGTATACTGTCCTCCTACATTAATATCAATTACGGGAGATATTCTGTAACCCACGCCTAACCCAAATGAATTAGAGTTGGTACTGAACCTTTGGTCGTTTTGATAAGCCGGAAGAATGCCCGTGTTTGTTCCAAGCCACCCTATGCTTGCCCTGAGTTTGTCGGTAATGCTGTATTCAACGCCAAGCCCGTATTCCATAAAATTGCGCTTAATCATCTCGATATTTTCGCCTCCGCTGTAATCCACGTTTTTATCGAAGTAAGTATTGAACGTGGCCGCAACAGTGAGTTTATCAATCGGTTTTACTTCAGCTCCTATTGCAAGCAATGCGGGCATGTCGGCTACCGATTTTTTGCCATCTACAAAAACGCCCGCTCCTTTATTATCAAAAACTTTCGTTTTAAGCTCAAGCTTTGTTTTAAATTCATATCTCAACGAAAAGTTAAACCTGTCTGACGGCGAGTAGTTAACGCTTATAACAGGCGAAAAGCCTGTGCCGCTTTGCTCTGCGTCAACATACATATCCTGCGTTGCTGCTGAATTGGCTGCCATTTCCTGAGCGGTTGCAGTAAATTGCGGAACTGCTCCGTTAAGCGTTGCAATTGCAGTTCCTACATTCATGCCTGCAATCCCTTCTGCAGGTACGCCTGCCGCACCAAGCAATTGGATAATCGGGCCTCTTTGGTCTTCGGGTAACATCGAAATAGGAACTTCAGCAGTTAATAATCCGCCTGAAATAGCCGCTGATAAATTTGATGCAGCAGTTGTTGCTCCTGCTGCAAGTTGTGTAAACGTAGTGCTTCCGTCCTGAAAGAATGTAGTCGCAGGATTCATCGCTCCGTTATATTTTGCACCAAATGCCGGTTGGTTGGGATTGATCATAATGTTTCTGATGGATCCGTTGTAGGTGTTTTTTGCCGAGACCATCCTGATTCCGGCGCCTACCGAAAGTTGTTCATTGATTTTATAGGCAACATTGACCTGGTATCCAAAATATATGGATGTTCCTTCAAAAACAATATTGGTTGAATACTGGCTTGTAGCTATTCCCTTACTTGTAAGCATTGAAGGTATTGCAGATATTGGCATTTCGAAAGAAGGAAGCCCTTCGTCATATTTTGCTCCGCCCCCGCCGCCAATCGGGTTAAAACCCGCTGAAAAGGAAAAATTACCTGTATTATACGCAGCGTAAACACCCGGGTATAAAGGCGCGCTGACATCGCCGATATATTCTCTGGGTTTTCCGTAAAGGGTAGGGTAGTCAGTCATCACTTTTTTAGTCTGACTGACAGTCTGGTTATTAAGTGAAACAAAAAAACCATCGCCCAGTTTGATAACTCCGGCCGGATTGTAATATACCGCGTCTATTCCGGTCGATGCATTGCGGTTCTGAAGACGCGTAAACATTGCGCTATGATTAGTATTGGTAACTAATCCGGTTGCTTTTACCTGCAAAATTGTGCTCGTCAAAATGACGAAGAAAAATAATTTTTTCATTATGAAATATAAATTTTTGGTTAACGGCGCAAATATATATATTATTTTTAATATGTTACTCCAAACCATTGAAATGTTTTTTAATTTTACTGATTATCAAATTAACCGCAGGTCATTCATAGCAATAGAAAATTTGCCAAAATGGAACTACAAATTTAGTTGTGAAACATAAACCGTTATAGGATAAATAATTTTCGTTCATCAGTGGGTCAATTGCTTGGAGAAGATTAGTAAACGTTAATGTTACAATTACCAGGCTTGATTCGAGTGTGGCGGACGGTATTCTTTTACTTCAATTTCACCCGAAAGCGTCATTTGTGCATTCATTGCCAGGGCAGCCATTTCGTCTTCACCGGGGTATATATGTATTGGGGCAATGAACCGGACATATTGAGTGATACTGTCGGTAATCCATGTATTATTGGCGATACCACCGGTGAGAATGATACCGTTTACTTCACCTTTCAGTACAGCGCTCATAGCGCCAATTTCCTTGGCTATCTGGTAGCACATTGCTCCGAGAATAAGCTCCGTATGTTTGTCGCCGGCCCGGACGTCCTCAAGCAACTGCTGTACATTATTGCTGTTACATATGGCGGTCAGTCCGCCTTTGCCGTTGATCATCGCTGCAACTTCCCTGTGCGTATAGTTGCCGCTAAAGCATATTTCGGCCAACTGTCCGGCAGGCAGCGTACCGCTACGTTCGGGCGAGAACGGTCCTTCGCCGTCGAGCGCCTGATTGACGTCAATCACCCGGCCATGACAGTGTGCGCCTACTGATATTCCGCCGCCGAGATGCGCCACTACTAAATTTAACTGTTCGTATGGGATGCCGGTTTCACGGGCAAATATCCGGGCAACCGCCTTTTGGTTGAGGGCATGGAATACTGACCGCCGCCCGAATAACGGATGACCGGCAATACGCGCACATGGCTGTAACTCGTCCACTACCACAGGGTCGGCGATGTATGCCTGCACGTCCTGCGGACACAATGCGGCAATATCAGCTGCAATCAATCCTCCGAGATTACTGGCATGTTGCCCCTGAAAACCCGATTGCAGATGCTCCTTCATCAGTTCGTTGACACGATAAACGCCCGATGAAACAGGCTTGATCAATCCTCCGCGCCCAATGACCGCCCGAAATGACGACAAATCAATACCGGATGCTTTCAACTGTTCCAACACCAATTGTTTGCGAAAAGGCAACTGGTCGCTGATGTTGTCATATTGAGCAAGTTCTTCGGCAGTATGACGTATGGTCTCTTGCCACACTGTTTCCGAATGGTCGTATATGGCTATCTTTGTGGAGGTTGAACCGGGATTGACAACTAAAATTAATCTTTTCATCTTCTCGGTATTTCAAGTATTTCCAAATTCTTCATTTGATCTCCTTCCACAACAAGACGTATGGCGGTTTTTACACGATGTATTCCGCTGTTGCCCATTGCGCCAGGGTTGATATGCAAAAATTGCAGTGTCTTGTCGTACATTATTTTCAGGATATGCGAATGTCCGGCGATGAACAGATTCGGCGGATGATTTTTCAGGATGGGGTATATATTTCTATCGTAACGTCCCAGGTAACCGCCGATATGCGTCATCAGTATATCCACATCTTCACAATTGATCCGTTGTATCTCCGGGTATGCTGCACGAACATCAGACCCGTCGATATTTCCGTACACGGCAATCATCGGTTTAAACGCCGACAGCGTATCTGCCGTTTCCATGCCGCCGATATCGCCTGCATGGAATAACCTGTCGCACGATGCAAAAAAGTCGAACAACCGGGGTTCGACAAAGCCATGTGTATCGGAAAGGATACCAATCGTAGTCATCTGTCAAAGATCAGAAATGGAAATTATAGGATACGCAATAATTGATGCCAAGCTCAAATCCTGAATTGCCATAACCGTATCCCGGAATCAGGTAAGGTACGGAATAGTCGTCCTTTGGCGATACTATCCTGAATTTGAGCCTGAAGGTCATACCAGCATACAGATTTTTGAGCACTTCGGCTTTGACTCCGAGCAGAAGTTCCAACCAATGTGCGTGCATCGTGTTTTTGGGGATACTGCCGTCTGTAGCATCAGGCCAGAAATGTCCGGGAATAGTAATATGATCGGCCTGGTGACTGAATACCGAAAGCGCATAACGCGCGCCGGCATATACGATGTCATTGCTGTTGGGCCTCCGCGATTTGAGCAGGTTATAATCAACGCCTAATTTGCCGTACATCCCGTTTTCCCGGTAATGGAAATCCTCCTTGTCGAGGTTAACATTCAACCAACCGGCTTCGGCGGCAGCAAACATGTTCCCTTTGATGTGGACGTCGGCGGTGGCTTCGAAACCCATCCGTTCGCTTTTGTAAATGACGGGAAGCAGAAGTTTGGAAAAGTCGACTCCTAATCGTATCCCTTTCATGGCGTTGATGGGATAGCGAATGGTATCCTGTGCACTGCACAACATCGGCAGCAACAGCATCACGCTAATAATAAATCCTGATATTCTCCTCATTGATAACTCCTTGCCGGTAACTAACCGTGGCGACATTGGGGTTGATAACTTCCATGTGCGTGATCGTATTTTCTGTCCTTTCCGGATCTTTCTGTATTTCTGCATACGTAACGCATCCACATTCAGACGATATGAAACCGTTGTGTCTAACGTAGTTAATGATGATGGTGTCGGCAGGAAAAGTGTCGTTTTTAACAGAAAAACTTATGAAGTCAGCAATGGGATTCACCGGCAACAGCACTTGTGAAAAGTCTCTTTTTCCGAATATTTCTAAGTTTGGATATAAAATGCTGTCATTTTCAATACCATATATTCCGACATTTTTTATGGTTAATGGAGTATCGTCGGTTAAGGAATAAAAATTAATCACTACGGCCGTGCGATTCTGTTCTTCGCAAAATTCATCGCATGAAAAAACTATCCATGCTACAGAGACCATACCTCCCCACATCAAGAGTTTACATATCCATGTTACAACCAATCGGAGATAAACCATTTCAAAAGGTTTTATCAGGAGTTTTTGTACCCAGGGCCGGGATCGAACCGGCACGAGTTTAACCTCACTGGTGTTTGAGACCAGCGCGTCTACCAATTCCGCCACCTGGGCGTGGTGTCAAATTGTGGGTGCAAAGATACGGGTTTCTTTATTTTTGCAAAATATTTTTTGTGTTTATTGATTTTTTTTTTGAACGTTCGCTCTGTGGTTAATTTTTTTTATTCAAAAAAAATATGACCTTTGTGGCAAAAATTTCATTCATCATGCTTTATTATTCAAAAGGATCAAAAGAATACGCTTTCACCAATGAGGAGTTGAAAGCGGCGTTAGTTGAAATATTCAACAAGTTGGGTATCCGTAAAAAAGTGCTGGCATTGCCGCCCGACTACACAAGGTATCATTCCTTTGCAGGAATCATCACAGAAATGACTTGGGAGCATTACGGCAATGCGCTCACCGATGTATTGCCCGCGTTGGGGACGCATGCCCCGATGAGCGACAACGAAATTGACCGTATGTTTGGCCATGTGCCTCGCAACCTGTTCCGAGTGCACGATTGGCGTAATGATGTGGTTACTGTGGGCGTCATACCGTCGGAATACGTGCAGCAGATATCCGAAGGTAAGCTCGATTACACCTGGCCTGCACAAGTGAACAAACTATTGGTGCACGGCGGTTACGACCTGATACTCTCTATCGGACAGGTGGTACCGCACGAAGTAATCGGAATGGCCAACTACAACAAAAATGTCTTTGTTGGTACAGGCGGTTCCGAAGGTATCAACAAGAGTCATTTCATCGGCGCTGTATACGGCATGGAACGTATCATGGGACGTGCCGAATCGCCCGTTCGGTCGGTACTCAACTATGCTTCGACACATTTTACCAATCATTTGCCCATTGTGTATATACAAACCGTGGTGAGTAAGGACAGCGCCGGCAAGTTACAAATCCGCGGATTGTATGCAGGCGATGATTTCGAATGTTTCAGGCAGGCGGCAGCGCTTTCGCTCGAAGTCAATTTCGAAATGGTGGAACGTCCCATCAAAAAAGCAGTTGTGTGGCTTGATCCCGAAGAATTTAAAAGCACGTGGCTTGGCAACAAAAGCGTCTATCGCACCCGCATGGCCTTGGCCGACGGCGCCGAACTGATCGTGCTCGCACCGGGATTGAAAGAATTTGGCGAAGACAAAGAGATTGACCGCCTCATCCGTAAGTATGGTTACGCCGGAACGCCCGCTACTCTTGCCGCAGTGGAACAAAACAGTGAACTGCGCGACAATCTTGGCGCTGCCGCCCACCTGATACACGGCTCAAGCGAGGGACGTTTCACCGTGACTTATTGCCCTGGTAAACTGACCCGCGAAGAAATCGAAAGCGTTCATTTTCGCTATGCCAAACTTGATGAAATGCTGAAACGTTATAACCCTGAGAAACTTACCGATGGTTTCAATATTATGCCCGACGGTGAAGAAGTATTCTACATATCCAACCCTGCATTGGGGTTGTGGGCGCACAGGGACAGGTTTAGATAACACTCCCAAGTGTTCAGACAGGTTGTGATTCAAGTCATGTTACTCATTTTTCTTTTGTCTGTTAAGAATCTTTCTGTAATTTTGAACTTTTAAAAATCTATCAATTATTCAATAAAATTTAATATTTAATCTCGTGAAAAAGTTATTCATTTTCTTTATGATTTCCGCAGTAACCTTTGGTTCGTTGCGTGCGGACGAGGGCATGTGGTTGTTGCCGCTTTTGGAAAAACTGAACATCGGCGCCATGCAGCAAATGGGTTGCCGGCTAAGCGCCGAAGACATTTACAGTATCAACCACTCAAGCCTGAAAGACGCTATTGTTATTTTCGGCGGCGGATGCACTGCCGAAATGGTTTCGAATGAGGGTCTGCTGCTCACCAACCACCACTGCGGCTACGGCGCCATACAGCAACACAGTTCGGTTGAACACGACTATCTTGCAGATGGTTTTTGGGCTAAAACGCGAAGCGAAGAAATCAGTACGCCCGGCCTGAGCGTTACGTTTTTGGTTCGTATCGGCGATGTTACCGACCGTGTCAATGCCCGGTTGAACGACAATATGACCGAAGCCGAACGCGCTGAAGCCATCAGCAAAATAAGCGCCGAAATTACCGCCGAAGCGACTAACGGCACACACTATTCCGCCAATGTGAGAAGTTATTATGGCGGCAATAGCTTTTATTTGCTGGTCTATGAAATTTTTACCGACGTCCGTATGGTAGGCGCGCCACCGTCGTCCATAGGCAAGTTCGGCGACGAAACCGACAACTGGGTATGGCCGCGTCAAACGGGCGATTTCAGCATCTTTCGCGTATATGCCGGCTCCGATGGTAAACCGGCAGCCTATTCGCCGGATAATGTACCGCTCAAACCGCGTCATTTTCTGCCTATATCACTGAAAGGAGTAGAGAAAGACGATTTTGCAATGATCATGGGTTACCCCGGAAGTACCGACCGCTATATCACATCCTCCGGTATTAACGAGCTTCTCGAAGTCAGCCTGCCTACACGCGTGAAGATACGTGGCGAAAAACAGGAAATCATGAGGCGTCACATGTATGCCAATCAGGCTGTAAATATCAAGTATGCTTCAAAATATGCAGGTTCGAGCAACTATTGGAAAAACTCCATCGGTAAAATAGCGGGTATCAACCGGTTGGATGTATATGGTCGCAAATTGGAACAGGAAGAACGTTTCACCCAATGGGTCAATGCCGATGCCGGACGCAAGGCAAAATATGGTGATGCGTTGCAACTGATTAGCGCCGGAATTGAAGCCATTAAGGATGATAACATTTTGGCAGGCTACCTGTCGGAATGTTTACTGCAAGGCGCAGAGTTACCCAGATTTGCTTCGCAGTTTACCGCGTTGTATGATGAACTGGCGAAGACCAAACCCGATCCCGACGCAGTGAAAAGGCTTACAGAACGTGCATCAACCGCGGCTGATGATTTTTTCAAAAACTACGACCAGCCCTTAGACCGCGAAGTAACCGAAGCCATGCTGAAACGCTTTTATGCGGACATTCCCCAGTCAAGCCATCCCGATTTCTATAAAACCATCGCTCAAAAATATAAGGGCGACATCGCGAAATATGTCCAAGTTTGGTTCGCCAAATCTATATTTGCCGACCCTGCCCGCGTAAATGCCTTCCTGAAAAAACCTTCGGCAAAAGCCTTGCAGAATGACCCTGTATATCAGGCGGGGCAATCCGTTCAACAGATGCAAAGAACGATACGAGACCGTGTAACTGTTAATAACGAACAAATCAACAAAGGTTACCGGCATTATATCGCAGGAATCCTCGAAATGGATAAGGATAAGGTGTGGTATCCCGACGCCAACTTCACCATGCGCCTTACTTACGGCAAGGTGCTTGATTATTTCCCGCGCGACGCCGTGTATTACAGTTATTACACCACATTGAAGGGTGTTATGGAAAAGGAAGACCCCACCAATCCTGAGTTTGTGGTGCCCGAACGCCTGAAAGAACTATACAAAGCGAAGGATTTTGGACGATATGCCGATAAAAACGGCGAAATGCCCGTGTGCTTCATTTCCAACAACGACATCACCGGCGGTAATTCCGGTAGTCCTGTCATCAACGCTAACGGCGAATTACTCGGTCTCGCATTCGACGGCAACTGGGAAGCGATGAGCGGCGACATCGTGTTTGAACCCGATGTGCAGCGTTGCATTAACGTCGATATTCGTTATGTTCTGTTCATTATCGACAAATATGCCGGCGCAACTCATTTACTGAATGAGATGAAGATTGTTCAATAGGTGTCGTTCGAAGGTTTATATCTTGAGAGAATCGTGTGAAAAATTCTGAAAAAGATAAACTGATTTGCTGAATTTATTGAGTTCATTTGGAAAAATCAGTTTTTTCATGTAGGTTTGCGCCGCCATGAATCAAAAACCGACTCCGTAGCTCAGTTGGTAGAGCAATTGACTCTTAATCAATGGGTCGAGAGTTCGAGCCTCTCCGGGGTCACTTGAAAGACAAGCGGTTGCAAGGTAAAATTTGCAGCCGCTTTTTCATTTGCACCAAAAATTTGCACCGTATTTATTTTGTCATTCTATCCGCCAATCTCTATTCTTTCTGCCCGTTTTTTCACTTCGTCTTCGTATTTCTTCACCTTTTTTCGAATATCCCTGATTTCTTTCCTGTCTTTTTCGTATTTGAAGACTTTTTCCAAATGGTGGATAAATTCATTGTATGGGTTTGCCGATTTGATATAACGGTATTTCAAGTCGTTGTCTCTTAACTCTAAATTTGTACCTGTCAGCCATATACTCTATCCGAGAAAAAGATAGATAATAATCCATTGTATCAATATGTATCTGACGGTTTCTGGACTTATTGCTTTCAATCTGAAGCGCTACATAGAATTTTCATAATCTGATCCTAACCAATTCCCTGATGTATCGTAGATGCGGTCATCCCTGATTTCATATTTCCAATTACCGTATGTATCATAAATACGGTCACCCCTGGTTTCATATTCCCAGTTACCGAAATTATCTACTATCCTATTACCTCGGTTTCTCGCTAATATTTTGCCAAAAACATCTCTAATCAACATAAATTATTCACCTCCATTAATTTATTGGTTCTTATGTCAAACGCAAAAATGCACATTTTAATAACCATCTGCAATTTTTTTTTTCAAAAACTATAAATTTAGCTTATCTTTGCAGAAATCTTGGAGTGGTTTTTTCAGGGAATTTTTCAGGGGCTTCGATTCTTTATAATAAATCAAGCCAAAATATTAATAATTAAGCATTTTAGAAGTCCCCATAATTTTTTTACAGGAGGATTTTTTATGAAAGGTAGTCGAAAAGATGCAACACGGGCAGATAGTAAAGATTATAAAGAATGCCCTAAATGTGGCAATGACCAAATTGATAAGCGAGGAAATATATGGTATTGCTACAGATGCGGTCATGAATGGTGATTTTCCTTGCTGAAATAATCATTGAAAGCACAGGTAGGAAACGAGTAGCGTCAAGAGGTTTTAAGAAATCGGATGCGAGCGTAATATTAGGAGTTATTAACGTGAAGATGAGTGAAATATGAGACTTGAAGTAAATGAAACAGATTATTATTCTGATTATGATGTAAATACGTTTTTCAGTCTTGAAAATTTGCAACACAAAATCACAAAGTCATTTGTTGATTTGGATTTACTCAATGCTACCGTATTTTGGTTTACGAATGTAGAACGTAAAAAATACAATCTGAAACAGTTTCAATATCACGACAAATTAAGGCAATCGGCAGTATTACATTCCGAACAAATGAAAACACATAACTTTTTCAGCCACGAAAACCCTTTTGACGCAAGATACAAAACGCTGACCGACCGCATAAATTCTGTTGAGGACAACAA
>Ga0082212_10007553_pt1 | contig 14344 bp, 16 predicted proteins | sample TergutNt197P3_FD_71548 | JGI IMG/M metagenome (GOLD analysis project Ga0082212, IMG submission 71548) | Neocapritermes taracua P3 segment gut microbial communities from Petit-Saut dam, French Guiana - Nt197 P3 | ecosystem: Host-associated > Arthropoda: Insects > Digestive system > Gut ... | reverse complement strand
TGCGTTGCAACTGTTTTTCCGCCGCCGCCGACTAACTGACGACGAGCCTACGGAAGCCGAAATACTTCGCGATGTGAAGGCAACGCTGCATGGACGAAAAGACGGTAAAATCGTAATCGAAAATGAAAAACCGCATCTTGTTGGCGGAAAACACGTGGTGGTTGATGAAACATCGAAGCCGAAAGGTGCGTGGAAAGCAACGGAAGAGGGGGAAATAGATGAATAATTTTTAACTATTTAAGTATATGAAAACATTAAAATTCAAAGCAGCAGTCGCCAATATGAGCGGGGCAATGGAAGCAGATACCATTTCAAAAAACGGGCGGAGTTTGAAAAGCCATACGAGTAAAAGAAATTTATTTTTGCCTACTATTAAGAATAAAATATTTTGTATGCTTTTTTTTGCGTTTTGCTTGTCAGGTATTTTATTTTCACAAAAAAGAATTGAAACATTACCCAATGGCTATTACCGAATAACAGAAAATAATGGAGACCAAAAAATTCGTTCTGCTGATGGAACCATTATAGTATCGGAACCAGATATTAAAAAAATTGAAATGATGCTACGTGGTAATTTTCGTTTAACAGACAGTCGTAAAAATCAGAAAGTTTGTTCTGCTGACGGAACCATTATAGTATCAGAACCGGATATTAAAAAAATTGAAACATTACCTGATGGCAATTTTCGTTTAACAGACAGTCGTAAAAATCAGAAAATTTGTTCTGCTAATGGAGCACTTATAATATCGGAACCGAATATTAAAAAAATTGAAATGATACTACATGGCAATTATCGTTTAACAGACAGTGATAAAAATCAGAAAGTTTATTCTGCTAATGGAACACTTATAATATCGGAGCCAAATATTAAAAGAATTGAAACATTGCCCGGTGGCAATTTTCGTTTAACAGACAGAAGTGGAAATAAAAAACTTTATTCTGCTGACGGGAAGTTAATCTTTTGAAAGATAAAAAAAACGAGAACGCTGCAACACAACAAGCAGAATAAGTAAGGGCGCATACGCGCCCTTTTTTACTTGTAACTAAAAAAGCGGCATCAGCCGCTTTTTTGGTTTTTGTGGTGGTAAAATGTTATATTTGCAGCAGTTTATAAACAGGCAATTGAAATGGATTTAATTTTTTCAACACACGCTCGCGCACAAATGTCTCGGCGCGGTATAAATCACGAAACCGTGTTGATGGTTGTGTCTAAACCCGACCAAACAATTGCCGACAACGAAAATCCGACAGTAATCGTTTATCAATCGCTGGTTAAAGAGGATAATCAGATGTTTTTACTGCGTGTTTTTGTCAATATTGATAAAAAACCTAATGTAATAGTAACGCTTTATAAAACTACTAAAATATCAAAGTATTATGAAAGTAAAATATAACAAAGAACTTGACATTCTATATTTTTCAATCAGCGATGAGGCTGTTTTTGAAAGCGACGAAGACAAAAAAGGCGTAATATTGGATTATTCCGCCGAAGGTCGTATTGTAGGCTTTGAAATATTAAATGCTTCAAAACAGGTAGGAAATCCCGCAAAGGTAGAATACGAATTTGCCTGAACGCCAAGCAATGATGAACGAGTAAACAAAAGGCGCAAATGCGCCTTTTTTAGTTTAAGGAAAAAGATTTATCTTTGCGAAAAAACTACATTCAATATTATGAAAGCAGTATTGGACATAAAAGACGGCAAATCACTATTCGTAATGGAATTGCTCAACAATCTTCCGTTTGTAAAAGTTAAACCTATTACCAGCGAAAAAGCGTTGTTGTTGAGCGAAATCAGCGAGGCAGTTGATACTGTAAATTTGGTAAAGAAAGGTAAAACATCGGCTGTGCGTCCTGCAAAAGAGTTGCTCGATGAGATATAATGTATTTACTGTTCCGCCGTTCGACAGGCAGTTGAAACGATTAGTAAGGAAATTTCCTTCTTTGAAATCGGAATATGCCGATTTGATTGAAAATTTGGGCGAAAATCCCGAAAAAGGAGTGCCTTTGGGCAATAATTGTTTCAAAATACGTTTGGCAATAGCCTCAAAAGGTCGAGGAAAATCGGGTGGAGCAAGAGTAATCACGCATTTTTACATTGAAAACGAAACCATTTTTTTACTTGCCATTTACGACAAGAGTGAAAAAACCGACATTTCCGATAAAGAATTAAAAGAATTGCTCTTGGAAATTGAATAACTAATCACTAACAACTAACCACTAAAAAAAGGCGCTATGCGCCTTTTTTAGTTTAACTGTTTTTTTTCCCTGCCGCCTGACTTGCAGTAATTGCAATCAGATTAACTATATCGCTTACCGAACAACCTCTCGAAAGGTCGTTTATCGGCGCCGCCATTCCCTGCAATATCGGACCGAGGGCTTCAACGCCTCCAAGCCTTTGCGCAAGTTTGTAGCCAATATTGCCCGACTGCAAATCGGGGAAAACAAGCACATTGGCATTGCCGGCAATGGCGCTTCCGGGCGCTTTGCTCCTGCCCACCGACTCTATCAGCGCGGCATCGGCTTGCAGTTCGCCTTCAATAAGAAGCTCGGGAGCCATCTCTTTGGCAATTTTTGTAGCGCTCACCACCTTGTCAACAAGCGGATGCTTTGCGCTTCCTTTGGTCGAAAAACTGAGCATTGCCACCTTGGGCTCAAAGCCGCATATAGCCTTTGTTGTGCGCGCCGATGCAACCGCAATTTCGGCAAGTTCTTTATCCGTAGGATCGGGATGCACGGCACAGTCGGCAAACACCATTATTCCGTTTTCGCCGAAATTTTTATCCTGATGTATCATTATGAACGCTCCCGATACCACAGATATTCCCTGCTCGGTTTTAACATATTGAAACGCAGGTCGGAGTACATCGCCGGTAGCATGGTCGGCTCCGGACACTTCGCCGTCGGCATCGCCGTTTTTAATCATCATCACTCCAAGATACAGAGGATCTTCTATCAGCTTGGCGGCTTCTTCACGTGTAAGTCCCTTGCTTTTTCTGATTTCAACCATAAGGTCGATGTAATGTTCTTTCTTACCGTGCGAAACAGGATTGATAATTTCGGCTTTTGAGATGTTCGTTAATCCGAACTCTTCAGCCTGAGCCTGAATCTGAGCCGGATCGCCGATTAAAATAATATGCGCCAATTTTTCGGCAATAGCGATGTCGGCAGCTTTTAAATTTCTTTCTTCATACCCTTCGGGCAATACAATACGCTGATTGTAATTTCTGGCATTTTCTTTAATACGATCTAATAATTCCATTGTATATCAATAATTTAAAATGTGAACTTTTTCCGTATAAATGTATGAAAAAAATATTTTATAAATACCTACAATCCTTGCTGATATTCAGCATTGTCATTGTCGCAATATATATAGTGTTGCGGTTTACTGTTCCGAATATAGTCTCGCCAAACTTGCCGTTTTTGATAATTGCATTTCTTTTGCTAACGGCAATAACCCACTATGTAATAGTTAAAGCGGATGTTGAGCGTTTTGAAAATAAACCGGACAATTCTTTGAATAAAGAAGAACAGATGAAAAAAATCACAGCCATTGAACGCCGATTTATCAGTCGTTATTTACTGATTACAACGATTAAACTATTATCTTTTTTGATAATGTTGGCGCTTTATGCTTATTTAAACAGGGAAGATGCGGTTCGTTTTTCAGTAAATTTTATGGTACTTTATGTGTTGTACAGTTTCTTCGAGATACTATACATTAAGAAACCTGTTTTTGGAAAAATATCCGAATAATGAATAACCTAAGAATATTATTTTGAGGAAAAACAAGGTAAAAATATGACGAAAAATTTTGCATTCTATGCAGTAAAATAAACACTTAAATTAGAACATTTTTTATATAACAAAATAAACATTTTAAAAATATATAACATGCCAAAAATATCATACAAAGGCGAAATGATGCCTTCTTCACCCATTCGTAAATTAGTTCCTTATTCCGATGCAGCTAAGCAAAGAGGAATAAAAGTATATCATCTCAACATCGGTCAGCCCGATATTGAAACACCGCAAGAGGCAATTCATGCTTTGCAGAATACCCCTGTAAAGGTATTGGAATATTCGCATTCGGCGGGCATACTTTCTTTCCGCAAGAAATTGGTGGAATATTACAGTCGGTTCAATATCCATGTTACTCCCGATGAAATCATTGTTACTTGTGGCGGTTCGGAAGCTATTTTGTTTGCTTTCAACAGTTGTTTGTACGCAGGCGATGAGGTGATTATTCCTGAGCCGTTTTATGCCAATTATAATGGATTTGCTACCATGGCAGGCGTAACCGTCAAACCGATAGTTTCGACTATTGATAATGGATTTGCGCTTCCTGCAATAGAAGAATTTGAAAAAGTGATAACGCCCAAAACCAAGGCTATCATGATTTGCAATCCCAACAATCCTACCGGTTATTTGTACTCAAAAGAAGAGTTGGAGACACTGGCGAAATTGGTTAAGAAATATGACCTGTTCCTTATGTCGGATGAAGTGTATCGTGAATTTGCATACGACGGCGCAGAAGTATATTCGGTAATGAATTTGAAAGAAATTGAGCAAAATGTAATTTTGTTAGATTCTGTTTCCAAACGATACAGTGCGTGCGGGGCGCGTATCGGAATGTTTATCACCAAAAATAAAGAAGTGTATAATGCAGCGATGAAATCGGCACAGGCGCGTTTGAGTCCGCCGACTTTCGGACAGATTTTCTCCGAGGCAGCAATAGATACGCCGCAATCCTACTTTGATGCTGTGTTGGACGAATATATTGCTCGGCGCAATGTGGTGGTGGAAGCTATCAACAACATGGAGGGATGTTTTTGTCCTAATCCAAAAGGAGCGTTCTATGCAGTTGCACGTCTTCCGATTGATGATTCGGACAGATTCTGCCAATGGCTTTTGGAAGATTTTAACTACAACGGACAAACGGTTATGTTTGCGCCCGCTACCGGATTTTATTCCGAAAAAGGGAAAGGTAAAAACGAGATTCGTATCAGCTACTGTCTGAATGTAACCGATTTGAAAGCGTCCATGAAATGCTTGGAAGAAGCCTTAAAAGTTTACCCGGGAATTGTAAAATAAATAAATGTGGAATCACAAAACAGAGACGTGATTAATCACGTCTCTGTGTCATATCCAGCATAATTATAGCATTCACAAATTCTTCCCAGCTGTATTTTTTCTTTTCTTCTTTTATTCCCTGTGAAAAATTCGGTTTTTTATCCAAAAAATCAATCAAAGCATCTGCAATTTCTTTGCTGTCAGGTTCCGTAACATAACCTACTTTTCCATTGGGAATAATCTCTGCCAATCCCCCGACATTGGTTACTAACATGGGTTTCTCGAAATGATAGCCTATCTGTGTAACCCCGCTTTGTGTTGCACTTTTGTAAGGTTGAACTATCATATCGGCAGCACAGAAATAGTACTTAACTTCCTCATTTGGAATAAATTCTGTTCGCAAAATAACATCGTTTTGCAGATTATTATTTTCGATTATTTGCAAATACGGTTTATCATCTTCGTAAAATTCTCCGGCGACAATCAATTTGACCGAAAATTTTCGCAAACGTTCATCCGCAAATGCTTCCAACAACAAATCCAAACCTTTATACGCTCGAATAAAACCAAAAAACAAAAAATATATATTTTCATGAAAAAACCCCCTCTTATTTTTGTCCGCGGGGGGGGGCCTCAAGCTGATCAGTATCGCGAAAGACAAGCTCAACAGGCTTCCGGAAGTTTTTGACCGTATAGAAGACCGCGGAATGAAATTTATTATCTTTATCGACGATCTTTCATTTGAGGAAAATGAATACGAATTCAAAGCCTTTAAATCCATTATTGAAGGGCGTATAAGGCCAAAACCTAAGAACGCGATTTTCATCGTGACGACCAATAGAAAAAATATCGTGAAGAACAGCTGGGCTGACAGGGAAGGCCAGGATGACGTCCGAAGACGAGATAATATGGAAGAGAAGCGGTCGCTTTCTGACCGTTTTGGAATCACTCTGACATATTCGACGCCGAACAAAAAAGAGTATCTTGAAATCGTCCGGAGCATAGCAGGAAAGGCCGGGCTTCAGATGGATGAAGACGACCTCATCTCCGAAGCGCTCAAATGGGAAATCCGGCACGGCGGCCGGTCGGGGCGGACTGCCCGTCAGTTTGTCGACCATATGGCCGGGATCAGAGCCGCGTCCGATAAGGAATGAATTAAATGAGAAGGATGCAGGGCGGAAATTTTATATTCATCTTTTTCCTGATTATTATGATAGTCAATTCTGTCCAGAGAGGGCGATTTGACAATCCCGCGGAGTGGCTTCAAAGCGTTCTTTTGCTTTTGCCAGCCATCGTGATAGGCATCACCTTCCATGAAGCGGCGCACGCTTATTCGGCGTACAAGCTGGGGGATCAGACGCCAAAGGTCCAGGGCCGCGTCACGCTCAACCCCTTAAAGCATATAGAACCGATGGGGCTAATAGTTTTGATATTCGTGGGCTTCGGCTGGGGCCGGCCTGTCCAGGTAAATCCTTACGCCTTCAAGGGGAACAGGCGGCTGGCCAACCTCATCGTAGACGTATCCGGCGTCACGACAAATTTCATTATCGCTTTTCTTTTTACCCCCCTGCTGTTTGTCGTACAGGATCAGATCGCGTTCACCCTTGTACTGAATATAATATATATTAATATCGTCCTTATGATGTTCAATCTGCTGCCCGTACCACCGCTTGACGGGTTCGGGATCGTAACCGAGATCTTTGACCTCCGCCGGTTCGCGTGGCATCGCCAGATCAACAATTACGGTATGTTCATCATAATGGCGTTAGTAATTTTTGGTGTTGTAGGTATAATACTCGGCCCGGTCTTAAACACGATTTTCAATTTTTTCTATAGTGTTTGGCTGCCGGCTTTTCTTTAGGTAACGAGGTGCAATTAATGAGTAAGGCTAAGGAGTTTCTTGTCCGTAAAGATATCGAGATAAGCGTAAAAAGATACGCGATCGAAGCGATGTCTACGATGACGCTCGGCCTTTTCGCTTCTCTTATCATTGGGCTGATTATCAGAACGCTTGGAGAGCAAATCGGCATAAACGCCGGGGAAAGCCTGCTCACAGAATTACTGATCAAAATAGGAAGTACCGCGATGGCTATGGTCGGGCCCGCTGTCGGTATAGGAATCGCTTACGGCCTGAAAGCGCCCCCCCTGGTAATGTATGCCTGCGCGGTTGTAGGCTTTATGGGAAATATGGCGTGGGAGGAAGGCGGCGCCGCGGGCGGGATCGCGGGCGCGTTAGTCTCTGTCATCATCGCCGCCGAGCTGGGCAAAATGGTATCAAAAGAAACCAAAGTGGACATCATCGTCACTCCCGCTGTCACAATCATTTCAGGCGGCCTCATCGCCAAACTCATCGGGCCTCCGATAGGCGCCCTGATGACAGGCCTCGGCAAACTTATCATGAACGCTACAGACCTCCAGCCATTTTGGATGGGAGTCATCATATCCGTGATCATCGGCCTGGTGCTTACCACTCCGATATCAAGCGCCGCTCTTTGCATCATGCTCGGCCTCTCGGGCCTGGCCGCCGGCGCCGCGACGGTAGGAGGCGCGGCACATATGATCGGGTTCGCGGTTATCAGTTTCCGCGCGAACGGAGTCGGCGGAATCTTTGCCCAGGGCCTGGGGACGTCCATGCTTCAGATGCCGAATATCATAAAAAACCCCTGGATACTTGCCCCGCCGGTTCTAACGTCAGCGATACTCGGCCCTGTTTCAACCATGGCCCTGAAAATGACAAATGTCCCGGCAGGCGCCGGGATGGGGACTTCAGGATTTGTCGGCCAAATAGGGACGTTTACTTCTATGGGCTTTACTCTTGATACGCTCTGGAAGGTGATCCTTCTGCACTATGTTCTGACGGCGGTTATCAGCTTCGTCCTCTATCTCCTGTTTAAACGCCTGGGACGTTTCAAAGACGAGGATATGAAGCTGAGTCTGTAGCTGTTTTCGTGAATCAGATGCTTTCGGCAATCGCCTGCTCGTAAATCCCGAGTCCGGCTTCAAGCTGAGCGTCCGTGATGCAAAGCGGCGCCAGGAAACGGATACTGTTGCCGCCGGCCGCTTCTATGATCAGGCCTTTCGCGCAAGCCGCCGCGACTATCCTGTTTACCAGATCCGGATCCGGCGTATTATCGTCCTTCACAAACTCAACGCCTATCATCGCGCCGATGCCGCGGACATCTCCGACTTCTTTGTATTTATTCTTCCAGTCCTCAAATCTTTTCATGCACTTATCGGCGATGGCAAGCGCCTTTGCCGGGTAGTCTTCATCCTGCATTTTTTTCAGGAGGGCAAGCGCGGACGCGCAGGCAAGAGCGTTTCCGTTGAATGTTCCGCCTATCGTCCCCGGAGCAACTTTTTCCGTTATCTCTTTTGACGCTATAACGCCGGACAGCGGCAGGCCTCCGGCGGCCGATTTGGCAAAGGTCATGATATCCGGAGCAAAGCCCGCTTCCTTGTAGTAGTCCGACACAAACATCCTTCCGCTTCTTCCAAAGCCGGTTTGTATCTCATCAGTCACCATCAGAATTCCGTGTTTGTCGCAAATCCCGCGAACTGCCTGTACCCATTCAAACGGCGCGGGCACAAATCCGCCTTCGCCCTGCACGGGCTCAAAGACGATCGCGGCAACATGCTGCGCAGGCGAAGCGTTGATAAAGAGCTCTTCTATTTTCTTAATATAATAATGTATCGCTTCGCTCTCGCTCATTTTTCCCGGCCTTCTGTATATATACGGGAATTCAGCCCGATATATACCGTCCGGAAACGGCCCCATTCCAAATGAGTACGCTTTGTTCGCGGTCATCGTCATGGTCAAAGCTGTGCGTCCGTGAAACGCGCCGGTAAAGACGATTATGTTGGGCCTTCCGGTAGAACTCTTCGCGATTTTTACAGCGTTCTCTACCGCTTCAGCGCCGCTGTTCGCAAGCATTACCTGAAACTTGCCGCCTCTGACCGGAGCGATAGCCGCCATCGCTTCCGCGTACTCTATATAAAGAGGGTTCGTCGTAATATTCATCATCGAATGAAGGAATCTGCCTGCCTGAGCATGAATAGCTTCTGTTATTTCAGGCTGAGAGTAGCCGATATTCATTACCCCTACTCCGCCGACCCAGTCAAGAAAGATATTTCCGTCCGGATCCTCTATCATGGCGCCCTCGCCGCGCTCTATGACTACAGGATAAAGCGGGCGAATAGCCGGCGGAACTATCTCAGCTCGCCTTTCAAGTATTGCCTTGGCTTTTGGGCCGGGTATTTCTGTGACAATTTTCGGAAGGGATTCGCCTAATGACATTTTATGCTCCTTTATTAGGGGTCTACGTATAAATCTGTGTAATACACTCCGCGGGCCAAAGCTTCCGAATGTGACGGGACATAGATATCGATCCTGTTGCCCTGAATAGCGCCGCCTGTATCTTCGACTACTTTTTCTGTCAGCGTATCGCCGCTTTTCAGATAGACTTTAGTCCCCCTCGGCAATACCTTCCAGTCAGCCGCTATCATACCATCCGCCACCTGTTTTCCGGACGCGGTGATACCCGACCCCCAGGTACATATCGTACATGAACAATAATGGGTCACTTTGAATTTCCCGACGTATATAAGCCTCTCGCCCGCTTCGTTGCGGGGTACATTATTATTTTGGGATGTATGTATATCAGAGCTTTCGATATGAACGCCGCCGACATAGTTTTGATCATATTCATAAGTTCCCGAAGGCATTATCGCGCTTGCGGGGATGATAGACATATAGAACGCAGCGAAACAAATAAACGACAATACCGCCGCGGTAATACTGTGCGTTTTGAAATAGTACTTAAAGAAATCTCCCGTTTTATGGAGCGATGTTATCACTTTCGTCAACAGCCGGAACCCCCCTCTAAATTTGTAATATTACAGATTCATTACAAGTATTTTACAAATTTACAACTGAATAGAAAGTTTTTCAACCATTATCTGTAAGAATTCACGGTTTCTTTTGGGTTACTTCACAGAAACTACATTATTGAAAGCCGTTTTCCGTTATTTTATAGAGGTTTACTATCGTCTGCTTGCTTCCGGATTCAATAACAAAATTGCCGTGATCGGTCGAGATCTCTTCGGTATTGAAAAGATAGTTCGCGAGTTTTTCGCGTTCCGCTGTGAGGGAGTCAGGAGAACCGGTAAGCCCCAATGTGTCTATGGCTTGTTTTAGCATGATTGCCGACTGATAATAGTCCACCGTGATATCGAACAATTCAGGATCTATTTCATTCTTGATAAAAGCCTCGTTGAACGCTTTCCTTTTCTCTATATCCTTGCCGGGATCGGCAGAGGACCATACTCTGACGCCTATCATATCCCCGTCTTCGTCAGACTCCAAAAGTTCCTGATCCGCTGCTTGAGGCCCGCAAAGAATGCTTTGCCCGCCGGAGCCGGTCTCGTTTGCGATAAACCTGAGCTGTTTGATGATACGCAGCGTATCTTCGCCGTTTGTATCGATATAAAAAGCGTCGGCGCCCGAAAGGGCCGCTTTCTCCGCGACAGACGCCGCGTCAAAAGCCTCGTTGCCAAGCGCGATTTTTTCCGCCACCTGCTTCCCGCCCGCAAAAATGGCTTTTTCGATATATTCCGTTCTTTCCTGAGTGACAGGTGAATACAAAACACAGACACTTGAAAAATTATCAGCCTCTATCCAAGCGCCGGCTGCCGACACCGCGGCGCTGTCCGGTTCACTGATACATGAAATCGCGAAGGGTTGGTACGCTTCCCTGTTTTGAGAATCTGTCGCCGCGCCGACAGAAGGCATACCGGCGTTAAAAAAAGCCGTCTCACTTGCTTTGTACAATGATTCAGTGGGAGGGCCGACAACAATCAGCGCGTCTTTTGCCGCTGATACTACTTCATTTGAAATTTTCGCGTTGTCCGACGCTATATCACGGACGGCAATGCTTACGGTAACGCCGCGGATACCGCCCTGTTCATTTACCACCTTGACGCCATATCCAAATCCCCAGGCCGCAGCGAACCCTTTTTCCGATTCGGCTCCTGTGATAGACACGACGATGGGAAGTACCCAATCATCCACAGAAGGCGGCAAAAACTCCCCGTTCTCCTGCGCTGCGATGCCGCCTCCGGCAACAGATCCGCTTGCCATATCCGGAGTACAGCCAAATAGCTCAACACAAAACACGATACAGGCTATCAGCAAAACAATTAATACACTGGAAGAGAAGAATTTTCTTTTTACCATATAAGCACCGTCTACACCTTATCAATCCGCTGCCTGAAATTCTGATATATAGCAGTAAAAGAATTATATATTACAATTTAATTAAAAGGCAACCGTTTTTATCGGTTTTCACCAGACCTTCACGAAGATATCACCTTAACTATTTTACGCTGTAGAGTATCTCTCCGTAACTTGGAAGCGGCCAATACCCGCGGTCTGTAATCGTTTCCAGTTTGTCGCAGACTTCTCTGAGTTTTTTCATGGCGTTTATCACCGTTGTTCCGTAATATTTCGCTATATCGAGCGCTCCGGAATCCGGCTCATTTTCGATGGCCTGCTCAAGCCCTTCGATTGTATCCGACAACGAAACACTGAGCGCGCTCAGTGTTTTTAAAAGATCATCTTCCAGAATTCCAAGCCCCTTTTCCAGTAGCTCCGCTTTGATACTTGCCAAATCCGCAACGTTCTTTGTATATGCTATTACTGCCGGCACAATGTCCCGATGGCTTATCTCCAGCATCGTAAGAGCCTCTATGCGCAGCACTTTAACGTAAGATTCCAGCATAAGCTCAAGCCTGGACTCTATTTCTTCCGGCGAAAGCACTTCATGCCTGGAAAACAGCCTGATATTTTTTTCACTGTTAAAAAACGGCAGCGCTTCCGTCGTCGTACGCAGATTGAGCAGCCCGCGTTTATCGGCTTCGTTGATCCATTCTTTCGCGTAGCTGTTTCCGTTAAAAATGATCCTCTCATGATTTTCAGCGGTTTCTTTAACAATGTCCGCGATCTCGCTGTTCAAATCCTCCGCGCTCTCAAGACGGTCCGCGAACTCCATCAGCGCGTCGGCAATAATGGTATTCAGTATGAACATCGGATCCGCGATGGACTGCGATGAACCGGCCATGCGAAATTCAAATTTATTGCCGGTAAAGGCAAACGGTGATGTACGGTTGCGGTCAGTCATATCCTTCGGAAAAACAGGCAGGACGTCCACCCCTATATTCATATAGGCGCGTTCCGTGTTCGATACTTCCCCGCCGTTTTTGACTGATTCGAAAATCCCGGTCAGTTCGTCGCCCAAAAAAATCGAGATGATTGCCGGCGGCGCCTCATCCTTGCCCAGCCTGTGGTCGTTGTCCGCGGTCGCGACGGAAAGCCTCAGCAGATCCTGATGCAAATCTACAGCTCTGATTACCGCCGACAGGAAAAGCAGAAACCTGGCGTTCGCGGCAGGCGTTCTGCCGGGATCGAGCAGGTTTTCCCCCTCGGTAGTGCTGACGGACCAGTTGCAGTGTTTGCCGGATCCGTTCACCCCCGCGAAAGGCTTTTCGTTTACAAGGCAAACAAGCCCGTACTTCGGCGCGATACTTTTTAGCGTCTCCATAATGAGCTGATTGTGATCAGAGGCGCGGTTCGCCGTTTCATATACCGGAGCAATCTCGTGCTGCGCCGGAGCGACTTCGTTATGCCTTATCTTGCTGGCTATACCAAGCGACCAAAGCGTCTCATCCAGATCCTGCATGAAATCGGCTACACGCGGCTTGATAACGCCGTAATAATGGTCATCCAAATCCTGGCCTTTTGGCGGCGGGCTGCCGAAAAGCGTGCGCCCTGTATATACAAGATCCAGCCTTTCTTCGTATATAGCCTCGTCGATCAGGAAGTATTCCTGTTCGGCGCCGCAGTTTGTGACAACGCCGACGTTTTCGGAAACCCCAAAAATCTTTAGTATTCGTTTACCCTGCCTGCCGAGGGCCTGCATTGAACGCAAAAGGGGCGTTTTTTTGTCCAGAGCCATACCGCTGTACGAACAAAATGCCGTCGGTATATACAGGACATGGCCTTTAACGAAAGCCGGAGACGTCGGATCCCACGCGGTATAGCCGCGGGCTTCATATGTTTCACGCATACCGCCTGTCGGAAAACTCGAAGCATCCGACTCCCCTCTGATGAGATCCTTCCCCGAAAACTTCAGAACGAACGCGCTTCCTTCTTTGAAGTCCACAAACGACTCATGTTTTTCGGCCGTATTTCCAGTCATTGGCTGAAACCAATGCGTGAAATGAGTAGCGCCTTTCTCTATCGCCCAATCTTTCATCGCGTTTGCTACCGCGTCCGCCACTCCCTGCTCCAGCGCTCCCATTGTTTCTATGGTATTTGTCAGTGAGTTATATACGTCCTTTGACAGACGTTCTTTCATCACCTCATAAGTGAAAACATTACTTTCGTACATTTGACACCTCCCGGGTGTTTATCATTGATGAAGAAGGTATAATAACAGAAAAAATATTCCCGCTACAATGGCAGAAATCATGAGCACCACTTGAAGTCTGGTTTTGAGCTCAATATCAAATCTGAGCATATCACGTTCGACCTTTACCATCCCTTCGCTGACACTGGGAGGCTCCGGTATTTCAAAAATGATTTTTTCTTCAGCCGGCTTCATCGCAAAAGCCGCAATTTCGATTCGGGGCGCTTCTGTTTCCACCTCAAAAGGTTCCACATCCGTTTCCGCTTTCAAGACCTCCGGATTGATCTCGGGCAGCATCATCAAAGTATCCAGGTCTACGTCCACGTCTGCTTCCGCTTCCGCTTCGGCTTTGCGTTTTTCTTCGGCTTCGCGTTCCGCTATCGCCCTGGCTTTTGCTTCTTCCTCGGCTTTGCGTCTTTCTTCGGCTTCGCGTTCCGCTATCTCTCTTGCTCTTGCTTCAGCCTCGCGTTTCGCCTCTGCTTCGCGTTCCTCTATCTCCTTCGCTCTCGCTTCCGCCTCGCGTCTTGCCTCTGCTTCGCGTTCCTCTATCTCTTTCGCTCTCGCTTCCGCCTCGCGCCTGGCCTCTGCTTCGCGTTCCTCTATCTCTTTCGCTCTCGCTTCCGCCTCGCGTTTAGCCTCTGCTTCGCGCTCCTCTATCTCTTTCGCTCTCGCTTCCGCCTCGCGTTTAGCCTCTGCTTCGCGCTCCTCTATCTCTTTCGCTCTCGCTTCCGCCTCGCGTCTTGCCTCTGCTTCGCGCTCCTCTATCTCTTTCGCTCTCGCTTCCGCCTCGCGTCTTGCCTCTGCTTCG
>Ga0082212_10007552_pt1 | contig 14345 bp, 10 predicted proteins | sample TergutNt197P3_FD_71548 | JGI IMG/M metagenome (GOLD analysis project Ga0082212, IMG submission 71548) | Neocapritermes taracua P3 segment gut microbial communities from Petit-Saut dam, French Guiana - Nt197 P3 | ecosystem: Host-associated > Arthropoda: Insects > Digestive system > Gut ... | reverse complement strand
CCGCCTGATTTTATAAAAATCAATACCCGATACCTGGGCAAGCAATATCCGTCCATCATCCTCCAAAGTGAAGGATTTTACTTCAAACTTTGAAAGTTTCCAGTTATTATCGTTTGGGTTCACAAAACTGACCTCGGGAAATGAAGAGCCGGGGGAACTGTTAAGGAGATACGCATTATTCGGGCCGGATAGGTATTCCGGCGCATCATCGAAGAGAGCCGACATGGCAGCATCGTAATCGGCCATATAGACCCTGCGAATCTCGTCTCTTATTCCGGTGTAGGAAGCAGGCAGGGGGACGGTGGTTTCAAGGATATGCTGCTTTTCGTTTGCCAGCAAAAGATGACCGAAACGGGGTTTAATCCGGTAAGGAAGAACGGAACGACTGCTGTCAAGAATCACATTTGCCGGAATTGAATAGAGAATATTGTCCCTGAGGGCGGCTACCAGGGCAACCACTTTGCCGTTGGGAGTCACCAAAGGCCCGCCGGAATTTCCCGGATTGCCGTCAGCTGAACTTTTAAGGAGATTCCATCGTCCGGAATCTTCTTCAGGGACAGTACCCAAAACAAGACCGTCACGCACCACAATGCCTTCGCCAAGGGCATTACCAATGCTTAACACCGGATCGCCGATTTTATAATTCCGCTCAAACTGAAAAAATTCATCAAAAGTTTTTCCCTTGATAGTAAAAACAAGATAGTCTTTTTCGTTGGAACCGCCCAGAACCTGATCCACCTCGTACACATTTTCCTTTGAATCCCGGATAAAATATTTTTTATAGACAGCGCTTTCCAAACCCAGGTTGATTACATGGAAGGCGGTAATGAGTTCTGTTTTGGAAATGGCGAAAGCAGTGCCGATAGAATGATATTTGTCATTTCTTATGGCGTAGGGAACCTTGCTCCAGTCCAGTTCCCTTTCATAGGCAACAGGATCGTCGACCTGTTTTTCCAGAACCACTTCAAAAACCGCGTTCTGCACCAGGGCCAGGATTTGAGGAGAAAGCTGCTTCGAACCAAAACTTTTGGAGGAAGATGCGCATGAAAGAGCCAGACCCGCCAGAACAAGGGCGGAAAGGGATAATAGTTTGATTTTCATTGGATTAGCATACTCCATTACGGGGATAGTGAGTAGTGGATAGTTTACAATATTGTTCCCGGTCTAAACTGGAGAGCGTTCATTCTGCTTTGTATTCTCCATTGAGAACACTATCAATCCCACAAACACAGTGACGCTTAACTTCATCAATAAGGCTGGAGGCATCCAATTCCGGTCTGCGGTACCTGATTGCCGCCGCCTGAGGCAGCAGGGTTGTGAAAATCCGCCGCTCGTTTTCGGTAAGGCAGCCAAGATACGCCGCAGCGCTTCTGCCGCCGGGAACCGGCAGATTGTCAATATCGCGCCGGTACTGTTCCAGAAACTCCGCCGCCGGCATCAGCTCATCGCCGGCAGTAAATTGCCCTGTGCTGCTTCCGCCTGAGGGACGGTTATTTCTTCCGCCAAGTGCAAGCGGTATTCCAAGACCCGGCGCGGCGAAAACATCCGCAGTCATGGAGGAGGCTTTTTGCTCAAAACATCTGCGGTAAAAACGCAGCGATTCGGTTTCATAACAGACGGCGGCCTCTGGTACCTGCGGCGGCAAAAACGGGCTGCGGTAGAGAAAGGCAGAAAGCAGGGCTTCCAGCGGCTGCCGGCGCTCCTGTTTCCGTTCAAATAACGGATGGATATAAGTTCCCCTGGCATAGACTTTACCGGCAGGATATGAAAAATCAGCGCCGTACACGGTAATCCGCCGCGCGCCGAGACTTTCCGCCAGGGACAGGCAGGCATAGGTGACATTGCCGCCTGAGGTGTCCAGCAGAGGAAGGGGCCGCCATTGCTGTGAAATGTATGCTGCCAGCGGATGCCCGCCCGAAAAAAAGAAAGGATATGCCGAAAAACCCGCCAGCCTGGGCGGGCTGGCAATGTCGAGAAACAACGGAATGTCCCTGCAATCGATCCCGGCAAAATGGTAGTAGCTGATATGCTGGCAGTCGATGGACACCACCGCATCGGGCTTTAGGCCGTACTGTAGTAATGCCGGAAGAGCCGTGTCGGTGGTAATGACAAATAATTTTTGGCGCTGCCGGGCAAGTTCCGGAAGCTGAATATCCAGCGAAGGACCGGCTGCGCAAATTGCCGCATCGCTGACCGGTGAGACGCTCCGCCCCTGCCTCCTGGCTGCGGCAAGGTTACGGATAATATTGGCAAACCATCGTTTGCCAAAATGCGCCTGAACTGAATAGTCAGAGGACACTTTTTCAATCGTGTTCTGTACCGCATCCCCTGCTGCACCGAATTTTTCCTTCTCATGTTCAACTCTGGCGCGAAGCGGCAGTACTTTGATTCCACCAAAGAGGGCGGGAAAAAACAAATCAAATATCGCCCTTTCGATGATGTCCGGCGCAGGATCCACCACTATGGTAAAACGGGGATCACTCAAAAGAAAAGTGTAATCGCGGAAACACAAAAGTTCTGCAATGCCGTCGATGCCATAGTCGATTACCAGTACGGCAGAGGCAGTACCGGAATTCAGCGCCGCCTCCTGGGCGAAACCGGCTCCCAGGCCAAGAAAAACCACAAAGCTGCTGCCGGCAGCTTCATCTGGGCTGCGTAAGGATGCAACCAGCCTCCCGGCTTCTTTTTTCGGATCAACTGTAGAATGAAGGGGATGGGCGCAGCCGGCATTGTCCACAAGGGCGGGTATCAACTCTCCCGAGCGGGACTCCTGAAACTGATAATGGCCAAGGGTTTTCTGTGCGGCCTTTAGCCGGGAGCACAGTTGAGCATTGCGCCCGGCGAGGGCGTTCAGATTTCGCTCAAAAAAACCGCCGTTATCCACTACCCTGCCCCCAATATTTCCCGGCGATGCCGTGCAGGGCTTCGGCAACTTCCCCCGCCGTTACATCCTGCCGCGAAGGAAACAGCAGGGGGGCAAGTTCGCTGACCAGCTCGGCGGCATACTGCGGACTGTCAAGGGCGGCGATGAGTGTTTGTGCCGCCAGAGCGCAGCGCTGTTCGCCGGAGCCTTTTTTCTCAACCACTTTGAACATACCGCCGCCATAGGCACTGCCGCAGGCGAGGGTTTTTACCGGCAGCGCTGCATTACTTGAACCGAGAGAAAATACCCGCTGCGGCCACGATGCAAGCCGGCTGTTAAACCAGGCGGCATATATATCATGACTGCCCCCCGACCGAATATCGCTCGACCGCATAAATAACTGTGAATACACAGGCCGGAACCTACAGGCAGCGCCAAAAAACAGATGATCAAAACCATAGGGGCGGGCATGGCTTTGAATGCCGCGGACTGCAAGATCCACGCCGGCAAGAAAAATATCGGCGCCGCCGAGAACCATTGCCAGATCAAGGGCGGATGCCGTTACCGTTCCCCGCTGCGGAATGTACACCGAAGGAATCCCGGCGGCGTTGAGCGCCATGTTCTGCCAGAGGCTGCCATCGCTCATGGGAAGCACTGAATTCCCCGAACACTGGGAAGGAATTGCCGCAGTAAGGGTCATGGCCAACATAGTAGGCCTGGCCAACACAGTAGGCCTGGCCAACATAGTAGGCCTGGCCGATAAATCCGGTGATTTGCGGAAACAGGCGTACAAATGCAACAGCGCCCATCCGCCGCCGTCCGTAGTTATTACAAGATCCGGTGTTATGCCGCCAAAAGCAAGCGCCGGCAGAGACGAAGATGCCGCTATTACAAAAATACCTTCTCTGCACGCAAGTATCTGCGGCAATGCTGCTTCCAGACCCGGCCCCGATCCGGTAATGACGATGGGTACATCAGCAGCCTTGTACAGCAAAGTGTTTTGCAGCAGCATCAGGTTGCGGAAAAAATTCCGCACCCACCTTCTGCCGAAGGCTGCGCCGGTTCTGCGTCCGGCAGCGGCGCGCTTGATAAACTCCGAGCTTTCGCGGACGAGGCCAAGGTACACATCCCCAAAAAGCCGGACGGCGGGTTTCCACTCAATGATCTGTACAGAAGCGGTTTCTGGTATCTCGCTTTCGAGAAATTCCTGTATGCCGGCATCGCTGTCCGGATACCAGGCGGGAATGCCTGGGCAGATTCCCTGTCCGCGGAAGCTGTTGTCCGCGTGAAGTATCACCACCCGGCTTTCGGGAAAGAATTTTTTCAGCGCGCCAATCAGATAACCCAGCCCCGGCTCAATTACAATAAAACACCCGGCATCCTGCCGTAGATTGAGCGCCTCTATATAGCGGTCGGCTTCGGCCTGGGGCTGGTATCTGGAGTGAAGTTTTGCTGCAAGCGCTGCTGCCCGGGGCGCCTCGTCCATCAACGCCTCATTGAATAAAATTCTTCAGTGTTTCAAGGGCAAGTGAAGATGAATCAGCGGTGAATTGGAAAAGTACGGCAGAGCCGGTGCTTAGGGAAATCTGATGCGAAAAAAGCTCCATATCAAGCGTGCCGGGCAAAAGAACAAGATCGTTTTTTGACGGCAGACGGCAGCAAACCGCGCCGTGAAAAGCCGTCATTTCTGCAACATCGGAAAAAACCTGCCTCTGGTCATCCGAAAAGCGCAGAACAATACAGTGAAACGGCGAATGTTTTTTCTGGAAACCATCAATGGCGGCCTGAATATCCTCAAAACCGGAACCTTCGTAAACAGTACCGCCTCTGGTCTTAACTTTGCCCAAAAGCCCCATTGCTACACTAGTCCCAATTCCTTGAAGATTTTTTTATAGGTATCAAAATACTCGGATTTTGCGAATTCCTCGATTTTTTCCTCGGGAAGGGATTCCAGCAATCCATCCATGTACGAAAGCATATCCTTAAGATCGTCTTTCATTCCCGCGGAAACAGCGGAGCCGTCTTTTCCCATAGCCAAATCCGCGCCCAGCGAAAGGCCATCGTCATCGACTGAAATCCCTATATCATCTGCAAGAGTTACAAGATCTTCGTCCAGCGGTGCCGCGGCTTCTTCGGCGCCCAACTCAAAACCTTCGGGAATTACCTGGGCAAGACTGTCTTCTTTCGCACCAAGAGCGGCATCTGATACCAAATCATCCATATCACTCATTTCAAGGGAGATATCGCCCAGGTCGGGTTCTTCCAGCGGGGGGTCGGAAAGGTCTACCGTAAGAACAGGGTCTTCAATAACCGCGTCTGAAAGATCCATGGCTTCAAACGGATTATCACCATTTAATTCATCACCAATGACAGGGTTTTCGATAGCAAAATCTTCAAGGCCAAGGGCTGCCGCATCAAGGCTGAAGGCATCATTATCCAGGCCAAGACCTTCGCCGCTTTCATCAAGAGACGCTTCGTCAAGGCGGAGAGCTACATCGCCAAGGTTGACATTGATATTTATATTGGTTTCCCCGGGGTATGGTTCTTCAAACACGGGATTCTCAAGGGCGAAAGGATATTTTTCAAGGTAACTGGCATCGTCGGGCGCCGATGTAATGGGCGCCGCTCCATCAAGTTTCAGATCCCTCATTTCGTCCATCTCTGCGAGCGAATCAAGGAGGAAGCCTTCGGCAAGCTGGAGATCATATTCCTGCGGCACGGTTTCGGGCGTTACCTCCATATCCATGCCCGCCGGCTCATCTTCCTGCGGTACTGTTTCAGGCGCCGCTTCTACAACCCGGCCCGCCAGCTCATCGCCAAGGTCTATACCCAACTCATCAAAATCAATATCAATTATTTCTTCTTCTACCGCATCTTCATCGGATTCCGGAGTGTTTTCCTGCCCGGCTGCCTCATTCTCTTCGGAGAGTTTTCTCAGGGCGGCAGCTTCTTCTTCCCTCAGCGCATCATAAGCGGCGTCATCATCACCGGAAAAATCAGCGGAGGTAAGGATGTTGTCCATTTCATCTCCGGTAAGGGCGATTTTTTCATCATCCTCTCCGGTTTCTTCAGCAAAAAAACCGCCGGACGCAGCTTCGTTGCCGGCAGCGAAACCACTTTCTGCGCGAATGTCTGCAAATTCTCTTTTCAACGCCGTCAGTTCGTCCCGGATAGATGAAATCTCATCGGCAATTTTCATCAGAAGCTGGGCGGACACTTCCTGGCGGACACCATCATCCTCATCCAGGGAGGTTTCGTCACCAAAACTGCTTACCTGAAAATCGTCAATATTGATCGGAGAAGCGTCGCCGTCAAAATCGGACATATCCATTCCGGGGAGTCCAATGTCGTCAAAAGCCGTGCCGAAACCACTATCGAAGGGCATAGCCCCTCCGCCAAAACCCGCAGTATCGGCCAGACCGGAAACCATGTCCTGAGGCTCGCTTTTAACCCATACGCCGTAAGCGTCAAGCTCTTCCGCCGAGCCGCTTGTGCCGTTTTTGTCAAATGCCATGAACCACTCCCATTTTAGTAGTACCCTTTATAATTGTAACCCACCGGCTTTTATATTGTCAACTGCCGTATGTGGCGAAACCTGCATCTTCACAGAACCCCGTTTTACTGATATAGTAGGGGAATGAAGCATTTGACACTCCCCGCGCTTGCCTGTGCGGTTATTGTTTTGGCGCTGTCATGCGGTTCTGTCGATCCGGCGAAAAGGTACCCCAACATGGTTGCCAACCTGGATCCGGTTTCCGCAGGTACAATCGAAGCGGAATTTGACCGTTTTTTTTCATCAAAACTCAATAAAACGGACGTTGAGGTGATTTTTTATCCGAGATTGAACGCCGTAGCCCTTAAATTCAGGTATGAATCGGTCACATACCGGCAGTTTTGGGATCAAACCGCACGAAAACAATTTGCCGATGCCCTTGAACGGTATAAAATTGACTATGCGGAAAGGAAATTATCCACAAATTACAACAGAACCAGGGCAGTTTACGGCAGAGTAAAGGGACATATTGAATGGGAGACATTCAGGATAACAATAACCCATATCGCTTACCCCAATATAGAGATGGGCTACCGTTTTCGGGAGAATTCTCCGTTTTTTACCACCCTTATGCGTCCCGCCCTGGATACCAATAAATACGGAGAGGAAAGCCGAGCAGAATCTCAGCGGATCAATATGTACTTTACCAGGACCCAGGCCGAAGACCTGGTAAAACTGTTTGATCAGGCATACCTGCTTGGGCTTATCGGAGGAAGGGATGCTATAAAACCAATGGAACCCCTCATCCTGGATGAATACTTGGAGTTTGATAATTAACCGCCTGATTGACTTTCCGGCGTAATAATTTATACTGATGAGGGAGGCAAGCTGATGAGTATAATGACAGCTCAGAAAGTCGCTCAATACTATGATCAATTCAAGGAAATTGACGTTACCTTTACCAAGGATATGCTTCAGGTTACCGGTCTGGTTACCGAGCAGGTACACTTAAAGTGCGGGAGCGATTTCTGGCCATGCGTATTGTACGCAACATCATTTCAAAACGCGAAAATTGTTGCAAATATAAAGTCGGGTCTGTTGAAAAAACTGCAGCAGGCCAATAACACTGTCAGCCTTCGCCTGTGCTTCAAGAATACAGAACACGAAGCTAATCCAGTAACATTCTTTGTCGCTTCGCGCGTGGTTGGAACAATGCCCTACAAGAATTCCGAAGAAGTCTCCATGCTCACCCTCCAGTTTACCCAGCGCCCGCCGGATGACCTTATAGAAATAATCGGCCGGATACTCGATGCCAATGTTAACTCATCGAAACGCAGGGATGAGCGGATACTCCTGAACACGGAATCCCAAAGAAGACTCAAACTGCTCTCCAAGGAGTCTGCTGCGTTTATTCAGGGAGTGCCGCGGCGCTGCATACTGAGGGAATTGTCTTTCTCCAATGCCAAGCTGATAATGATGGGGGTCGCCAAATTCCTTGTTGACAAGGAAACCGCACTGCGCTTTGACTTTGACGACCCAAGGGAAAGTTTTCTGGTCAAAGGCAAATTTGTCCGTTCTGAAAGCGTCGAAGGGAAAAAAGAAATGATAGCCCTTGCCATGGAATACGATGAGCCGCAAATCCCAATGGGTTATAAAATACGGATCAATGAATACCTCAACACAACAAGGGCCGACAACCGGAATCCCACTGTTGAAGCTGAACCAGACGCCGTCCAAAATTGAGCCATGCCGGGCAAGCAGAAAAAACTCGTTCTCTATCTTCCCGTACCGGAAGGTCTTTACAGCCGGTTTGCAGACGATTTTGTAATCGATCCGGCAATTCCCCTGCCCGTTGAAATTACGCATGGTCAGGACAGCCTACGCCCCGAAGATATCTCCCTGGAAATGATCATCTCCGCGATGCTATACGTTATTGCGGAAGGAGAGGAAAAGCCGGAATGGATTAACTATTACCGCGATTTTGTCCTTGCCGCACGCCCTGACATTTTGGGTGAATTTACCAAGGCAGCGATTATTAAGGCGCAGGGCGGTGATTTTGATCTTGCCCTGGAAATATTTGACGCCCTGCGGGGGTTGTTTCCCGTCTCGCCCGCCGTAATGCTCAACCGGGCACTGGTTCTTGAGCAGCGTGCCTCGCTTCTGGAACGGCACGAAAATGCCGGAGCTGCGGCCGCAGTTAATGAGGCGCGGCAGGCATACGAAGAAGCCCTTGCCCTGCGCCCCCCGTTCCCCGAAATTCTGTACAATGCCGGATTTTTCTACCTTGGCCGGAAGGATTTCCGCAGCGCAAGGGAATGTTTTGGGCAATACACCAAAACCGGTGATGACGAGACAAAAAAAGAAAAGGCAGCCGCAATCATCAGGGAGATAAACGAAGACTTCATGGCCGCCTATGAACTGATTATGCAGGGAAAAAATCAGGCGGGGATGGAGAAAATCCGGAATTATATTGAAAAGTACCCTTCACAATGGAACGGCTGGTTTGTCCTCGGCTGGGCATTGCGGCGGACAAAACGCTGGAAAGACGGCGCCGACGCTTTCGGCAGGGCAATTGAACTGGGCGGCAGTTCAAGCGATATTCACAATGAGCTTGCCATCTGCCTGATGGAAAGCGGGGATCTCAGGGGTGCCCGCCGTCAGCTTGAAACGGCGCTGCGGGATGATCCCGAAAATATCAAAATAATTTCAAACCTTGGCGTGCTTGCCCTGAAAAGCGGCGACAAAGACGAAGCTGCCGCCTTCTTCCGGACGGTGCTTGAAATCGACCCGGAAGATTCAATCGCCGGCAGTTTTTTCAATAATGGACAAATCAATAATTAAAAGTCAGTAACATCGGAAAGCTCGTCGAAATCTTCATGCACAATCTCGCCCAGTTTTTTGACAATCTGCACTGCCAGCTTCTTGCCTACGACGCCGGGGCGGCAGAGAAATTTCGGTTTTGAGCCAATATTCAGCGAATACGGGTCGCCTACCCGGGTATTGTACAGCCGCACAACATCCCCTATACGCAGCGAAAGCACTTCCCGCACCGGAAGGTTGATTCTGCCGATTTCGGCGACTGTGTCGATGTCGATGGATTCGAGTTTGTCCTTGAGGACGGTGAGGTTTTCGGAAGTACCGGTACGGTGTGCCGTGGAAAACCAGAACTGGGTGGAAAGCTTGCCGATGATCGGCTCGATTGTTATGTAGGGTATGCAGAAATTGATCATACCTTCGACCTCACCCACCTTGGTTTCCAGGGTCACCAGAACCACCATGTCGGTCGGCGGCACTATCTGGGCAAATTGGGGATTCGTGTCGATCTGACCAAGCCTTGGCCGCAGGTCGATTACCTGGGTCCATGCCTCCCGCATATTCCCCAGTACACGGACGATAATCCCCTCCATAACGGACTGTTCTATGTCGGTCAGTTCATGCTGGGACTTGGTTCCCTCGCCGGTGCCGCCGAACAGACGGTCGATAATCGAGAAAGTAATCGCGGGGTCGATTTCCAGTATGGCGTTGCCCTTGAGCGGGTCCATGTTGATAATGGCAAGCGTTGTCGGCGTCGGGATGGAGCGGATAAATTCCTCGTAGGTAAGCTGGTCGACCGAAGCAACGTGGACATGCACAACAGAACGGAGCTGGGCGGAAAGGCTCGTGGTTGAAAGGCGGGCAAAAGTCTCGTGCATCATGGAAATGGTGCGTATCTGTTCCTTCGAAAATTTGTCGGGACGCTTGAAGTCGTATATTTTGATCTTCCGGCTGTCTGCCGCCGGCTTATAATCCTCCGGCTCGGTGTCCCCGGCGTTTATGGCGGTCAATAGCTGGTCAATTTCGTCCTGGGACAGTACTTCTGTCATCCCGAATTCCTCCACATATAGTCGGGGAAAACCCAGCCTTTAGCTGGTTTTCCCAAAGCCATTTTCAAAACTTACCCGAATCGCAGGTTCGCAGTTTTTGAAAATGGCTCCTCTATAATATAAGTTTATGGTATTTATGCCCGTTGTCAATGATTTACCGGCGTTTTTTGCCGGAAAAAGGTGACAGTCACCTTTTTGACAATGCCTGAATAAATTCCCGGCTTGCCGCCTTGTTTCCCCCCGGCCCCACGCAGGAAGGGCAGCCCGATGTGCAGGGGCAGCGATCAATTGCCTCGCCAATGGCGGCAAAAAGTTCGCTGGCGCGGCGGGAAAGACCCTCGGCAAGGCCGGTTCCGCCGGGGTATTTGTCGTACACATACAGGGCGGGGACGGCAAAATGGGGGTCCCTTACCCGCTCGGCAATGCCGAGATCGCGGGGATCGCAGAGCAGAAAAACCGGCGCAATGCTGCGGATAAGCATTCCCGCGCCCGAAAGCGCCGCGCCAACCACCTGCTCGTCCATGCCGGCAAGCGCCTTTCCGCCGCCGCTTTCCGGGGGGAAAAGCAGCACCACGGAGCGGGTCTGCATCTCCTCTTCGGGCAAATCAATATCCCCGTACCCGATATTTTCGTGGGTGTGGAAACGGATTTTCTTGAACTTTGCAGCCTGGGAGCGGACAAGGACATCTGACAAAACGCCTTTGGCGTTTTGTCCATTTCCTGGAATCAAAAATTCTTCATCCTCGGTTAAGACTTTAATGTCGGTTTTTACCAGCCCGTCGGTAAAGTAATTCACCTCGGCCTCGCGTACATGGCACTTGCGGTTCTCGATGTCCAGCTTTTCCACGAGGTACTGTCTGCCGCGGTGGATGTACACGGCATTGTCAAAGATCATCTCCTTGGCGCTGGGCCTGTCCATCTCGCCGATAACCGCGTTCCTGCCGGCGGTAAGATCGATGATCACCACATTGTCCGTGGTGGCCGAGCGAATGCTAATTCCCTCGGCGGGGAACGACCTGTCCGCCCAATGCCACTTGTCGCCGGCGTGCCGCACAATGCCCGCCTCTTCCAGGTATTCCAGCGCCGCGAGAATTGGGGGCGTTGCGGGGGTGTCCCCCGCTGAGGGGGGGAGCGGAAGCCCACTTGCGGGCTGGAGCGAGGGGGGAGACTTCCCCCCCACTTCCCCATCCGTATACGGCAGCTCGAAACAGCCGCATTTTACATGGTCGGTCAAAATGTAGGGGTTTTCGGGATCCACCCTCCCCTCCTCGGCGCTTTTGCAGAAGAACCAGTCGGGATCGTTCATGATAAACTGGTCGATGGGGGACGATGTGGCGACAAAGACCGAAACCGAGGTTCCGCCCCGCCTGCCCGCCCTGCCCGCCTGCTGCCAGAAGCTGTTGAACGAGCCGGGAAAGCCCGCCACGACCGAGGCGTCCAGACCGCCGATGTCTATGCCCAGCTCAAGGGCGTTAGTTGAAACCACTCCCTGTATCGCCCCTTCCCGCAGCCCCCGCTCAATATCGCGGCGCTCGTTGGGTAACAAGCCGCCCCGGTACGGCTCGACCCGTATGCGGGAATTGTCGGTAAAAATATTCGCCAAATCTTCGTTAACGTAGGAGGCGGCGACTTCGGTTTTTATGCGGGAATGGGCGAAGAGGATTGTTTTTATGCCCCCCTTTAAGAGGGCGATCATCCAGCGGCGGCTTTCGATCATCGCCGAGCGCCGGATGCCCTGCACTGCATCGACCAGCGGGGGGTTGTAGAGGATGATCCGTTTTTCGCCGCGCGGGGCACCGTTTTTGTCCACCAGGGCGACCTCAAGCCCGGTGAGAGCGGCGGCAAGTTCCTGCGGGTTGCCGATGGTCGCTGAGCAGAGAATGAACTGCGGATGCGCCCCGTAAAAAGCGGCAACGCGGCGAAGGCGGCGGATAATGTTGGCGACATGGCTGCCCAGGACACCCCGGTAGGCATGGGCTTCGTCTATTACGACAAATTTGAGCCGTGAGAAGAATTTTATCCACTTGGGGTGATTGGGCAAAATTCCAGCATGGAGCATGTCGGGGTTGGAGATGATGATTCTGCCGGTATCCCGCGCCGAGACTCGCAGGCTTTCCGGCGTATCCCCGTCGTAGGTTGATACTTTTATATTGAGTCCCTCGTCTGTACCGACCGTTTCATTTAACTCAGATTGCTGATCCTGGGACAGGGCTTTTGTTGGAAAAAGGTACAGACAGCGGGCACTTTCGTCTGAAAGCAGTGCCTGGAGGCAGGGCAGATTGTAGCAGAGGGTCTTGCCTGATGCTGTGGGCGTAACCACGACCACATTTTTACCCTCCTGCGCCCGCTGCCAGACTTCTGCCTGGTGAGTATAGAGCCGATCGATGCCTCTGCGGCGCAGAGCGGCGGCGATTCTTTCGTCCAAACCAGCGGGAAAGGGGACAAAAGAGCCTTCTTCGGCAGGTAAAAGGCGGTTAACCAGGATATATGGGGCAAATTCAGGGCTTTCCAGGATTTTATCGAGGTTTTCGTGGGCGGACATGGGAGCATTGTACCATATCTTTTACGATAATTCATACAATATTTTATGAATTCTATCGACAAAAACAGACTGTTGTCGTATAATAGAATTACGGAGGTGTACTAGTTTCATGCGAAAATCAGGGGTTCTCGGGAGGTGAGTTATGACTGAAGTCCTATCCATTATCCTCGGCGGGGGAAAAGGAACCCGCCTGTTTCCCCTTACCCAGAACCGGGCAAAGCCTGCCGTTCCCTTTGGGGGGAAGTTTCGCCTGGTGGACATACCCATTTCAAACTGTATCAACGCCGACCTGCGCCAAATATACATCGTTACCCAGTTTAACTCCGCCTCGCTGCACCTGCACATTGGCCAAACTTACGTCTTTGATTCTTTCAGTAACGGGTTTGTGGAGATTCTTGCAGCCGAACAGACCTTCGAGCACTCCGGCTGGTACGAGGGAACGGCGGATGCGGTACGAAAAAACCTCCCCCACTTCCGGACTCAAAACCCGTCGTACTACTTGATTCTTTCCGGCGACCAGTTGTACCGCATGGATTTGAAAGAACTTCTGGAGAAACACATCGATTCGGGTGCGGCGATTACTATTGCCTGTACCCAGGTCAGCAGGGAAAATGCCAGTGCCCTTGGCATACTCAAAATTGACAAGGAACGGCGGATAACAGAATTTCTGGAAAAACCCGGCCCGACCAGAGACATTTCCGATTTCAAAACGCCGGAAGAACTGCTCGCCGATAAAGGACGCGGGGATACCTTCCTTGGTTCCATGGGCATCTATGTGTTTAACGCAAAGGCAATGGAGGAATGCCTGGCAAACGATCTGCCCGATTTTGGCAAGGAAATAATTCCAATGGCGATACAAAGCCACAAGGTCAACGGCTATGTCTTCGACGGCTATTGGGAAGATATTGGAACGATAAAGAATTTCTACGATACCAATCTGGAATTAACCACGGTAAAACCTCCCTTTGATTTTTACGACGAGGATCGTCCCATCTACACCCACCGGCGCAACCTGCCCCCGTCAAAAATGAATTACAGTACGATGAACCAGTCCATTGCCGCCGAGGGCTGTATTATCAGCAATGCCAATATTACCAACTCCCTTGTAGGGATCCGCACCATTATTGAAACCGGCTCCAATTTGAACGGCGTTGTCTGTATGGGAGCGGACTTTTACGAAACAGAAATCCAGAAAATACAGAACGCCGAGGCGAGGATTCCCAATGTGGGTATTGGCCGCGGCGTGATCATCAAGGGAGCGATCATCGACAAGAACGTCCGCATCGGCGAAGGCTGCCGCATTGGTGTAGACGACATGAACCGCGCCGACGGAAACTACGGCTCCTATTACATCGTTGACGGGATCATTGTCATTCCCAAGAACACGGTGCTGTATCCGGGCACGGTGCTGTAGGGACTAATCCAGGCGGAAACCAATCGTCTTAGTTTTTTTCGGCTGCTCTATGAGGTTGTTTAATGCAATGATGATTTCGTTTACCCGCTTGTCGTTCTTTTCAATATAAAGCATGAGGAGTTTCCTCAATTCAGCAATTTGTTCATTAGTATCGCTTGCTGAAAGTACAT
>Ga0082212_10007551_pt1 | contig 14347 bp, 13 predicted proteins | sample TergutNt197P3_FD_71548 | JGI IMG/M metagenome (GOLD analysis project Ga0082212, IMG submission 71548) | Neocapritermes taracua P3 segment gut microbial communities from Petit-Saut dam, French Guiana - Nt197 P3 | ecosystem: Host-associated > Arthropoda: Insects > Digestive system > Gut ... | reverse complement strand
CACCTACGCGTTCAGCGGCTGGGATCCGCCCATAGTGCCGGTGACTGGCGCGGCGACGTACAAGGCGGTGTACACAGAAACTTTGATCAAGTACACCATCACGTTCGTCAACGATGACGGCACAACCGTGCTTTACGCGAACGACTTTGACTACGGCGCGACGCCGGTCTACGCGGGGGCCACCCCAACGAAGGCGGCCGACGCGCAGTACACCTACGAATTCAGCGGCTGGGATCCGCCCATAGTGCCGGTGACTGGCGCGGCGACGTACAAGGCGGTATACTCCTCCAAGGTGAAACTGTACTTCATCACGTTCGTCGACGAGGACAACTCGACCCTGCTCGATCAGCGCGAGTTCGAATACGGCGCGACGCCGGTCTACGGCGGCGCGACCCCGACGAAGGCAGCCGACGCCCAGTACACCTACACGTTCAGCGGCTGGACTCCGGACATCGTGCCGGTGACAGGCGCGGCGACGTACAAAGCGGTGTACTCCTCCACGCTGAACCCGTACACCATCACGTTCGTTGACGCGGACGGCACCACCGTGCTTTACGCGAACGACTTTGACTACGGCGCGACGCCGACCTACGGCGGCGCGACGCCGACGAAGGCGGCCGACGCCCAGTACACCTACGCGTTCAGCGGCTGGGATCCGCCCATAGTGCCGGTGACTGGCGCGGCGACGTACAAGGCGGTGTACACAGAAACTTTGATCAAGTACACCATCACGTTCGTCAACGATGACGGCACCACCGTGCTTTACGCGAACGACTTTGACTACGGCGCGACCCCGGTCTACGCGGGGGCCACCCCGACGAAGGCGGCCGACGCCCAGTACACCTACGAGTTCAGCGGCTGGACTCCGGACATAGTGCCGGTGACAGGCCCGGCGACGTACAAGGCGGTGTACACGGTGACTGTGAATAAGTACACTGTGACCTTCATGGCAGACAGCGTTGTGTTCGACACGCAGCTAGTTGAGTATGGACAAACCGCAACGGCACCGACGCCAGACCCGATCAAAGCGGGCTACATTTTCGCTGGTTGGAACTTCGATTTCGACACTCCCATCACTGCTGACCTCACGTTGTACGCTGTGTGGACAGAAGAACCGAAAGCCGACTACAGCATCGGCTTCATCGGCTACTACGACTACGACAATGGCAGCGGACCTGCTAAACTCAGTACTTCCTTCTACTGGCAGACGCTAAAGGCGGGCGACCCAATTGACTGGGATGCCGTTTTCGCCGCATACGCCGATTGGGAAGCAAAGGGCGGCTACGGTCTGAGTGACCTGCAAGGCTGGCAGACTAGCGGTACGTTCAGCCATTATTATGACGAAGCGACTCCGTATGTTGTAATTGACGATGCGTTACAAGCCGCGTATTTGGAGAATTATTACAAGGCGATCTACTTCGCTCCTGTAGAAAAACCGAAACCCGACTACAGCATCGGCTTCATCGGCTACTACGACTACGACTTTGGCAACGGACCCATTAAGCTCAACACTTCCTTCTACTGGCAGACGATAAAGGCAGGCGACCCAATTGACTGGGATGCCGTTTTCGCCGCATACGCGGATTGGGAAGCAAAGGGCGGCTACGGTCTGAATGGCTTGCAAGGCTGGCAGACTAGCGGTACGTTCAGCCATTATTATGACGAAGCGACTCCGTATGTTGTAATTAACGAAGCGTTAAAGGCTGCGTATTTAGAGAATTATTACGGCGCGATCTACTTCGCTCCTGAATGCGTTGACCCCGGACCGGTTCCAATCGTTACGGCTTACGTTGAGAAGCTCAACGGCAACAAGAACAATTTAACTATAACCGTTACAGAGCAGTTGCCCGACGGCACGACCAATTCCATAACCGCTACATTTTCAATAAACAACAATGCAGCCGGCACGTATAATGTCGGCCCGTACAAAGTCTATGTGGACACGAAGGGCAACACGGAGATACGCGAATGCTACATTGTAGATAACCTGTAAGCGGCTACTTTTCGAACCAAAACCGCAAATCAATATGTAATAAGGGATGATATGGTGATTTTCCATGTCATCCCTTTTCATCTCAGATTTGAGAAAAGGCCTTGAAAAAGGTTTACCCGCAGCTTTTCCTGTGTTAAAATGAAAGCAACCAACATAGAGTCTGCGACGATGTTTTATTTGCCGCAGGTTTTATTTTTAACGAAGGAGGTAGAAAATGAACAAGCAATTGATGGTAAAGCCCGAGAAATGCGTGTCCTGCCACACATGCGAGCTAATGTGCTCTTTCGGGCACACAAACGAGTTTAACCCGCGCCTTTCTGCCGTAACCGTGATAGGGTACGAGGAGGCGCTTGTTTCGGTTCCTGTTATGTGCATGCAGTGCGAAGAAGCCTGCTGCCTTAAAGCTTGCCCCGTCGGAGCCATCCACAGGGACGAAAACGGGGCAGCCGTCATGAACCCCGAAAAATGCATTGTATGCAAAATGTGCATGAGCGCATGCCCGCTCGGAAACATCAGCTTTTCGCCCGTAACCAAGCAAATGTTCAAATGCGATTTGTGCAAGGGAGACCCCAAATGCGCAAAATTCTGCCCGAGCTCTGCAATCACGTTTGTGGACCCGCTTGAGCAGCAAGACAGGAAAAAGGCCGTGGCGGAAAAATTCAAAGACGTATTTGGAGAGGAGGCGTAATGATGAACGGTTGGAAAGGAAAAATCCTGCGCGTTGACCTTGAAGCAGGTACTATTACAAAGGAAGCGATAAACATGAAAGACGCTCATGACTACGTAGGCGGGCGAGGCCTTGGGAGCAAATACCTTGTGGACGAAATTGACCCTGCCGTCGACCCCCTCTCGCCAGAAAACAAGCTTGTCTTCATGACAGGCCCACTGACCGGAACCGGGGCGGCTTCCGGCGGAAGGTACGAAGTCATAGCCAAAGCGCCGCTGACTGGAACCATTGGCGCAGCCAACTCGGGCGGCTATTTCGGCCCAGAGCTCAAATACGCCGGCTATGACGGGATCATATTCGAAAAAGCCAGCAAAAAGCCCGTTTACCTTTACATCAACGACGATACCGTCCAGTTGCGGGACGCAGCAGGGCTATGGGGGAAAACCGTCTACGAAGCGACGGACGCGCTGCAGGACGAGTGCGGCGAATCCTTCAAAGTCGCTTGCATCGGCCCCCCCGCCGAAAACGGATGCTTGTTTTCCGGCGTGATGAACGACAAGCACAGGGCAGCCGGGCGCGGCGGCATGGGTACAGTAATGGCGTCAAAGAATTTGAAAGCGGTAACGGTGAGGGGCACAGGATCCGTAACGGTTGCCCACCCGAAAAAATTCATGGACGCGCTCGTTGACGCCCGTGCGAAGCTCAAGGCGCACCCAGTCGGCGGGACGGGGCTTGGTGCCCTTGGAACCGAGGTTCTGGTAAATATTATCAATGAAAGCGGCGGGCTGCCCACGAGGAACTTCCGCGACGGTGCTTATTTCGACGAAGCCGACGCTACAGGCGGCGAATCCCTTGCCGACAAATACCTAGTCAGGAACAAGGGCTGCTTCGGGTGCTCGATTTGCTGCGGCCGCGTGACGAAAATACCCGACGGGCCGTTTGCAAGCGTAGGCGAGGGCCCTGAATACGAAGCCGGCTGGGCCTACGGTGCCAACTGCGGCGTGTCCGACCTTGCGGCTATATGCAAATCCAATTTCCTCTGCAACGAATACGGCATCGACCCGATAACCCTAGGCGCCACAATAGCGTGCGCGATGGAGCTTTCTGAAATGGGTGCCATCCCAGTGTCGGACATAGGCTTCCCTCTCCGGTTCGGTGACGCGAAAGCGATAGTCGACTTGACCGAAATGACGTGCAGGGACGAAGGTTTCGGAAAAACGCTAAAGCTCGGCTCTTTCCGGCTCGCTGAAAAATACGGCCATCCGGAGCTTTCGATGAGCGTCAAAAAACAAGAAATACCGGCATACGACGGGCGTGCCCTTCAGGGCATGGGCCTTGAGTACGCCACGTCAAACCGGGGCGGCTGCCATGTACGCGGCTACCTGACGTCCCCAGAGATACTGGGAGTGCCAATAAAGGTGGATCCACTGGCAACAGAGGGCAAGCCTGCGTTGCTCAAGCTCTTCCAAGACCTTACGGCGCTGATTGACTCCCTTGGGGTTTGCCTGTTCACCACCTTTGGCCTTGGGCTGCCGGAGCTTGCGGCTCAGTACCGGGAAGCTGTCGGCACTGACGAAACCGACGAGGAAATCCTGCTCAAGGGCGAGCGTGTATGGAACTTGGAAAAGCAGTTCAACATCGCCGCAGGAGTTGAGAAGGACACCCTCCCGGAAAGGCTCCTAAGCGAAAAGCTCCCAAAAGGCGCAGCAGCGGGAAAGGTCAACCAGCTCGGCGACATGCTCGGCGAATACTACGAATTGCGGGGCTGGGACAAGGATGGCGTCCCCACAGCCGACAAAAAAGAGGCTCTTGGGATTTGAGGTTGAAAACATGTTAATGAAATTTTTCGCAACATACAGGGAATTGACAGGCTGCAAAGAGCTTGTCATTCCCGCCCCGCCCACTGCCCAGGCGCTTTTTGACGAGCTTGCCGTGCGCTACGGGCCTGCCATGCAAAAAAAGCTGTTTGCGCCGAACGGGGAACTTAGCGAAGACGTGATACTGCTTGTGAACGGCAGGCACATATCGCACATCGCAGGGCTTGACACCCCGCTCTCGGAAGGCGATACCGTTTCGCTGTTCCCGATGGTTGCAGGTGGGTAGGAACCGGAGGTGCTATTTGTCAGAAAACACGCAAATTGAAGAAATCCAAGGGATATTGGGCAAATATCCAAACGAGCCCCGTTTCGCCTTGGCCGCTTTGCAGGATATGCAGCATGCGTACAACTACATCCCCCGCGAGGGGCTTGTGGCGCTGGGTGCGCATATCGGGCGGACCGAAACCCAGCTCTATGCGATGGCTACGTTTTACAAGGCTTTCAGCCTGGCTCCCAGAGGGAAGCACATCATTAAAATATGCGACGGGACTGCCTGCCACATCAGGGGTTCTGTCAACCTCATCGACAGCATTCAAAGAACCATCGGGATTGGGCCGGGCGAAACGACTGCGGACGGCGAGTTCAGCCTTGAGCTTGTCAACTGCCTCGGTGCATGCGCCTTGGCGCCAGTAATGGTCATTGACGGCGAGTATTACGGAGGGATGGCGGCTGAGAAGCTGCCCAAAATACTTGAAAGCCGCAAAAACAGCACGGCAAAGGAGGCGGTCAAATGAAAAGGTCCATCCTCGTTTGCTGCGGGACGGGCTGCATTGCGGGCGGGAGCCTGCTTGTGGCTGCGGCCATCAATGCTGAAATTGCAAAAGCCGACGCAGACGCATCAGTTGAAACCGTCGTAAAGCAGACTGGCTGCAACGGTTTTTGCGAGTACGGGCCCATTGTCAAAATACAGCCCGACGACATCTCGTATTACAAAGTTAAACCGTCAGACGCCGCCGAAATAGTGGGGCAGCTGGGCAGCGAGCCTGTGACGCGGCTTTTGTTCAAAGGAAACGACGGGAAGCCCGTGAAAAGCCAGCACGAGAACCCGTTTTACGCCCCGCAGCAAAAGGTCGCCTTGAGGAACGTGGGCGAAATCGACCCCGGCGACATAGACGACTACATTTCGCGCGGAGGCTACACTGCCCTGAAAAAAGCCTTGTCAATGGCACCCCGCGATATAATTTCGGAGGTAGAGAAGTCGGGGCTTCGGGGCCGGGGCGGCGCCGGCTTTCCAACTGGACGCAAATGGCGCACTGCCGCAAGCTACGATGTCTTCCCCAAATACGTAGTGATGAACGGCGACGAGGGCGACCCCGGTGCTTTCATGGACCGCTCAATGCTTGAGGGCGACCCTCACAGCATTATCGAGGGGCTTGTCATCTGCGCCATAGCCATCGGTGCGACGGAAGGCTACCTCTACATCCGCGACGAATACAACTTGGCTGTCCGGCGTGCGCAAGACGCGATCAAGTCCGCCGAAAAAGCAGGCATCCTCGGCGATTCGGTACTGGGGAGCAGCAAAAGCCTGAAGCTTGACGTTGTGCGCGGTGGCGGCGCTTTCGTGTGCGGTGAAAGCACTGCACTCATGGCTTCCATCGAAGGCCGCGTGGGAGAACCGAGGGCGAAGTACATTCGCTCGGTCCAGCGCGGGCTCTGGGACAAGCCGACTGTGCTGAACAATGTGGAAACTCTGGCCAACATACCGGTGATCATAAACGAAGGGGGCGATAAGTTCGCCAAAATCGGCACTGAAAGCAGCAAGGGCACAAAGGTGTTTGCACTGGTTGGCAAAGTAAAGCATGCAGGGCTTATCGAAGTGCCTATGGGCACGACCCTCCGCCACCTCGTATACGATATCGGCGGCGGGATTGCCGGAGGCAGGCCTCTTAAGGCTGTGCAGACCGGCGGGCCTTCCGGCGGCTGCATCCCGGCAGGGATGGTAGACCTGCCTGTGGATTTCGACAGCTTGACAGAAAAAGGTGCAATGATGGGCTCCGGCGGGATGATTGTGATGGATGACAGGAACTGCATGGTGGAGGTCGCAAGGTACTACGTCAATTTCCTGTGCGAGGAAAGCTGCGGAAAATGCACCCCCTGCAGAGAAGGCCTGCGGCAGATGCGCAGCATATTGACCGGCATATGCGAAGGGCGCGGCGAAAAAGGCGACCTTGAGCTTCTTGAGGAGCTTTGTGAAATGCTGGCAGACGCTTCCCTGTGCGCACTAGGCAAATCCGCGCCAAACCCCGTTTTGACGACACTCCGCTATTTCAGGGCAGAATACGAGGCGCACATAAAAGACAATATCTGCCCTGCGGGAGTGTGCAAGAGCCTCACGTCTTTCTTCATCGACAATGGCAAATGCACTGGCTGCACGCTCTGCGCAAAATCCTGTCCAGCGGGCGCAATCGCCGGAAGCCTCAAAGAACCCCATGCCATCGACGAAAGCAAGTGCATCGCCTGCGGCGCCTGCCGGGACGCCTGCCGCTTCGAGGCGGCCTGCGCTAAGAAAGCGGGGTGTGTAAAATGACAATAAACATAGACGGCAAAGCATGCAAATGCGAGAAAGGCGAATACCTGCTGGAAGTCGCAAAGCGAAACGGCATATTCATCCCGACATTTTGCTACAAAGCGGAGATTTGCGAACGGGCGTCCTGCCGCGTGTGCATAGTGGAGATCGAAACGGGTGGATGGAGGCAGGTGGTCACAGCTTGCGTTTTCCCTGTTGAACGCGAAATGAACGTCTACACGAACAGCGACAAAATTAAAAGGCAGCGCAGGCTGATACTCTCGCTCCTGTCTGCAAGGGCGCCGGAAAGCGAGCAAATAGCCAAAGCCCTTGATTCGGAGGGCGGCAGCGTTTCCGAAAGGTTCCTGCGCCTTGACGGGGAAAAGTGCATACTATGCGGCCTCTGCACAGAAGCTTGCGAAAGCGTCGGTTCCGGTGCCATCGGCCTTGCCTTTCGCGGAACTGACAAGAAGGTTTCAGCGCCCTACGGCAGCCTGCCTGCAAGCTGCATAGGCTGCGGCAGCTGCGCAGCCGTTTGCCCGACTGGCGCAATTGACATGGCAACAGGCGAAAACACCAAATCGATTTGGGGCAAGACTTTCCCGCTGATGAAATGCGGGCGGTGCGGCAAACCGGTCGGCACACTTGAGGAAATCGAGCATGCCGCAAGGAAAGTCGGGTCAGAGCCTGCTGCGCTCTGTGAAGACTGCCGAAAAAAAGGCATGGCTGACGTCCTTGCGCACACGTTTGGGGGGTGATTCGTCACATGTTTTTCCTTCCATTACGGCTTCAACGGCCTTTGCGACATGCCAAGCCAACACTGGCGGCACAGCGTTTCCTATTTGCCGTTCCGTCTCGCGCAGCTTTGACTGAAAGCGGAAACTGTCCGGAAATGACTGAATCCGTGCAGCTTCGCGCATTGAAATTCGCCTCGGCAGCGAGTAGTGGAACTGAATGTTGCCATGGCATTCAGCCCGTATCGTGTATCCCGGCCTGTCCGCAGACAATCGGCGATTCCCCTGTTCCCCGCTTGCCTTAGCCAAGCTCCAGATATGCGAGAATTCTTTATTCATGCCAAGTGCTTCAAGGTCCCCGATGGCTTGTTTTGCCGTAATCGGGTCTTCATTTTTCGGCAATGGCGGTATAAACCTTGGCATGTCGCTCCTAGTACCGACTATAAAAACTCTTTCGCGAGTTTGTGGAACCCCGTAATCGGAAGCGAGATATAGCTGATAATGAATGTTGTAGCCCAAATTGTTGAAGTCGTCTAAAATTTTTTTAAGTGAAGCTGCGTTTTGTTTCAGCAACAACCCACCTACATTTTCTGCAACAAAAACCTTGGGTTGAATGCGCCGAACAGCCTCAACAATGGCTGTGTACAGACTGCTCCGCGTTCCTCCAATACCGAGCATTTTCCCATTAATGGAAATGTCTTGGCAAGGAAAGCCGCCGATTACGACATCGGCGCATTTTGGCAAGGCGTCCATAACCTCGTTGATGTCGCCCTCTTTTATATGACCTCCTATGTTTTTAACATATGTGTCGCAAGCCGCTGGGTTAATGTCATTTGCCCAAATAATGCTAAACTGCGTCTTGCTGAAGTTTTGCCCTAAAAAATCGAAGCCGCCAAGAAACCCTAGGTCCATGCCTCCACATCCTGAAAACATGGAGACAACGGTAAAGGGTTCCTGAAAGTTTTTGCCGGAGATTTGTTCTATATAGCCGGGCGTCATGTTTTGCCCTCCTTGCATGGCATTTCTTGCTGGATTTATTATACATGACAAGAAGCTGAAAAGCAAGCATTTTTTGAACGCATGTTCGTGTGGGGCTTTGAGTCAAGCGACAGCCCTTGTGCGGGCAAACCGGATTCTAGTCAAAGACCACTTTTTCCATAGCAGACGATAGCCAAACTTTCATCAGCAGCGCGGAGGCTTCAGCACGGGTAAACGCAGCTTGTCGGTTGGCTTGAAATTGCCCAGCCACTGCCCACCTTCTGCCTTGATTTCCGCATTGTTTGCGTAAAAGTGAAAACCGGTTTGGTTTGCTTTTGCAGCAGGGCTAAAGGTACTCCTCCGGCGTGGCGTCCTTTAACCGCTCATAATCCCAATCGCGGATTTTGTGAATGTCGGCAATGGTGAACGCCGGGCTGATCTCAGGTTTCGGAATCTCATGTATCATTGTCTGCACCCCCTTCAATGAGAATGGTTGGCGAATAAATTATCATTTCCCTGTACCCGGCCAGCGGCCTTTATCAGCTCCCAAAACCTAAGAGTGTCCTTCATCCAATCGGGTCGGTCAGGCGGACAATTGCGACGGCCATGGCGAACAATTAAATTCGGTAAGACGATATTTTTTTCCAGTTTGCAGGGAACCCCATTTCGTGCAGCAAGTCTTGATGCGTCACATGGGTTGTTCCGGCGACAAAACGGTCAATCGTTTTCCCTAATACACGCTTGAAAGCGTAGAAATCCTCTTTCTGCAAGAGATAGCGAAAAGCTATGACCACGCCGAACAAATCCTTTTTGCCATATACATACTAATTGCCCTTTTTGGCGATATTCAGCTTGAAATGAAGGGCAGTATCAGGAATATCATCTTTTGTTACAAATGAGAACAGCCTGTCATTGTGCGCACAGACATTCCGGAATTTGGTCAGCACCCGCAAGTATTGCATGAGTTCTTTTTCGTTCACTTTTTCGAAGTTTTTACTGACTTCCGCTTGCATTCTTTGCGGAAAGCAATGATACATCTTTGAAATGTTGCCAAATGTCAGTACTTTGACCAATGCCCATATCGGAATGTTCCCATATTTTTTACGCTGATATGTGATATAGTCGTAAGATTTGGATTTCAGCGCTATGTCCCCCAATTCATTCAAGAGCCGATTCAAGTCGTTTGCCTTTCTGGGATTTTGATCGTAATTTGTGCGGGTGAGATATCGAGACTGTTGATTTCCATGTTGACGGGAAAAATAATAGGACAGCAAAGAACGCATGGTTTGCTCTATTTGCAGCATATATTTCAAAAAAAGCTCACGGAGACCCTCATCGAACTTGTACAAGGCCACAATTTCCTCAAAAGCCGTGCCGTCTTTGTATTTCTTGGTCGTTGGATTCCTGAAAAGGTTTTTGTAGCCGCTTATCAATGCAAAATAGCCTATTCGCTTTAACATAGTTTCCGCATAAGCCCTGTTTGCAATTATTAAGTTCTTGTCATTTTCAAGTTTGTCTAACTGCTGCGTGTACGAAAGGAAAGGTTTGTAATTTTGCATACTGTCACCCTTAATATGTAAAAGAGAGTTCCCGCAGGAACCCTCCCGGTCGCAGCCCACACGGGTTTCTGCAACTCGATCACAAACTAATTTTACACTATCGCATTCAAATTGTACAGTACTTTTGACAAAAATTTGCCGAATCCCATTTATAACCCGCGATGGTGGGGGATATTGCAAAAGTATTAGAAATACTCTCATCGCCATAAAACAGATAGAAAACCCTTTTAGCGGATCGGTATTTTTTTGCCTTTAGCTCATTGTTTTTTAGCCCAAGGTCTGATATGCTGTTCTTGTTTATTTTTTTGAGAAATGTGAGGTGTTTGAGAAGTGATTATGCCGGACAAAAACATCACTGTACGATATTCGCTGCTTCATTGCGGAGCGTTGGTTCTTGCTGAAATCAAGAACGTCGAAACAGTTTCTTCGCTGAGAGAAAAGACTAGAAATCAGGAGGCCCTTTCGAATTACGAAAGGTTCATACTCACGCTTGATTATCTTTTTGCTATTGGTGCCATATCGCTGCGTGACGACCTAATTGTGAGGTGCTCCTATGCTTAAGTCTATCAAGAGTAACCGTTCTACATTTAAGCCTGTGAATTTTCGCAGAGGATATAACATAATCCTTGCCGACCGTCAAAGCCAAGTTGACGAAGACGACCATAAAAAAACCAGAAATGGTGCGGGGAAGTCGACGCTTGTAGAAATTATTCATTTTTGCCTCGGGGCGCAGGTCGATAAGAATTCAATCTTCAAGGCAAAAGAACTCAAGGGTTGGAGTTTTACTCTTGAATTCAGCAACGCTTTTGAATACTGGAAAAACCAACCATCACACAACCGCCAGTCCTGCAATGCGTATTTTCTTGATTTGAATATTGAATTTGTGTCTAGATTTCAAAAACTGAAAAAAGAAGCCAAGAAAATAGACGATTATCGAAAAGCGGTTGCTTCGGGAGTAATTGGCACATTTGCCCTTGATGTCGGAAAACTTGAAACAGAAGTCATCAACAGAAGGGCGGCTGCAGAACATATGCGCAAACAAATTGAATCGTTTCGTGTTCATCCACAATACACCGAAATTACAAATGAAGCGAATTCACTAACTGAACAAATTCATCAAATGAGTAACACCCTCGTGCTCCGGAAACAATTCCTAACGCGATATGAACAGAGCGTAAAAGAGGAGATTGCAGATATTTCAATTGATGAGTTGCAGCGGGTATATGAAGAAGCGGGAATCGTATTTCCTGATAGCTTGAAAGTTCAGTTCGATGAAGTTGTCAACTTTCACAAGGCACTGCTCTCCAATAGGAGAGAATATCTTCAGAGCGAAATGGCTAAGCTCCGCAACGAGATAGCTGATTTGAAAAAAGAGATTGAAGAAGTTACGGAAATTCGCGCAAAGTCCATGAAAATCCTTGAGTCCCACGGTGCATTGGAAGAGTACACCAAACTTCAAGAAAAATACTCGAAACTTGTCCAGTTGCATGAAGATGCGAATAAGCGAAAAGAAGCTGCCATAAAGATCGAAGAACGCAAAAGCAAAATTAAAATAGAAACGCAAGAGCTCCTGCTGCTGGCTCGTCATGATTATGCAGAGCGCATTTCATCGAGGGAGCGAGCGGTGTCGTTGTTTCGAGAAAACACAGATTTTCTATATCAAGAACCTGGTCTTCTCACCATCGAAATCAAGGATACAGGCTATGATTTCGGCGTAGAGATTAAAAGCGCAAAGAGTCAAGGCGTAAACTACATGAAAGTCTTTTGCTATGACATGCTTATCGCAGAATTGGGTGTTACAAGAAGCCGGCGCCCCGATTTTTTGATTCATGACAGCACCATATTCGATGGTGTAGACGAACGCCAAATAGCATTGGCATTAATTCTTGCAAAAAGAAAAAGCGAAGAAATCGGTTTTCAATATATTTGCCTTATGAACTCTGATACTATCCCAGACAAGGAGCTTGATGAGCAATTCATGACCATCTTGAAGGATAGTGTTATCTTAAGCCTCGATGATTCTACCGATGATGGAGGGTTGCTCGGAATTCGTTTCTGATTTTAACAAATGCAGCCGCTGTGTTCGTATCGTCTTGCTTTAACTTATAGTTGAAAACCGACTTGGAGTATGCTACTATGAAATTGGAGTGAAAAAGCAGAAAGGAGGTTTTTACATGCCGTCGATTTTTGTTGATGTGAATCCGACTATTATAGATTGGGTCAGCCAATATGCATCGAATGCTACAAATTCTGGGGTTCTTGATGATTTAGCAAAATGGAAAAATGGCGAAAAAAGGCCGACCTTCAAGCAAGTTGAAACTGTCAGCAAGGCTATCCACATTCCATTTGGTTACTTTTTTTTGCAGTCTCCGCCAGTGGAAACTTTCCCAGTTTTGCAGTATAGAACAATTGATGGCCTCAATGAAGGGAATCCGAGCAGGGATTTAATAGATACAATCAATGACATGGAAAGTGTCCAAGAATGGATGCATGACTACATGATTGCATCGGGATATGACAGATTGCAATTTGTTGCTTCCTGCCACAATGAAAATGACAAGCAGGCAATCGCAAAACGCTTCCGTGAAATTTTGGGTATTGCGCCGGATTGGTACAAGCAAACAAATGCAAAGACTGAGGCGTTTAAGTTTTTCCGCAGTAAGTTTGAAGATATCGGAATAATTGTAATGATGAGTGGGATTGTTGGAAACAACACTCACCGGAGTTTGCATATTGAAGAATTCAGGGCTTTTGCCCTAATTGATGATTATGCACCATTGATATTTATTAATTTTAATGATTCTCAAGGCGCTAAACTCTTTTCGTTAATACATGAAGCTGTCCACATATTGCTTGGCACCAGCAACTTCTACAATGACAGATATGGCATCGCTGATAATGTCAGCGTGTTCGAAACCTTGTGTAATGCTGTGGCTGCCGAAATATTAGTTCCGAGTGATTATTTTGAGAAAGAATGGTCCGCATTAGCCACCCGAAAACTGGAAATTAAGATACAACAGCTTGCGGAAACTTTTAATTGCGGTATGGTGGTTATTGCACGCAAAGCACTTGACAATCATTATATTAGCCGAAACCAATATCGAAGGATTGTCGATGATGCAATGGAGAAATTCAGAGACTCCCAAAAAAAGGGGACAGGTGGCAATTATTACTCCACTATGGCCACGCGCATAGACGCTCGTTTCATAATAGCATTGGACAATAGTGTAAAAGAAGGCAAAACACTGTTTACAGATGCATACAGATTGACTAATACAACAAGAAAAACTTTTTCAAATCTAACGGAAGGAGTTAGGGGGATTAGTTGATGGAACAAAAGCGGAACATCTATTTAATCGACACCAATTCTTTTATTACTCCTTATCATATGTACTATCCTTTTGATTTGGTGCCGAACTTTTGGCGATGCATGGCAGAAAAGATTATAGATGGAAGCATTGTATTGCTTGATAAGGTATATGATGAGCTTATGGTAGGCGGAGACGAATTAAGCACTTGGCTGTCAGGGATTAGCCCTCTCACTCGAATTGAGCATAAAGAACTTCGAATCATAAATAAGTACAGCGATGTGCTAAAGCACATCCAGACATCGGGATTTTATACGCCAAAAGCTTTGGCCGAATGGTCTGATATTCATGTTGCTGATCCGTGGCTCATAGCTTGTGCAAGTGTTTTTGATTTTATACTCGTGACATTTGAATTATCTAACAAGAATCTTAGCAAAAATTCGCGTTCCTCAAAACCTAAAATTCCAGATGTATGCAAAGAATTTGGAGTTGTGCACAAGAACCTTTTTGATATGATGCGTGCATTATCCTTTAACATATCTTGATTAACCAGAAGAGAAAGTTTTGCGAAATACTTTCCCAATCGCTAAATACATCCGATAGAATTTTCATCGGATGTTTTGCTCTCATTTGCAGGGTACTCCTTTGACTACCCATCCGGGACGCCCGGTCTCCCCACACCTAAGACTATATCACCTCTATCTCTTGATTTCAACAACTTTGTC
>Ga0082212_10007550_pt1 | contig 14348 bp, 15 predicted proteins | sample TergutNt197P3_FD_71548 | JGI IMG/M metagenome (GOLD analysis project Ga0082212, IMG submission 71548) | Neocapritermes taracua P3 segment gut microbial communities from Petit-Saut dam, French Guiana - Nt197 P3 | ecosystem: Host-associated > Arthropoda: Insects > Digestive system > Gut ... | reverse complement strand
TGGCGCAACAGGAAACTCACGTTGATGCAGCTTGACAAGTTCAACTCTGTACTGGACAAACTCATAGACATGGGGCTTGAACCCGGTTCAGCCCACGCCTGCGATTCCGCCGCGCTTTTCAAGTATGATTGCGAACTTATGGACGCTGTCCGCGTGGACACAGCGCTGTCCGGCAGGATTCCTGGCAAGGCCGTTCCCGGACTCGCGCGCGTCGGGTTCATCGAAGCGGGGCTCGAGGAAGTAGGCTGGTATCCCAAAGGGCACAATATCGGCGCCGAGCGCGGGTTTGTGACGAAAGCGCCGACAAAGATAGCGATACTTTCAGTCGGTTATTTTCACGGTTTCGGAGTCGACCGCTACATCGTGGAGAGAAGCCTGTTCGATATAGCAAAGTATCGCCGGAGGAATACCTTCATAAGGATAAACGGGCAGAGGGCGCCGGTTCTCGGCAGCGTCGGGCTTTTGCATACAATGGTCGATGTGACGAAGATAGACTGCACCGTCGGCGATATCGCGCTTCTGGACGTCGACCCGGTGAATGTCAAGGGGTTGCCGATAGTGTACAGGTAGACGCGCTATGAATAGCGTCCGCAGGACGCTTTGCGCGTAGGGAATAGGAAAGCGTGCTGATACAGCACGAGCGTGCTGATACAGCACGCAGGAGTAGTGGACGGGAGATACGTTCGTAATGCATAGCCGGAGACAATATGCCGAAGATTTTTGAGCTCGAACCGCATGTGGCGGATCTTATTGCGGCGGGAGAGGTTGTGGAACGACCTGCTTCCGTCGTCAAAGAATTGACCGAAAACTCAATAGACGCCGGGGCGGGAATAATTACCGTCGAGATAAGCGCCGGCGGCATGACATACATCCGCGTCACCGACGACGGCTGCGGCATAGCGCCTGAGGACGCCGGGACCGCTTTTTTACGCCACGCGACCAGCAAGCTGAAGGGCGCTGACGGTTTGGAAGCGATCGGCACGCTCGGATTCCGCGGAGAGGCCCTCGCCGCTATCGCCGCCGTATCGCGGATCGGGCTTCTCACCCGTGAAGCGGGCGCGCAGGAAGGCGTCAGCCTTACTCTTGAAGCGGGCGAGGCGACCGGAAGGTCCCCTGCCGGGTGCCCGGAGGGGACGACAATAATTGTGCGCGACCTTTTCTACAACACGCCGGCGCGTCTGAAATTCATGAAGTCTGACCGCGCGGAAGGCGCCGGGGCCGCCGCCGCGGTTCTGCGCTGCGCGCTGTCGCACCCGGAAGTCTCAATGCGCCTTATCAGGGACGGCAAGACCGAGTATCACACGCCCGGCGATTCGCGTATCGATTCATGTATATACAGCCTGTTCGGCCGTGAGTTTTTCGCCGGCCTGATAAAAACGGAAACGGAAGACGAAACACTGTCAGTAACAGGGTATATATCATCTCCCGGTTCCGCGCGCGGAAACAGGAGTTACCAGTACTTCTTTGTCAATGGCAGGTCCATTCGGTCAAAAACGCTTCAGGCAGCTCTTGAGCAGGCATACGCGAACACACTGCCGTCAGGCAGATACCCGGCCTGTGTCTTGTATATAAAAACAAGGCTTGGCGATGTAGACGTCAATGTACATCCCGCGAAAACAGAGATAAAATTCGTTTCCGACAAACAGGTTTTCGACGGCGTGTATTACGCGGCTCTCGGCGCGTTGCACAGCACGCAGCCGGTTGATGACGGCGGCAGCCCGCAACCCGGGATTCCCGGCGATCTGCCCGGCGCGGGAGCAGCTTCCCGAATCCGGGGGCAAAGCGGCGGTTTCGCGAAAATGACCGCTGACGAGTTCAACAGTAAGTATAAAAAACCGCGTTCTCCGGCCGCTTCGTTTACTGTTGACGATTTTTCCGGGCTCAAGCCTCCGCCCGCCCCTGACGCTGTTTACCAAACTGAAATCCCGGGCCCGGGCTCCGCCCTCCGGACTCCGGACTCGATTCTCCGCTCCCCCGAACTATCATATCAGACACAGCTCGACATGACGCGGGATGAGGAGCCGGAGGCGTTATCCGGCGGCCCTTATCGCGTTATCGGCGAAGCTATGAACACATATATCGTCGCTGAATACCGCGGCAGCTTGTGGCTTATCGACAAACACGCCGCCCATGAGAGGATACATTTTGACGCGCTGCGGAGCGAGGGCTTTACGCCGATGTCGCAGTCGCTTATCGCGCCGGTCGTATGCAGGCACGGCAATGAGGACGCGTCGCTTCTGCTTGAGAATTCGGAACTCCTTGACAAGCTGGGTTTTGACGTCGGGAGTTTCGGGGACGATTCGGTCGCTGTCCGCGCGATTCCGGCGGAGATCGATATCGGAGACGTCGAACCGGTACTGTCTGATATTTGCGCGAAGATAAAGTCCGGCGGAACAGCGGAACCGGCGGGATTAGACAACATTTACCGCACAATAGCTTGTAAAGCGGCGATCAAAGCGGGAAAGTCCTCGGGGATCAGGGAACTGAAAGAACTGACGGCGAGGGTATTGTCGGGAGAAATATCCCGCTGCCCGCACGGACGCCCCGTCGCGTTCGAGATCACGAAGACTACGCTCGACCGCAACTTCAAACGAATATGAGTAAGGGGCGCGTCATTGTCATTACGGGACCGACCGCGACCGGAAAAACCGGAATCGGCGCGATGCTGGCTAAGACCCGAAACGGCGAGGTCATCTCGGCAGACTCGATGCAGATATATAAACGTCTGGACGTCGGTACCGCGAAACCGTCGGAAGCCGAAAAACTCGGGGTTCCGCATCACATGATAGATATCATCGAGCCGTGGGAGAGTTACTCGGCCGCGCGCTATGTTTCCGACGCGTCGCAATGCGTCGACGACGTCCTGAGCCGGGGAAAACTACCGGTGATAGTCGGCGGTACAGGGCTATATATCGATTCGCTGATATCCGGACGCGAGTTCCTGTCCCGGGGCAGCGAGGCGGCGCGCCTTGAGCTGGAAGCGGAATACGACATGCTCGGCGGCGAGGCGATGCTGCGTAAACTCAGCGAATTCGACGGGGCGAGCGCGCAAAAGCTGTTCCCGAACGACAAAAAAAGGATAGTACGGGCGTTTGAAGTCTATTTATCCACCGGGGAGACGATTTCAAAGCACGATCAAAAATCGAAAGAGCTGCCGCCGCGCTATGAAGCCGTCAAGTTCGCGCTTACATATACCGACAGATCCGTTCTGTACGCGCGTATCGACGCGCGTATTGACTCAATGATATCGCGCGGGCTTGCGGATGAGGTGCGCGCTTTGCTCGACAGCGGCATAGCGCCCGGTTGCACGGCGATGCAGGCAATCGGTTATAAAGAGACGGCAGGCGCGATAATGGGCATGTATGATATGGATACCGCTGTCGGGCGTATAAAAACGGAATCGCGCCGTTACGCGAAACGTCAGCTGACATGGCTGCGGCGGGATGCGGGCGTTAGGCTGATAACATGGGACGAAGGACCGGACTTCGCGCGCTTCGCAAGCGAAGTTACAGAAGCGGGGATCGACTAAAAATATATGAAGCGAACAGATTTTTTCATGAAGGTCATAACGGCGGTGCTTTTTCTGGCTGTCGTATGTTACATAGGCGTATATGTCTACAATGCCTTGATAAACACATATGTGACCATACCGGCTATGAGTTACTCCATCGAAGAGTCATGCCGGGCGCAGGGCTATATCGTCCGTACCGAGACCATTCTCGGCGATACGGGCTCAGCGGCGACGCCTATCGTGGCCGACGGTGAGAAAATCGCGTCCGGACAGGCTGTCGCTGTCGAGTATTCAAGCAGCGAAGCGCTGGAAACGGCGGGCGAGCTCCGCGCGCTCAGGCTGAGGATCGCGCAGCTCGAGGCGCCGGGCGGCTCCGTAACATCCGTGTGCCTTGAAAACGTAATGGCGCTGTCGGCGGCTGTGCACAGCGGCGATCTAAGCAGGCTTGACGAACTGTCAATAAACATCGCTTCGTATGTCTTTACCGGTGAGGACGAAACCGGTTCCGGACTTCAGGCTCTACAGTCGCGGCTTGAAGCGCTTGAAAACCGCAGTTCCGGCGTCAGGACGGTCTACTCGCCGGTCAGCGGCGTCTTTACACAGGCTATCGACGGTTTTGAGCGCGTCGGCCCGGGCTCCCTCGCCGACATATCGCCCTCCGGCCTGGCGGATTTATTCAGGTCTCCGTCAACAACCGCGGGAGCGGGTAAACTTGTGACCGAGTTCAGATGGTATTACGCGGCGGTAATGGACGCAGGCGACGCGGCGCGCTTGACAGAGGGCAGGCCGGTCGCCGTGCAGTTCACAGGCGTTTACCGCGCAATGTTCGATATGCGCGTCGAAAGCGTCGGCAGAAGGGACGAAGACGGCGAATGCGTAGTTGTGTTCTCAAGCGATTTGAGCGTGCACGAGATCGCCCCGCTGCGCTTTATTCGCGCCGAAGTTATTTTTGACGTCGTTTCAGGTATCTACGTACCCAAAGAAGCTATCCGCCTCGACGATGAAGGCGCGACCTTCGTATACCTGCAGACAGGCGTCCGCGCCGAGCGGGTGGACGTGGAGATCATTTACGACGCCGGAGACAGCTATCTTGTGCGCGACGGCGCGGAAACCGGTTCCCCTCTGCGCGCCGGTTCGACGATAATCGTAAAGGCTAACAAGTTGTTTGACGGAAAGGTCGTCGGATAATGTGATATACATCGAAGAGAATGTAAAGCGGATCCGCGGCGTCATCGCGGAGGCAGCCATAAGTTCGGGCCGTGCGCCCGGCGATATTACGCTTGTCGCGGCGGCAAAGACGAAACCGGCCGAGATGATCAGAGCCGCCATAGCCGCAGGCGTCGACGCGACGGGTGAGAACCGCGTGCAGGAGATGATGGAGAAAAACGCGCTGGGCGCGTATTCCGGCGCGCCGCTGCACTTCATCGGGCATCTGCAGTCGAACAAGGCCGCCCGTATAGTCGGGCTTTGCGACCTTATCGAGTCCGTCAGCTCCCCTGCCCTCCTTTCGCTGATCGGGAAAACCGCGGTCTCGCTTGGAATCACGCAAAACATACTGATCGAAGTCAACATTGGCGAAGAACCTCAAAAATCGGGTATTTTGCCCGGGCAGACAGATGAAATCCTGGAGCTTGCTTCGCAAACCGATGGCGTTTGCGTGCTTGGTTTGATGTCAGTTCCCCCAATTTATGAAAATAATGATAAGAATTGTTACTATTTTGACGCAATTTTTCAGCTTTTTGTTGACATTAACGAAAAAAAATATGATAATGTCACCATGAAATTTTTATCAATGGGCATGAGCGACAGTTACGAGGCGGCGATCCGCGCCGGTTCGAACATGGTAAGGATAGGCTCGGCAATATTCGGGGCTCGATAACAATGCCCGGCGAAAACCGGACGGGGACTGTATTCCCGCCGGCTAAAGGAGGAATCCTGAATTGGGATTTTTAAACGAAATTAAGAAACTGACCAAGCCCTATGAAGACGAGGACGATTTCGACGATTTCCAGCCTAAGAAAGCCGAAGAACTTCCTCCTACGCCGAGGACGACCGCGCAAGCCAGAAGTTCATACGGTGGTTTTGAGGATCAGCGCTCAAACAACAACAACAAGGTCGTAAACATCCACGCGACGGCGCAACTGAAAGTCGCTCTCCGCAAGCCGAGCAGGTTTGAGGAAGCCGCTGAAATCGCGGATCAGCTTCGCGACCGGATCACGATCGTGTTGAACCTCGAAGCTACGAAGCCAGACATATCCCGCAGGCTTGTTGACTTTCTGAGCGGCGTCGCCTATGCCCAGGACGGAAAGATAAAAAAGGTCGCGGTCAACACTTATCTCATTACGCCGTATAATGTCGACCTCCTGGGCGACCTGATCGACGAGCTCGAGAACAACGGCTTGTATTTTTAGGGGTGCTTCACGCGTCTGTTTACATGAAAAGCGAGAAGCCGAAAGGATTGAGGAGAAATGCTGACTCCGCAGGAAATCACTGACAAAGTATTTATCAAGGCCGTTTTCGGCGGATACGACATGACGGGGGTCGACGACTTCCTGGAAGAATTATCTGCCGATTACTCCGCGTTGTATAAAGAAAACGCCATACTGAAAAGCAAATTGAAAGTCCTCGTCGAGAAAGTCGAAGAATACCGCTCAACAGAGGACGCCATGCGCATGGCTCTGCTGACAGCGCAGCGCATGGGCGAGGAAATAACTCTGGACGCGAACAAAAAGAAAGAAGAGCTTCTGCGGGACGCGGATTCCGAAGCAAGAAACAGGTTGGCAGGAATCGCCAGGCAGATAAGCGACGAGGAGGCGCGCCTCGCGGCTGCCGCGGCGCAAACGGAAAAGTTCATCGGCCTATCCCATGCGATAATGGGCAAGCACTCGGAGTTCCTGACAAAGCTTGAAACGGCAAGGCGCGCCGTGCGGCCGGAGCCCGAACCCGCCCCGCCGCCGCCGCAGCAATATACGCAGCCGGCTTATGAGGCGCAAATATCCGAGACGGCGGAGCAGATCGGTAACGCGGTTGAGAGGCTGACAAGCACCGACACGCGCTCGGCCGGGTATCCTCCGGTCCGGGAGCAAGTACCGGAGGGCGAAACTCAATACGCCCCGCAGTATGACGACGAGGGCGAACCCACGAAGCTCTATCCCGCCGGTAACCCGGAAGATCCTGTCACGCCCAGGCCTAAGTTTGATTTCGACGATTTGAAGTTCGGTTCCAACTTCGACAGTAAATGACAAGAAAGCCCCGGTATACTGTTGTTACCGTTCACTCCTTACAATTGCAAAGGGTTGGTTAGAATATGTTATGCTTTGTTTTTGCTGCGCTTGTCGTTCTGCTCGATCAGTTATTCAAGCGTTGGATCGTTATCACTCTCGCCGTGAGCGAGGAATCGATCCTTATTCCGGGCGTGCTTAACCTCCTGCACGTTGAAAACTCAGGCGCGGCCTTCAGCATTCTGCCGAATCAGAGATGGCTGCTGGCGGCGATCGCTTTTATCGCGGCGCTTGTACTGATCGCGATACTTCTAAGGTATGACGAGGGATTCTGGGGTACGCTCGGTCTCGCGTCTGTTCTCGGGGGCACGATCGGAAATTTCATTGACCGCGTTTTCCACGGGTACGTCGTTGATATGTTCAGGACGACTTTCATGGATTTCGCCATTTTCAATATTGCGGACATCTTTATAACTCTGGGCGGAATAACCTTCTGCGTTTTCTTCATCGTGTCGTCAGCGAGATCGGCGAATCCCAAAGAAAAGAAGGCCGCCGCGCCTGAAGACGCCGCCGAAAGGCCTGCGGAGCCGTACGATACATATGATTACCCGGAAACGCGTGAAGAAATCGACTTCGACAAACTCTTTTACGAGGAACCGGCCCGGACCGGTTATGAAGAGGCGGACACGGCGGAACCTCCGGTCTCCTATGAGTATGACAATGCTCAGTATACGCAGAATTCATTTGCGCAGAATCCTTATTCAGAGCCTGAGCCGTATGCCCCGGAGCGCGACGCTGCGTTTTATTATGAACCTGCTCCTGAAAAGCCCGTCTATTACGAACCGGTTCCGGACCCGCCCGGCGACAGCGTCCCGGCGCTTGACGCGCTCAGCGCGCTCGAAGCCGAGTTGTCGGACGCGGTAGCGGACTATGATATAGATGATATATTGCGTGAATACGGATTTGAAAACGACAAGGATTAATGCGAATAACGGCGGGGAACGCGTGGATGTGTTTCTCGCCGCAAACTTGACCGGGCTTACCAGAAGCGCAGCGCAGAGGCTTTTAGAAAGCGGGCGCGTGACTCTGGACGGCGCGGTCGTTAAAAAGAACCACAGAACGTCGCCCCTTGAGGAGTTGGTCGTGGTTCAGGATGAACCGGAAGATCCGCGAGCAGTCCCTCAGGATATTCCGATTGACGTCGTGTACGAAGACGCGGACGTCGTCGTGGTGAACAAACCGCGCGGAATGGTCGTCCATCCCGCTCCGGGGCACCCTGACGGCACGCTTGTCAACGCGCTGCTCAGCCATTGCGGGGGCAGCCTCTCCGGGATAGGCGGCGTTAAACGGCCGGGGATCGTTCACAGGATCGACAAAGACACATCGGGGCTTGTGATCGCGGCAAAAAATGACGGCGCGCACCTCGCGCTGGCCGCCCAGCTTGCCGCGCGGACGCTCACAAGGGAGTATGACGCCATTGTGATCGGAACGCCGAAAGAAAGTACAGGCTCAGTTAACTCCCCCATCGGCCGTCATCCGTCTGACAGAAAGCGCCAAGCTGTGACTGACAGGAACTCGCGGCCCGCCGTCACGCACTACGAAGTAGTGGCAAGTTATGCAGGATACGCGCACGTACGGTGCCGGCTCGAAACGGGGCGCACACACCAGATACGCGTGCACATGGCTTATATAGGGCACCCGATCCTCGGAGACGTCGTTTACGGGCGGAAAAAGCCCGAACACGGTCTTACGGGCCAGTGCCTGCACGCGCGCAAACTCAAATTCCTGCATCCATCTACAGGCGAGCCGATGGAACTTTTCGCGGAGTTACCGGAATACTTTACGGATGTTCTTGCGCGCCTGGCGGCGCGAAACCGCGCAGGGCAGCTATGAAATGAGGGAGAACTCGACGGCGGACGTTATACGCGACCAAGAGTACTATATGCGCGCCGCGCTTGAGCTTGCGCGCGAAGCCGCCGCGGACGGCGAAGCTCCCGTGGGGTGCGTCGTCACGGACGCGGACGGCGCGATCATAGGCCGCGGGCGCAACCGCCGCGAAAACCGCAAGGACGCGACCGCTCACGCTGAACTCCTTGCCATTGCCGGCGCGTGCAAGGCGGCCGGCGACTGGCGGTTGACCGGATGCTCTTTGTATGTCACGCTCGAGCCTTGCCCCATGTGCGCAGGAGCTATGATAATGTCGCGCATCGGCAGGGTATTCTACGGCGCGCGCGAAGAACGGACCGGTTCGTGCGGCAGCGTGATCAATCTGTTTATGGAACCTTACGGATGTGATACGCAAGTAACCGGAGGGCTGCTCGCGGACGAATGTTCAGGGCTTCTGTCAGAGTTCTTTTCGTCCCTGCGCGAATGACAGGCCAAGAGAGAAGATGCAAGAACTTATTACCGGGTTAGTGGTGAGTATTGATTGGAACAAAATGACAGTAAAGGCCTTGTGATATTCATACACGGCTTCATGGGAAATACGCGGCTGTTTGACAGTTTCTCCGGGCTCGTCCGTCAGCATGGCTACATCACCGAATCGCTTCTCTTGCCGGGGCACGGCGGATCCTCAAAGGAGTTCTCGTCAAGCACCTTTGAGCAATGGCAGGGACATGTCGACGCCGAAATCCTCCGGGCGTCTGAGGGAGCAGCGAACATCCTGCTTGTCGGACACTCCATGGGCGGACTTCTGGCGCTCAACGCGGCTTCCCGTCTCAGCGGCCATGTTCACGGCGTTTTCCTGATCGCCAGCCCGTTTAAGCTCGCGGCATTCTCACCAAAGGCAAATCTGACGCGTCTGAAGTATATTTTCTACCGTAAGACACATCCGGTAAAAGCCGCTTTTCTGGAAAACGGGGGTATACGATTCTCGCCTTTCGTACTTTTACATATGATAAAACCTTATTTTCAACTGAGAAAGTGCATGCGCGAGACGAGGGACAGGCTGCCGGATATCAGCGTTCCGGTCGCGGCCGTCTACTCTCTGTCCGACGAGCTGTCGGACGTCAAGAGCCTTGATATTCTCAGAAACGGCCTGAGCGGAGTATCATTGGAGTACCTGCTTCTGTCCGATTCACTGCACGCGTACTTCCCCCCGCATGAACGGCCGGCATTGAACCGAACCCTGATAGATTTTTTACAGTGAAGGAATAATAGCTATGACTGATCAAAAAGGCAGCAAAGCCCTGATGTGGACGATCCTCCTGATATCGCTGCTGCAGATGCCGCAATTCGCGCTTCTGCCGGCTACAAACCTAATTGCTACGGAGGTTTTCCCGGAGCGCGGGCTGCCGGTGATCCAGACCGTAATGTCGCTGCCGGGTATCGTAGCCGTAATAGCGGGCGTCGCCTCGGCGATGATGGTCAGATACGGACTCGCGTCAAAAAAGTTCATGACCGTATTCGGCCTGATACTGATTATGATGACCGGAGTTGTTTCCCTGCCGATGCACACTCGCTTCTGGCAGTTGTGCCTCATGAATACCTTCGTCGGCGCGGGAATGGGTATTTTTGTTCCGAGCGCGCAAAGTATTATGTTCGATAACTTCGACGAGAAAACACGCCAGTTCATTTCAGGCGTGTCGTTTTCGTGTATCAACATCGGAGGCCTCGTCATGAGCCTCCTGTGCGGGTTTCTGATAACATATATCTGGTACGGCGGGCATCTGCAAATGCTAATTGCGCTCCCGGTCGTTATCGTAGCGATGCTCGTTATACCGAAGGACAGAAAGATGCGGGACATTGCCGTAACCGGCGAAGCCGCAGCGGGAGAAGGAGCCTCTGCAAACGGCAGATCAAAGCTTCCGGCAAAAACCTATTACTACACGGTGCTTATTGTCGTATTTATGATCATCTATAATGTCGCGACGGTCAATATATCTACGCATCTCGCGAGCGGAGGCGTAGGCAACTCCTCGACAGCCGGCGTCGCGACCGCGTTTTTGATGGTGGGCGGCGTCGCTGCCGGGCTGGTATTCCCGAAGCTTTCCCAGCATTTGCGCGATTACCTTTTCGCGTTAACATTCGTTCTGATGGCCGTCGGGTTCACGTTGATGAATCTGTTTCCGGCGTCGCTTGTGATAACGCTCGCGGCGATGTTCCTGTGCGGGTCGACAATGAGCCTGCTGGTGCCGCGTTGTATCTTTAACGTATCAAACCTCACAGACCCTACTAATTCCGCGACGGCCACGATGCTCGTCTGCTGCGTGGCGCCGGGCGGAGGGCATTTCCTGTCGCCGGTTATTATGACGAACCTGACGCTGGCGCTCGGCGGCGAGTCCACGCGATACCGCTTTCAGTTCACGGCTTTCGTCTGTCTCGCGCTCGCGGTGATGTTGTTCGCGTACGATTTTCTCCGGCAAAAACGCAGAGCAGCCTAAGCGAAAGAGGGGGAAAACCGCTATTATTTCTTGCGGCGGAGGAAGGCATAGAGCTGGCGCATACATGCCGGAAGTGAGCTAAGGTGAAAACCGCTAAACCTGCAAGCTGCTGTAAGGAATATGAGACGAAAATACCCGTCTATTTCAGAAAGAACGGACGGGGAAAATAAAAATCAGAAATATTTATGCCGAAAAACCACTGATGTAACAGGGTTTTCGGCATTTTACATTTTTCGTTGAGAAATTGCGGAAAATGTTGAAAAAAACTATTGACCTTCAAGTTCCTTTACTATTTATCCTGTAAAAGGAATCAGCGAATCAATCGCAGAATGGAGGTGGAAAGGAAACGATGTCTACGAAACCCAGTCACACAGGGATCGACAAGCAACACGATATCACAATAAATGAAAGTATTGCCGCTATGATGACTTCGCAGGACTACATAAACCGGTTAGTGGAAGATATACTCAAAAATGAAGTGCCCGGCGAGAGCATTGTAACTACAGCATTAACAACTCAGGAGCAAATAAACGAGCTTGTTGACGAACTTCTAAAAATCGCCTGATCTGAAGATCAGAAGCCTCAGGTCGGACAAGCGCCGGCGCAATATACAGGCAGCGCACCGCAAGACACGGAGAGCTGCCGGTTTATTGCGCTGTTTTTCACACAGCCGGATTATAAGCCTTAATATCTGACAAGGAATCCGGCTAAATCTCTATAGTTTCTCCGCAGGAGAGATATTTCATATAAGGCAGTTTACCCGCAAGGTCTTCATATGCTTTCTGTCCTGTGCAATGGCACGTGTAGTAACGCATATCATACTTTGCCATTTCCTTTGCGATACCTTCAAGCAGGACGTCCGGAACGGTCTTTTTTGTGACGGGATTCCACAAATGATACCCGCCTACGCAAACCTGAGGCTTGTTTGCTGAAGCCTTTTCAAGAATGTTAACAACCCCGGCATGGCCGCATCCTAATATCAGAACAGTAGTATCGCCGGATATTATCAGGTTCTGCTCATGAGCGAAATCATCTTTTCCCGAATCGGTATAGAGCGTTTTGTTCGCATCGGAATAGTATTTCTCTGTGTCAGGCGTGGTGAACAAAGTCAGTTCATCGTCGATCACATAATCGCCATCCAGTAGCACAACCTGCGGATGCGCTTGCAGCCCGTCTTCCAATCCTATTCCCGCCTTCTTAAAAAGACGTTTTGAGTAGTGCTTGTCAAACGCCTTTCTCTGCGCGTAAACTTTTACCTTGTCATTTATTTCAAGCAGTTTGCCCAGAGCGCCGCCATGGTCGTAGTGTCCGTGCGAGATAACCGCGATGTCAACGCCGGTCAAGTCTATTCCAAGCGTCTCGCTGTTTTCAAACAATGTTTTGTCAGGTCCGGCGTCAAAAAGCATTCGGTGCTTCGGCGTTTCTATATAGAGCGCTAACCCGTGAACGGATTTGATTGACTTCGAAGCAGTAATTCCTCCGCATGTCTTGTTTTCAACTAATGCTGTAATTTTCATATCAATTGCCATATGCCGGGTCGCGCACACCAGAAAATCTGTACAGCGTTCGTGACTACCCGGCTCCTTTCTCTAAACTTCGATTTCCAGCCACACAGGGCAATGGTCGCTGCCATAGACGTCGGGGTATATTCCTGCGTCTTTCACTTTTCCGGTCAAACGGTCTGACCCGATGAAGTAGTCAATGCGCCACCCGATGTTCCTCGCGCGCGCGCCTGCCCGGTATGACCACCAGGTATAAGCGTCGCGCCTGTCGGGATAAAGTTGCCGGAAGAAATCCGTAAATCCGGCGTCCAGCAGCGCCGTCATTTTGTCGCGTTCTTCCCGCGTGAAACCGGCGTTATGCTCGTTTGATTTTGCGTTCTTTATATCGATTTCCTCATGGGCGCAGTTCATATCACCGCAGATTATTACCGGCTTTACTTTATCAAGCCCCGAAACAAAGGCCCGGAAGTCGTCCTCCCAGTTCATCCTGTACGGAAGCCGCAGGAGTTCGCCCTGTGAATTCGGCACATAGACATTGACAAAGTAGAAGTCTTCATACTCCAGTGTGATGATCCTGCCTTCGTGGTCGTGTTCATCCACGCCCATGCCGTAAGTGTCGGCAATAGGCGCTTTTTTTGTAAAGACTGCCGTCCCGGAGTATCCTTTTTTATCGGCGCTCAACCAGTATTCCTCGTATCCGTTGAAGCTGAAGTCCGCTTGGGAGCGTTCCATTTTTGTTTCCTGTAATGCAAATACATCCGCGTCGATCTGCGCGAAAGTGTCAAGAAAACCATTTCTGACGCTTGCCCTTAACCCGTTTACGTTCCATGAAACCAGTTTCATACTCAGCTAAATGATCCTTTCAAAGATATGGCATTCCGCATTCATATAATAGCTTGAAAACCCGTCGAAATCAAGTTATTTCCTTGCAACGCAACCATATATCGGCAGCCCCAGATCGTAGAATTTCAGTTCATAGTCGGTCATCACGCCGACAGGGCCGTCTCTATGCAGGTCGCGCCCTATATCAAAAAGCGTGAATCCGTAATATCCGAACTCCTTTAGCGAGTACTCAAACAGCGGGAGGTTGTCCGTCTTGAAGCGGATCTCGCCGCCGGGTCTGAGGATTTCCATGTAGAGTTCCAGAAAGCGCCGGTTTGTAAGCCTGCGCTTTATATGTCTGTTTGACGGCCACGGATCGCAGAAGTTCAGGTAGATCCGGGACGCTTCTCCCGGCGCGAAATAATCCGTAAGGTCGTCGGCATACGCATTGATGAACCGTATGTTTTGCAGTTCCTCCGCGGCGGCCCGCTCAAGGGCTATTATCATGGCGTCGGCGGATTTCTCAAGCGCTGCGATGAAAACCCCTGACCCTGCCTCAGTTCCGCTTTCCGCCTTTGCTGTATCGACAGTGAAGCGGCCTTTCCCGCAGCCGACTTCAATGTGGAGCTCGCTGTATCTGATTTTCCGGCTCCCGTCGGGACATTGGCCTTGGCGCTCGTTTGACGCGACGTCCAGCCACTGCCCGCGATAGGCTTCCGGTTCTTTGACAAGCAAATGCGCGCACCTTTCCACGCGCGATGTAAGGTTTGGTTTTTTACGCATTCTCATGGCAGCACTCCGGTATATATTTTGAACTAACACAGTACGGAGCATACATCGCGCGTTGCGTGACTGTAAGGTTTGGTTTTTTACGCATTCTCATGGCAGCACTCCGGTATATATTTTGAAC
>Ga0082212_10007549_pt1 | contig 14349 bp, 15 predicted proteins | sample TergutNt197P3_FD_71548 | JGI IMG/M metagenome (GOLD analysis project Ga0082212, IMG submission 71548) | Neocapritermes taracua P3 segment gut microbial communities from Petit-Saut dam, French Guiana - Nt197 P3 | ecosystem: Host-associated > Arthropoda: Insects > Digestive system > Gut ... | reverse complement strand
AAAACCACAATTTCAAACAAATACCCTAACACAAATACCTACATTGACCAAGAAAATAGAACAGATACACAATCAACTCTACCGAATTTATGGCAAAGCAACAATTCAGCAACCCCTTCACATATGCCCCCCACATCAGCAGCAGTAGTAACAGATCAAACAACAAATCCATATGCCACTGATAGAGTGCAAGATTCTAAAGAGAAGGTAAAGGCTCAGATTGCTTTGTTGTTATCGGTTAGTTATGATTGTGACTGCGGGCGTCATTATAGTGCTAATTTTAAGAATGCTTCTATTGTGGTGCAAAAACAAAATCTGCTCTTTGAATATGTGGATTTCAAGCCGCGTACTTTTCAGGTGTACTGTGATAAATGTAATTCGGAACATGAGTTTACAGTAGAGGGCATTGAAGCTGAGGGTGTATCAATTTTCTGTCGGCGATGTAAACCTTCTCGCGAGGGTCTTTTAAGCATTAACACAGGCGAGGTCACTTGGCATGACAACTAATGATAAGGGTCGGTTGGGTAAAAAAGAGAAAATCATTCTTTTGCTGATGTTGCAAAGAGATGAACCCCGTGGTTGTGCTAATCCTGTTTGGTTTGATCTTGCACGGGAGTTTAAGATAGATTTTGGTTTGCTGTCCAAAAAAAGTCAGCACAGTAAATTTCGAAAAGAACGAAATCTGCGAGAAATACTCAGCCGCTTAACCACAAAAAAACTCATTAAAACCGCGGTACCAATGCAGCAAAACTCTTCTTCTTTGACATCTCCAAAGCGGTATGGGTATAGCTGGTATAGTTTAACTTTTGCGGGGCGTTTGGTTGCGGAGAGAATTCAGCGTCAGGAATTGGCTTTGAAGGACTTGGAAGATATTGAGCAGGCTTTGGATGCGCTTAGGGCTTTGGGTTACAGCAAGGTTACTGCTATGCAGGTTTATGATGTTTTGTGGCAGAATTCCCATCAGAGGTTTGCTAGCAGGGCAGAGTTTGATTTGTATTGGACTCCTAGGCGTCTTGGTTTGCTGTTGCAGAAGTGTTGTTGCGGTCGTATGCGGGTCGGTTTTTCCAATAGACATCGAAAGTATTCTTTGACATAGCCATGTTAAACGCTAAACGTGGCAGTGGAAGCCACGTTTAGCCGTTAACGTGGCTATATCGTGAATTGTCTACGCTATTTGGTGTTTGATGTTTAGCTGTGTAGTGGGTGTTTTTTATGGCGGCTTGTAGGTGGCCGATGGCGGCTATGCCAAGGCTTGTGGTTATGCAGGCTGCTATGTTTGTTGGTGTGTTGGGGAACATGTATGTTTGTAGTATGGGTAGGGTTAGGGTGGAGAGAAATAGTAGTAGGGGGATTTCGATTGCTAGGGGGAATATTGTGGCGGCTTTTTTGAAGCCAAATTTTTTTGTGAGGCTGCTGAAGAGTTTGTTGCGTTCGTTTTCTGTAAAGTTATCTGGCTCTTTAATGTAGAACTCGTAAGTTGAATGCATATCAAACGCTAAACAAAACACCCATAGTAAAATGAGTAATCCTTGAGTGGGTGGGATAACGTTTGTGAGGAAAAGAAAGGAGGGGATGGTGGATAGAAGTATCAGTAGCTCTAGAAGCGACATTAGTTTTCTAACCATTAAGCAGACCGAGATGGGTTTAGTTGAGAGTTGTTAGAAGATTTATTGGTGTGGGTGGTGGTTGTTGGTGTTTTGGTGGTGTGGCTTAGTTGTATGCCTCCGTAAATTAAGCCCGCTATGACGACCACAACGCCGAGGTACATCAATAATTGTAATAGGTTGTCAACTGCGCTAATGAGTTCGGTTGGCAGGCCTGCTTGCATTGTGGTGACGTTCCATCCTGTAACCCAGAAGGCGACTGGTTTTGCAACCGCCATGAGTACTCCTGCGACTATGCATCCCACTAAGACTTTTTGTGCTCTTGCTTGTTCTTCAGGGCCTTCCGATCGTACAAGGGGTAGCGACCGATAGACAAACAGTGCGGTGGTGATTAGTAGCACCAAAGAGGAGAGTATATTTAGATTTAAATTGGAAAAAAACACAGAGAGTGGTTCAATCAATGTTGTTCACCTCGCTTTTTTGCTTAGAAACCGCTACCGCGGTGGGTGTAGATAGTTTAGGGGTGGTTTTGATTTTGCACTTAAATTTGCTGGGCGTCTCTGAAAGCTTCTTTTGTAATAATATTTTATAGTTAGCCAATTTTTTACGTGTTTTTTGCATATAAAGACCTGAAAATAGAGTTTATGGAAATTCTTAAAACTAAAAACCTGTTACAGCAACTTATCAGGCAAGCCTTCTTGCAGTAACTAATTGCTATTATTATCAAGTGTGAAACATAAAAATGTAAAATGGAAACACCGCAGATATCCCCGTAAATTAAGTGTTAAGTCTCTGTGATAAAAAATGGTTGTTATCCTTTATGATGCACTTCATCATCAACGGGATAATATTCTAAAGGCTGGGGTGTAGTATTAGTTTGGTGATTTCATGTCTGATGGTGCTCTTATTACCGATAAAGATAGAGTTTTACTGGTAAAGGTAAGGGGTTTGCTTGAGGAACTTGTTGAGATGTTCAATCTTTTGGAGGATAAAGAGGCTATGGCTAGTCTAAAAGAGGCTGAAGCAGACGTTAAAGCGGGTAGAGTTCGGGATTATGATGATTTTCTCAAAGAGTTGAGGGAATCTGGCGAAATATAGGCTAAGTTGCACCAATTTTTGAGAAAGTTTTTCGTTGTTTAAATCGTTTTTCTGAAAAGAGAATTTGAACTGGTGACATTTTGTCACCATCTGTTTTTAGTACTTGTGGCTTTCAATTATTTCCCAAAATATTATTTGATTGCTGGGTGTTTCTTGACAGTTTTGGCAATTATTGAACGGGAGATGATTTAGTTGTCTGCATTGTTCACAAACCGTGAAAATTAATCGATCGCCTCTCCAAGCATAATATTCCCTTTTACCTCGATATTTACCCTTACTAAACTCTACTTGGTGATAGGGATTTTCGATTATTTTTTCTGCGGTTTCTTTTATCCGCTTAACTCGCAAAGCATCGCCTATTTTTCGAAGCTGCTTACCAAAAGTTTGCGTATAGATGGCCTTATACGTTGGAGAAGACTTGCTCATGAGTTAAAAAACGTCCCTCATTAACATCATTTTCAGCTTCATCAAACTCTTGACAAACATCGGGATCTAAATTCATAACCAAGTCATCCAACTCTTTATCAGAAATATCAAAGGCTATTTTTCTTGCACTTGGCTTTAAGGGGTAGAGCATAGGAGTACGCTGTGGCAAATCATGTACTGTAGCGTTTTTCCAGGGCATACTGTGTACTTTGTTTAGCAGAAAATCAAGCTCTAAAGGCGCATAAGAACAGTTCACAGAATCAATCTCGGAAATAACCTTTGCATTTCGAGCTATAATAGTGGAAAAGTCTTCCATTAGGTAGGTGGCGTCTTTTGTTGGTTTAAGGGCTTTTTCTTCTAAAAAGCCTGAGGTGATAAGTTGGGCTTTATCTTTTGCTAACTCAAAACTATAGGGACCATAATGGAGGCGTAAAAAGTAAAAATTAAAGCCCTCTATGCCTTTGTTTAGCATGTCTAGTTCGGAGAGGAAAACAAGTTTTTGTAGTTTTGTTTCACTTAGAAAACGTAGCTGTTTTTTCTTAAAGCTGTTATCTATTAGGTACAATGTCAAAAATCTGTTAATTATTTTATCTTTAATCTGTTGTTGAGACATTGCTAATCATGTTTTATACTGGTGGGGCTTGTAATATATTTTTTTATGCATCAAACGGGTTTCTGTTTTATTGATTCTGAAAATTTTAGTGTTGAGCAGCCTCAAACTATATTATGCAAGTGCTGTTATACTTCCGGTGATTATTCTCTCGCATTATACTTCTAGAGTGTTAATTTTATCTTGCCTTTTAGAAGTTTTTTGTGCAAAAATGGTTGTGACTAATGGTGTGAAGATGTAAAACCTTGTTAATTTACATGTGTTATGTAGTAGTGTTTTTTTCTGTTGGTGTTTGTTTTTTTGTTGCTGTTGGTTTCCATGTTTTGATTTCTGCTTTGATTATTTGGCTTTGTAGTTGTCGTAGGTGTTTGGTTGCTGTTTGTGCCCAGTATTGATTGCTGTTTTTCAAAATTATATGGAGGTTGCCGTGGGCGTCAAGGTCGGCTGAGAGAACTTTACCGATTATCAAACATTCTTCTGTATTGGGCATTTTTCATCATTAGAGGTTTTTTGGGGATTTTAAATGCTGATACAATTACTATTGATGATTGGAGTTGCTTGTTTGGTGTATAGGTTTGTGCTTTCGGAGCTTTTTGAGTGTCGGTTAGTGGGTAGTGAGTCGTTTGCGTTTTTGTCTTTGTTTGGCAGGTTTGTGCAGTGGTGGTTGGATCAGGCGGTGGGGTCTTATCGTTCGTATGATGATCTTAGGGATAGTTTTTATGGTAAGTGGCGAGTGGATTGGAAGGGGTATAGTAGCCAGCATGCACAAACCAGTAGTTTGATTGCGTATGGTATGTTAAAGTCTTCAAACCAGCCCTCTGTTAAGGAAAACTTGAGTTTTGCCGTTATTAGTCCAAGTATAGTAAAGCTTGAAGCGGGGGGTCGGTTGGTTTTTCCGATTGGTCTTGCAAAGAAGGCGTGTGTGCAGCTTGTTCCAAAGACTGCTATGCAGCAGGTTCTTTTGGAGCAGGCGTTAAATGGTTATTGGAAGCTTGGGCAGACGTTTCTAACAGATAAATGGTGTGCCATACCCTTTACAAGATACCTCGATTTAACCAAAGACGAAAAAGATTCCCTAATCCAAAAACTCTTAAAATGAAAAACTCTATCACAATAAATTGCAGCGGCAATAATTTTTGTCTCAAGCACACGTTATTGTTAGTAAAGAGCAGAGAAACAATTTTTTAGTCTCCCAAAAGATGCTCAGGATACTGTAGTCGCGGGTGTTTTTTAATTTTGGTGACTTAAAGGTTGGTGAAAAATAGAATTGTGTCTGTTTTATGCGTTTAAACAGTTAACATATTATAAAATATGTGAGACCACTCCACAAGCAATTATACATGAAGGTGTAACTAATGTTTAAAAACCAAAATAATATCCACAAGTGTTGTTGGAGGCTGTGCAAATGATTACGAGTTCTGAGTTAAAAAATCAGATAGCTGAAGAATGGGCATACAACCTATGGACTGACAGTAACGATTGGTGCCGTCAATGCAGCAACAAAAACAATAAACTCGTATTTGATGATCAAACAAAAACCGCTAAGTGCATCAAATGCGGTCACACACAAACCTACGATGATAATACTTGGAAAAGCCTCCAAGCAAAACACTATGTAATTGACCACTACACTCCGGGTAAATATTTTTTCCGCAATCTTTCATCCGAAGAAATTTTCCAAAAATACTTACGAGAATACAGCCACACCGACTGGGCCTCATTTGTTATCCACGATTATGTGCTTGCACGTATGAGAGGTGATAAAGCAGTCCAAGAAAAACTAAAAGATGCCGCCAACAGTATTGTTGAAAAAATGAACTATGACTCCAAGCCCTGGCAAACATTGTTCGAAAGAATAGGTGTTCAAGACCCCGAGATATTTTGTCAAGTACCCCAAATCATATACCAATATGCAGAGAGAAAACTTGCAGAAGCCACAACCAAAGAAAACCTTCCCACACTAATGCGAAGTTATCTGTCAAAACTCTCAAGTCTATACTGTTATAATAGGTGGAAGGGAGATATAGTAGCTTGTTGGATAATAAGTGAAACTATAAAATTATGTGCGGTAGACAGTTTCATAATAGGGTTCTACAATAGACTCTTTAGTTGTGACCCCATATTGGATGATTTTCAAAACGATATGCTCATAGGAAAGAATCGAGAAATTAACACCAAAGAATCCTATATCCAGTGGCAACTACGACAAGCTGATACATATCTAAACAGGTCAAGTGCATTTGGTGCGGTTCAATCTGCTTATGAGGCTTTAGGAACTAAACTTGGTGTTCACGATATTTGGCCTCCAAACAAAGTATTATCTTTTGACATCAATACAGTTGAAAAAATCTCCCAACTATTCAATGAACCAGAGCTCTTTAGATACTATAACCTAGTTCTTACACTAGATGGAACTGATCCGGCAAAAGCACGTTACTATGCGAGCCTCTTTATTGAGAAAGTGAAAAAAATGTTGCCCAATGTAACTTCCATCGAGCAGGAACAGGCAAAGCAAGCAGCATATATCTCATAAGGGGCTCATCAGTTTTTCTTTTCTTCATAATAACTTCTTTTTTGTAGCTCTGCAAAATCTATTGGCATGTTCTTTGGTTGCTTAGATACACTCACAGGGTTTGTAGATAGGGGTTCAACTGACAGTTGGGTAGAATTAGTTGTATTTGTGTTTGGTTGGTTTTTGTTGAATAGGTTTTCTGTTGGGGGTAGGTGTGTTTGTTTGATGTTTAGGGTGTTTGCGAGCCATGCGCTTGTGTTTTGTGATTCCATGTTTTTTACTGCGGTGGTTGTAAATGTTTCATTGCTCATAAGGGGGACAAACTGATTTTGTCCATCACCCATTGTATAATGAGCTACGTTGTTGGCTAGTGTTGGGTTTCGGGCAATTATTACGTTGCGAATTTTTGTCATTGCATATCCGTAGGTTCTTTGTTCTTTTGGAGTCATTTTTACCCCTGAAGATAGAGCGAGCTGTTGCCCTAACTCATCAGGGGTGGCTGTGTGAAAAGCTATGGTTGCTAAGTGGTCAGCTTCTTGATCTCTTGGGGATATGCCTAGTTGTTTTATGCCTTCAAAGATTTTGGCGTTTGCCACAGCGCCTTTACTTGTTACTGTGCCTGTGTTGAAGGTGTCTAAAGCAAATCTTGGAGAGTTATCTAGAGCTTCAAGGTTGGGTGTATATATGCCTTTTTGGATGGCTGTTACTGTTTCTCTGCTTGCACCCACTTCGTCTCTGGCATTTTGATAGAAAGCTTGTCGCCCTTCTTTGGATAGGTTGCCTTGGGTCTGTGCTCTTTGCCAATTACTAAATGCCACCTCATTTGGGAGAGATTGTAAATGACGTTTTATCTCTAAACCAGCAGTTTTTTGTTCCTTTATGTTTTCGGCTATTTCAGGATAATTACCTGCAACATAACTTGTATACACGTCTTCTGCTGATTTTTTGTTAAGTTCTTCCATGAAATATGCGCTGGATTCTGGGGTAGCTGTCGGTAAGATGTCTCCTGATGAATTTTTGTATAGTGTTGCGCTGAGGGTTGAGCCTGCTCGGTTAGCGAGAAATTCTTGGGCAGGGGCTTTTTGTCTATTCATTGTGCCAACTACCATGTAGCCCATTCCACGTATACCCGCTCCCCCCACAGGGCCACGCATACTGCCGCCCCCACCTCCGCTACCGCCTCCAAAGAAGCCCGAAATCGCACCTGGCGTAGCACCTGACACAAATCCCTCGCCTGCTTGGCCAAGCATTTCAGTTTTAGACAAGCCCTTTCCACGCAAGCTCCCAATTCTGCTTGCCATACCTGCGCCACCGCCAAGAAGTGCGCCGCCAGCCATCCCCATAGCCGCACCCGCCGCAGACGTAACTGCACCCCCTACAAGATTAGCCGCCGCCATTCCCATAGCACCGAATTTTCCAACGAACGTGGTGGACATGTAGGCAGCTGCAAAAAGGGTAATGATTGCTATGAGAATTTGTGTGAGTGGGTTTAGGCTGGTGGATATGAGGACTTGGTAGCCGAAGAGTAAAACTATGGAGGCCATGATGCTTGCAAACATGAAGCCAATTAAATCCTGAATTAACGTGTCTGCAAAGTGCTTTGTAAAAGGAATTAATCTTAGAACAAGCAGTAGAGGTAAGACGGCGGCTAAGACACCTACGAAAAATAGGCGTGTAATGCCCATGACTAGGGTTAGCATGAGGATGGATGCGACAAGCATTATGAGGATGCCTGAGAAGAAAAATCCTGTAAACGGATCCAGATTGGGTACGGGTACTGTGCCTCTGCCGCCGGTTGCGTATCCGACCAAGATATCTATGGCGTTATTTGAGGGGATTAGTAGTCCTGAGCCGCCTACGTCGGGCCATCCGGTGAAAATGTTAATTGACCCTGCTACTGCGTTGTAGATGTATTGACAGGCAAAGATTAGGATTAAAGTAAATACGCTGTTCATTATGATGTTTGCGGCTGTGCCTTCGCTTACGACACGGAAATTTTCTAGCGCATAACATATGGCAGCTATAATTAGTACTACTGCAAACATAGCTAACGCGATAGTTTGCATTAACCCAAACACTCTAACCATTGGCACTCCCAACTGTTGCCCAAGAGTCCCTCCAGTACTGGGTGGATCAGTTATCAAAGGTAGTTCGATGAGGTAGGAGTATATTCCTTGTGGGCCGCCGATTATGATGTCAAAGAGTGTGGACATGATGACAGGTGCAGCAAGATAGATAACAAGCATTGTGAGGGTGAAAAAAGCTATCAGAATAGCTGCATCCACACCTAACAATGCCCTTTTAGACTTTAATCTACAAACTATTTCTTGGACTTTCTTAGAGATTTGTTTATGCCATAACTGAAACTTCACTTACTGCACCATAAACAAATAACCCCTATTTTAAAAAACAAAAACACAAATTTAATCAATATTCTTCTTGTAGTGCTGGGGCAATTCATTTATAACCTCACTAGAACTTAGATATGTGCATATACATACATCAAGCATGATCAATATTAATGGAAATAAAGAATGTGCTTGATGATAAGTGTGTTCCATCAAATAAGCTTGATTTGGAAAGGTGATTGTCGTGTCTGAAACTGTGTTAAATACCAAAACCTTGCCCAAGGCGTTATCAAAGTTAATCAGTACTGAAAAAGTAAAGGTGCGTGAAACCGATGGAGAAATCCACCTCATACCCATAAAAGAACCGATTGACTATATCAGTAAATTACGCGGTTCACTTACCAATTATCCAGAAATGTCGGTTGATAAATTTTTAGAGCGCAAACACGCTGATAAGGAACTTGAAGAATGACCCCCGTATATATCATGGATGCGTGTGCTTTAATTGCTTTTTTGCGTGATGAACAAGGCGCCGAAGTTGTTACATCCATTTTGGAATGTGCAAAGGATGGTAAAGCTGAAATTTGTATGAACAGCATTAATTTGCTTGAGGTTTACTATGATCTTTATCGTACGGTAGGAAAGACAAAGGCTAACCAAGAATTGGCGATGATTAAAAAATTACCTATCGTTATACAGTTTACTTTGTCGGATAAAGTTTTTAATGAGGCTGGGCGGTTTAAAGCGTCTTTTAGAGTTTCGCTTGCAGATTCTATAGCTCTTGGGGAAGCATCGGTTTGTGGAGGGGAATTATTGACTGCTGATCATCACGAATTTGATGTTATTGAAAAGCAAGAAAAAATCAAATTCCACTGGATAAGATAACGTCTCTTATGAATCTGCTATTTGTTGTTGTAGACTATGTTTTGTTAACTGCTGTAGCGCCTACTTTTTAGTTTAGTGTATGCGTTTTGTTTTGTGTTATTGTTGTTTTGTTCGTATTAGGTAGATAGTAAAACTGGTAATTATAGCAATGATTACAATAGCTGCAAGGTATATTGTTACTTGGTTGAGGGGGATTTCCCATTTTGGAGCAGCGTAGGGTTGAACCGAAACGACCTGATGAAAGCTCGTACCCCACACATTTGTTGCCTCCACATAAAACAATGCCTCATTCTGATCTGTTAGGGCAACTACCCCTTTATCTTTAGGTACTGCAATTTGGGTCTGACCAAAAAAGCCTAAACTCTCCGCTTCAGAGATTGAACTGTAACCTTCATAGTATTGGTAGAATTGTTGATAGTTTTTCTCATAACCAGATGGCTTAATTTGCTCCTCAGTTAATGTTGTTGTTAGGTTCAAAGTTTTAAGCAACCTAAGCTCAAGTTGATCCCTTGACAGATTATTGGGTGTTTTTTCTGTTGGTGCCTTTGTGATTAAATATATTGTTACGTTGGTTAATCCTCCCAGTTCTACTGGAGCATCTAACATCAGTAAGGTGCTTTGACTGTCATCTGCAATAATTCCCGCTTGAAGAGGCGAAGCCGCGTCAAAGTTTAGAGGTAGGTTGTAGGGTTTATTATTTCTAAAGTTTAGTTCTATAGTTCGTTGAAGAGATGTTTTTTGTTTTTGGCTTGCTTCGACTATGAGGTTGTAGTATAGGGGGCTTGTGCGTTTTAGGTTGGCTTCTATGGTGCCTGTGCCCTGAAAGGTTTGGGGGCCGCAATCGTAGAGATCGGCTGTGGCTAGTTCTATGGCTTGTTTGTCGTTTGTTTGTGTTTCAAAGTTTTCGCGTAGGATGTCGGTGGTGGTAAAGTTGAGGGCGGATGTAAACGTTGTTTCTATGTTGACTGTGGGGTCTATGCTCCATGTTTGAAGTGTAGTGTCCCATTTGTATGCTGTTGCGTTAAAGGGTTTGTTGAAAAATTCGTATTCGCAGGTAGTGTTGGCTTCAAAGAATTTTGGGGTGCCAAAGAGGTTGCATCCAAGGGTTAGGTTGTAGTAGAGGGTGTTGGTGAAGCCTTGCTTGGTTATCTGTTTTGCAACTGTAGTGTCTAGTGCGTATTGGAGTTTTGCATAACGCTCTTGTGAGGTAAAATATAGAGGTGTTGGGGTTAGGCAGTTTAGGGTTTGATTTTTCTCTACGCCTACCTCTTTGGCAAAGAGGTTTATGCGTTTATTGTGTGCATACATTGCTGTAACTGTGTTTCCAAAGGGTGAAGTAGTTAGGGTTCCGTTGGACGAATTAAATTGCTCAACCAACTGATTTTGCATATCTTCTTGACTCATCGTTGTTGTTTGGCTCGTTTGGTTTGGGTTTATTGAGGGTGGAAAGACGATGCTGGTTTGCCATTCAAACCACTCATCATAAACCAATGATTCGTCACCCCCTCCATCTATGGGTAGGGTTTGTGTCCAAATATAGTTGTGTTCGGTGTTTGTTGCCCAAAGAAAACCTGCAGGTAGTTCATTGTTTGTAAAGTGTTTTCCATCAACAGTTAAAACGATTTGACTGTTTTTTGTCTCATCATTTATGCCTTGGACTAGGAATTGGGTGTTGGAGCTTTGATTAAAAAAATTGGCTACGGTGATGTTGGGTGTAAGTGTTTGGTTCATAGTGTCTATTTCTGGCATTTTTTGTGCGTAACCCTCCCAAACGTAATCATCAACCACGGCTCGTTGTCTAAGATTGCGGTCTGGACCATTTCCGTCGTAGCGTATAATTATGGTGAAGGGTTTTTCGTAACTACTACTATTGCTTGAACCATTGCCAGTTGGAACAGTATAGGTAAGGGCGATGGTAAAGTGTGGATCATATTCCACCACCGTAACAGTTAACGTTGTTTTTGCTATCACATAGCTCTCAGTTCCAGAGTCGTCATTATTAGTGGATTGGTTGCCCCATACTTCCACAACAAACGAGTGCACTCCTGCCAATGCGGAGGGTAAAACTTCAAAACTGCCCCCACCAGTTCGTTCCTCTCCAAAATTAGTGCTGTTGTTAAACATGTGAAAAGTGGATTGGTCATAGTTGATTTCTATTTTTTCAAAATTAACTTGGTTTGTTAGTTCTGTGTGGTAGGTTATTTCGAATTGGTCGTTTGGATAAAAGGTGCCATCTTCATTTATGGCAGGTATACCATACTTGTCTAAAAGAGGTTCAAGGGTTAAGGTTACTCTATTTTCTATATTCTGTGCCGTTAGTAAGCCTAAAAAACTACATAGTACTGATAGAACCATTAGACCAACCAGCAAAGAAGCTAAAATTTTAGGGCTTATCTTGTAGTGTTTTATTTTCTTTTTTCTGACCTTTAATGTTTGACTAATTTTACAAAGCGCACTTTTTAGTAGCATTTTTCATTTGCTCCTTTAAGATTATTTTTTGTTCAAAGATTAACATCAGAAGGGTTTGTAGAATTTTTAAAAAGCAATCAACACACAACTTGACTGTAAAATAGGGTTGGTGTGGTGCTGTTTGTGTTTTAAAGTTTGGGTGGGGTCTAGGTTGATGGTTTGGGATGGCTTTAGTTGAGAATGATTGTTGGGTTGAGGTTAGGCCTCTTATTGTGTCAACAAAGGTGGAGACTGCAAATGGGTTGTCTGTTTGTTTTATCCCTGTTTTAGATGTGTTGCATAGTTTGGGTAAGCCGTTTAGGTTTGTTATTGTTGCTCCTCGCGATAACGGTGGGGGTGGGGGTGATGGTTGTGAGCGGGTGTTGGTTAGGTTTTTTTTCCAGTTTTTTGATGAGCAGACAAGGGTGCAGATGTCAAATGTGATGCGAACCTCGCTTGATGTGGAGGTTGTAGGTGGAGTTAATCCGTTAAAGCACAATTATCTTTTTTGTGCTGATTTAGAGTTGGCTAAGGATTATGCTTTGCCGTTGGTGTTTAATTGTCAGCGCCAAGAGTTGGTGGTTAATCTTGTGGATCGGTTGGTTGCGTCTATTGCGGGTTTGGGGGTGTGTATTGAGGTTACTGTTAAGGCTGATCCTAATGCGGTGTTGGGTATTCAAAAGTTTGTGTATGACAAACTCTCACGTAAATCCTCAGGTGCAGGGGCACTATTTTTAGATCCTTTGGGCGATCTTGTGGGGGCTGGTCTTGGAAAAAACCCACAAAATGAGCTATCTGCGGCTAAGAGTGGACGATCGGGACAAAATAGGGTGGATTCTTGGAGTCGAGAACTCATAAAACATGCGGAGCTAAAACTTGCCAGCAATCTTTTCACTTGTCAGATACGTATTTTTGGTAATTCTCTGCAAAGCCTTCAAGTGGTTAAGAAGACTTTGCCTGCCGCTCCCACCAACAGGCTAAAAACCTTTAAAACAACCAAAAAACCCAAACAAAGCCCAGTAACAATTCTTAGAGAACCTTCCCGATATGTTGTGCATAATAGTGTTCTTTGTCGTTTATGGTGGGCAACGCCGTTATGTGTTCTTTTGTTGATGTGGTTTTTTGGATTGTTTAACCCCTTAACGTTTGTTTCGTCTTCCTCTTTTTTGTTTTCTGTTGTGGATTTTGGGGTTTTGGTGTTTGTTGTTTTTTTGGTGTTTTGTTTGTTTTTGGTTTTTAGAAAACGCAATGCTATTGTGCTTTCCACTCAAGAGCTATCTCAGATAATTGGGCTACCCACCGCTGTAGCAAAGCTTCCAGTTGCATTGGGTAAGGTGCCTGCTGCACGAATGCAATTGGGCTCAAAACAGGCAAAAAAGACAAAGAAGCAAGAAACCAAAGAAGTACCTCTTGACAAAAAAGAAGAGACGCAAACTGAGACACAAAAACAAGAACCCAATAATAACGGTTTACCCCTTTCCTCCTCTTGTTGCTTATCGGGCGGTCTTGAAGACGATGAAGGCGATCTTTGATTTTTAAAAGTCTCATGATTCATTAGAGTGAGGATGAAAACTTGTGTTGCTGCATGTGTTGTTGATGTGGGTTCCGTTTATTTTTGTGTTAAGTGTTTTAACGTATGTTTTTGTGTTTGATTTTAAGACTCGAACGGTTTCTAACTGGGTTTGGATTTTTGCTTATCCCATTGGATGCGCAATGACCCTTGTGAATATAGTTTTTAACTTGGTGGATGTATCGGCTGTTTTGGTTTCTTTTGGGTGTTCACTGTTTTTGGGGTTGGGTTTGCTTTGTTCTGGGTTTTATGGTAGTGCAGATGCTAAAGCACTTGTATTTCTTGGTTTGTCTCTTCCAGTGGTTCCTTTTGTTTTTAGTTCTGTGTTAGGTGTTTCTGTGTTGCCTGTGGTTTTGGTGGTGTTTTGTGCTTCAGCTATTCTAAGTTTGGTGTGGCCTTTGTCGATTTTTATTTTAAATTTAAAAGATCTCTTTGTTATGCGGAAAACTATGTTTGATGGAATTAGTCTTACTGTACGTGAGAAGGGTTGGTTGTTTTTTACGGCAAGAAAAGTGTCTATAGAAAAGTTGGGGGGTCTTGGGTATTTTCCTGCTGAGCAGGTGGTGCTTTTGGAAGGTGAACCGACTAGGGTGCTAGTGCATTTTGTGAAAGCGGAAACCAACTTGGAGAAATATTGGAATAATATATTGTCTTATGGTGAGTTATATCGTGGGGGTGTTTTGGTTTCTCCGACTATACCTTCAATATGTTTTCTTGTGATTGCTTTGGCAATTTTGCCGCTGGGAAACCTGTTTGTCGGGGGCATTGTTGTATTCTGAGAATTTTTGCTCAGATATTTTTTGTGCGTTTACTAAATTGATATAATTGCTGAAAGTTTTGCTGCCCTA
>Ga0082212_10007548_pt1 | contig 14351 bp, 9 predicted proteins | sample TergutNt197P3_FD_71548 | JGI IMG/M metagenome (GOLD analysis project Ga0082212, IMG submission 71548) | Neocapritermes taracua P3 segment gut microbial communities from Petit-Saut dam, French Guiana - Nt197 P3 | ecosystem: Host-associated > Arthropoda: Insects > Digestive system > Gut ... | reverse complement strand
ATTAGAGGCGGCAAAGGTACAAAAATCAACGCAGATTTTCATGTATTTTAACCACCCGTGTCAGAACCGTTCGGCATGGTACTGTTTCATGTCGGCAGCCAGTCGTTTGGCTTTACCGCCGGTAATCCGGTTCAGGCTTTGCCAGAAAAGTTTCCCGTGATTTTTGTGAACGGTGTGGGTAAGTTCGTGCAGGATCACGTAATCCGACAAATATTGCGGCAAGCGCACCAAATGGATATTCAGATTGATATGATTGGTAATTGAACAACTGCCCCAGCGCGACGTTACGTTTTTTACCGTTACTCCGCGATACGTAAAACCATGTTCCGCTGCAAGTTGCTCCGTTCGTTGCGGCAGATATTCCTTCGCTTCCTTTCTGAGCGTACCGATGACATATTCGCGGATGATTTCCTGCGCCCGATAGGAATGTAAGTCGGTTTCCTGCGGGTAAAATATTTTTAGAGCGTCTTTGGACAGTTGTGCGCGGAATTGCGCCGATTTCCACGGAAGCAGTTGTACCTGCCTGTTTCGCGTCCGGAAAACGGTATCGGGCGTAAAAACGGTATATTGTTGTTCATGCGATGCTATCCGCGATTGCGCCTGAAGAATCCAATCCTTTTTCGTTTCCACGAAAGCCATTGCCTGCTTTATGGATGTTCTTTTCGGAACTGTTACCCGTATGCCGCCAAAGGGTCTCAGCGAAATACGGATGTATTTGGCGGTGGCGCTCGTTACAAAATGCACGGTGCCTATTTGCCGTAACTCAACGTCTATCAATTTCCGATTTCAAATTTAGTTATTGAATAATTACAATCAGGGTGCAAGTTATAAAATATTAATCTTTTTTTGCAGTAAAAAATGTTTTTTCCATAATAAGAAGTTAAATTTGCCCAAAATTTGACAAAGATATTTTTCAATCAAAAAACAATTAGATGGCAAAGATAAAACGTATTGGCGTAATGACGTCAGGGGGAGATGCTCCCGGAATGAATGCGGCTATTCGCGCGGTAACCCGTGCAGGCATTAACAGCAACCTTGAAGTATTTGGTATTAAAAGAGGTTATGAGGGTATGATTGATGGAGACATATTCCCGATGACCACCGAAACAGTGAGCGGAATCATCGGGAAAGGCGGAACATTCCTTCAGACCGCGCGTAGCACTCGTTTCCGCCACTTAGAGGGGCGCATGGCGGCGTATCAAAATTTAAAACAATTTGAGATTGACGCAGTGGTGGTCGTTGGCGGTGATGGTTCGTTTTCGGCAGCCAACGAAATGTCGAGCGAATTTGATACCACATTCATCGGCATTCCCGGCACTATTGACAATGACCTGTACGGAACCGACTATACCGTCGGGTATGACACCGCGCTGAATACCGTTGTGGAAGCGGTGGACAAGATACGGGACACGGCAAGTTCGCACAACCGTATTTTCTTTGTGGAAGTGATGGGTCGTGAAGCGGGATTTGTCGCTATCAATAGCGGTATTGCCTGCGGCGCTGAAATCATCATGATACCCGAAGAGACCAATCAGATTGACAAAGCGCGCAAGTTTTTGGCGGAACGCGCCCGAAAAAACAAATCAAGCATCATCCTTGTTGCTGAAGGTCTGAAAGAAGGAACTACCATGCAAATAGCCGATATTTTGAAACCCGAATTTCCTCAATTCGATATGCGCGTGTCCATATTGGGGCACATACAGCGCGGAGGGGCGCCCAGCGCAAAGGATCGCGTGATAGCCAGCCGCATGGGCGCTGCCGCTGTTGAAGCTTTACTCGACAACCAAAAATGCGTTATGATGGGCGTAGAAAACGACAAAATTGTGCATATACCTCTGAGTAAAACCGTAAAATTGCACAAGCGTATTGATCAGGGATTAATTGATCTGGCTGAAGATATTGCTACATTTGGCTATTTAAAGACGCATACCGGCTAAAAGGTTTAAAAATTCCAACCATGAATTACGATTTAATAGTGATCGGCAGCGGACCGGGAGGTTATGTAGCCGCCATCAGGGCTTCGCAACTCGGCATGAAAACGGCGATTGTCGAGCGGGAGCATTTGGGCGGGATTTGCCTGAACTGGGGATGTATCCCAACTAAATCGCTGCTGAAAAGCGCACAGGTGTACCGCTATCTCACCCATGCAGCCGATTACGGCGTGGCGCTCGAAGGAACCGCCCGTCCCGATTACGCCGCCATAGTAGCGCGCAGTCGCGGGGTTGCCGAAGGAATGAGCAAAGGAGTACAGTTTCTTCTGAAAAAGAACAAAATAGACGTCATTTTGGGTAGCGGAAAACTTTCCGGAAAAGGCGCTGTGTCCGTAACCGACGCCGAAGGAAAAACGTCCACGATAACGGCAGCCAACATCATACTGGCTACCGGTGCGCGTTCCCGCGAATTGCCCAACTTACCGATTGACGGCAAAAAAGTGATTGGCTATCGTCAGGCGCTGGCGTTGCCGCAGCAACCGAAAACCATGCTGGTAGTAGGTTCGGGCGCTATCGGCAGCGAATTGGCGTTTTTCTACCAGTCCATCGGTACGCAGGTAACTTTGGTGGAATTTATGCCGCAGATTGTCCCGCTCGAAGATGAGGAAACGGCAAAATATTTGGAACGTTCGTTCAAAAAAACGGGCATGAAAGTCATGGTAAACTCCACAGTCGAAGCGGTGGATACATCGGGCGAAGGTTGCGCCGTAACGGTGAAAACCCCAAAAGGCGTAGAAACGCATCAGGCAGAGATGGTGTTCTCAGCAGTTGGCATCACTCCCAATATCGAAAACATCGGACTGGAAGAAACAGGTGTAGAAACGGAAAAAGGTCGCGTGAAGGTGGATGCTCATTATCAAACAAATATCAACGGCGTGTTCGCCATCGGCGACATCATTGCCACGCCGGCATTGGCGCATGTGGCTTCGGCAGAGGGAATTGCCTGCGTGGAACATATCGCCGGACTGAACCCCGAACCGATCAATTACAAAAATATTCCGGGTTGTACCTACACCACGCCCGAAGTGGCTTCGGTGGGAATGACCGAACGAGCCGCAAAGGAAGCGGGTTACAGCATCAAGACGGGTAAATTCCCGTTTACGGCATCGGGCAAGGCGTCGGCGGCAGGCGCAAAGGACGGTTTCGTGAAGTTGATTTTCGATGAAGAATACGGCGAACTGCTCGGCGCGCATCTGATTGGCGAAAATGTTACCGAAATGCTTGCCGGATTAGTGGTAGCGCGAAATATGGAAGTAACGGCGCACGAGTTGATCAAATCCATACATCCGCATCCTACCATGTCCGAAGCAATTATGGAAGCGGCGGCAGCGGCGTATGGCGAAGTAATACATATATAAAAGGCTGTTTCAATTTTATTCAGAATAATATTCCGCCTTTTTTTCTTTTTTTCTTTCTCATTTAAAAATTTTGTTATCTTTGCAGCCCTAACTGTTGGTGTAATCATGTACGCAAGTGTAGTAACATTCAGTCATTTATATGCCTCTTTCCGGAGGTGCATATTTATTATGGTATGTGATATATACCGGATTTTTCACTGTTCAAAAACGTTTGCCTATGATATGATGTAACCTGTTGTAATATTGCCAAATACAGGCAGTGTAGTCTTGTATAAAAAATCTGAAACTTAAAAAATAAATTAAATCAAAAACAAAAACTAAATATGACCAAAAAATTTTTAACTCTTATCATTGTGAGTCTATGTCTGGCTACAGGTAGTATTCTTGCCCAGACAGTAAGAATTACAGGTACGGTTTCCAGCGCCGAAGACAAAGACGGTCTTCCGGGCGTAAGCGTTGCTGTCAAGGGTTCTCTTATCGGAACGGTTACCGATGTGTATGGAAAGTACTCCATTGAAGTGCCTGCAGACGCTACGCTGGTATTTTCGTTCGTAGGGATGTCCACTCAGGAGATACCGGTGAACGACAGGCGTGAAATCAATGTGCTTCTGAAAGACGACGCCCAAACCATTGGGGAAGTCGTCATTACAGGTATGTCGAGCATGGATAAACGTTTATTTACCGGCGCAACCGACCAATTATTGGCGGAAAACGTGCGCATTGACGGGATTGCCGACATCAGTCGCGCATTGGAAGGACGTTCGGCGGGGGTTACCGTTCAGAACGTTTCGGGAACATTCGGATCAGCGCCTAAGATCCGTGTGAGAGGCGCTACATCTATTTATGGCGCTTCGAAACCATTGTGGGTAATTGACGGAGTAATTATGGAAGACATCGTGGAAGTGGCTGCAGATGATTTGTCGTCGGGCGATGCGATAACGTTGATCAGTTCAGCTATTGCAGGATTAAACGCCGAAGACATTGAAAGTTTCCAGATATTGAAGGACGGTTCGGCTACATCTATTTACGGCGCACGCGCTATGCCCGGCGTCGTAGTTGTAACCACTAAAAAAGGAAAAGCCGGAACGAGCCAGATCAATTACAGCGGCGAATTTACGATGCGCCTGACGCCGAGTTATCGCAATTTCAACATCATGAATTCTCAGGAGCAAATGGGAATTTATCAGGAATTAGCCGACAAGGGATGGTTGCCGCTCGCCGGAACGGTTAGAGCATCGGAAAGCGGCGTTTACGGGAAAATGTATAATTTAATGAATACTTACGATCCTGTAAAAGGCACTTTTGGTCTGCTAAATACCCCCGAAAGTCGCGCAAGTTATCTGAAAGCGGCTGAAATGAGGAATACGGACTGGTTCGATCAACTGTTCACGTATGGTATTCAGCAAAATCATTCGGTAAGTATTTCATCGGGTACGGAAAAATCTACTTCCTACGCATCAGTGAGCGCCATGGTTGATCCGGGATGGTACAAGCAAAGTTCTGTAAACCGCTATACCGCGCTTTTGAATAACACGTACAATGTTTTGAATAACGTAACGGTCAACTTAATATCCAACGCTTCCTACCGTAAACAAAATGCTCCCGGTACTTTGAGTCAGGATGTTGACGTAGTGTCGGGAAAAGTGAAACGCGACTTCGACATCAACCCTTACAGTTTCTCGCTGAATACATCCAGAACATTGGATCCAGACGAGGATTACGTCAGAAACTATTCTCCGTTCAACATCATCAGAGAGTTATCCAACAATTATATGGATATTACGGTTGCCGACCTGAAGTTTCAGGGAGAAATCAAATGGAAAATTATTCCCGGACTGGATGTATCGGTTTTGGGAGCGATCAAATATAATGCAGCATCGCAGGAACACAATATAAAGGACGATTCCAACCAGGCGCTGGCATACAGGGCTATGGGGGACGCTACCATCATGGGTAACAACCCTTTCTTGTATAATGATCCCGACAAACCTTTTACCGATCCCATCAGTATATTGGAGCAGGGCGGGATATATCAGCGCAGGGACAATAAAATGACCGGTTACGATTTTCGCGCTACTGTTCAGTGGAATAAAATCTTTGATAATACCCACATCGTGAATTTCTTTGGAGGTATGGAACGTAACTCTGCCGACAGAAAGGGAACTTTCTTCAATGGCTGGGGCTTACAGTACAGTATGGGTGAAACGCCATTTTATATATATCAATATTTCAAAAAATCCATTGAAACCGGCAACCAGTATTATAGCATGTCAAATACTCATTTCCGCAGCGAGGCATATTTCGGAAATGCAGCCTATTCCTACAAAGGAAGATATACCTTGAACGGAACGTTGCGTTACGAAGGAACCAACCAGCAGGGTAGAGCAAGACAGGCACGCTGGCTGCCTACCTGGAATATTTCAGGAGCATGGAACATGCACGAAGAAGCTTTCTATACTCAATTCCGCCCCATACTTTCGCATACCACCCTGAGAACCTCCTACAGTTTAACAGGCGACAGGGTTTCAAGCAACAGTGCGAGTTCCCGGGCAATCATCAGAAATTATACCCCATGGAGACCTTTTGCAAAGGATCAGGAATCGGGATTGGAAATGGCAGCATTGGAAAACAGCGAGTTGACATACGAAAAGAAACACGAGTTGAATATAGGTCTTGATTTGGGATTTCTCAACAATCGTTTGAATCTGGTAACGGATGTTTTTTGGCGCAACAATTTCGATCTGTTAGGTCCCATCAATACAATGGGTATAGGCGGAGAAATTTCAAAACTTGCCAATGTCGCCGAAATGAAATCTAACGGCGTGGAATTTACTCTTTCAAGCAGAAATATCATCAAGTCTGACTTTTCGTGGAATACCGATTTCATTTTTGCATACAACAATACAGAAATCACGAGATTAGAAACCGACCGGCGCATCATTGACCTGATTACGGGAACCGGTTTCGGAAAGGAAGGATCTCCCGCACGGGCTTTGTTTTCTATTCCGTTCATGGGCTTAAATGAATACGGTTTCCCTACTTTCCTCGACGAAGATTATGAATTAACCGAACATGGTCCCTATTTTCAGGAACGCCAGAAAGTTGATTTCCTGAAATACGAAGGTCCCAGCGATCCCACCATTTCGGGAAGTTTGGGAAATATAGTACGGTATAAGAATCTGCGATTGAACATATTTTTTACGTATTCGTTTGGCAACAAGATACGTTTGGATCCGGTATTTGCATCAAGGTATAGCGATTTGGCTTCCATGCCGCGCGAATATAAAAACCGGTGGATGTTGCCGGGCGATGAAAACATCACCAATATCCCTACGATATTGCATGTGCGCCAGCTTGGTTCGGACAGCCAGTTATCATACGGCTACAATAGCTATAACTATTCCGATGCGCGAACCGCTGACGGTGGTTTTATCAGAATGAAAGAAGTGTCGTTGACTTACGACATACCTGCCAATTGGGTAAGAAGTATCAATGCGCGGCACGCATCGGTAAAACTGCAGGGAACCAACCTGTTCCTGCTGTATGCCGATAAAAAACTGAACGGACAGGATCCTGAATTTTTCCGCTCGGGAGGCGTGGCGGCTCCTGTTCCCAAACAGTTTACCCTTACCTTGAAATTAGGATTTTAATATTAATAGAAGTAAAAAATGATGAAAAAGTATTATATCTTATTATTACCCTTATTATCGGTAATATATTTGTCTTCATGCGACAAATATCTTGATGTAGATCCCGATAATAGAGCGGAAGTGGACAACAAGGAGAAAATAGCCGGAATGCTGGTATCGGCTTATCCTACCAGTACGTTCTGTTTTATAACCGAAATGGCGTCGGACAATGCCGACAGGATGGATAAATATATACAGTACGACAATCGCCGCCAGGAAGAATTCTTTTACTGGAAAGATGCGACCGAAATAAGTACTGATACTCCTCACGTACTCTGGCAGGCATGTTACAAGGCTATTGCTTCGGCAAATCAAGCCCTGGACGCCATAAAAAAACTGGGAAATGACGATGGCAGTCTGAATACTCAAAAAGGAGAGGCTCTGATGTGTCGCGCTTATGCTCATTTTGTTCTGGTCAATGTATTTTGCATGCACTATGGCAGCGCCAGCAGCACCGATCCCGGCGTACCTTATATGGAAGCTCCGGAAACAACCGTAAATCCAAAATACGAACGAGGTACGGTAGCGGGGGTATATGCGAAGATTGAAGCCGATATCGAAGAAGGTTTACCGTTGATCAACGACGACGAATTTAAAGTTCTGAGGTACCATTTCAACAAAAAAGCCGCTTATGCTTTTGCAGCACGGTTTTTCCTGTATTACAGAAAATACGATAAGGTAATATCTTACGCTTCGGAAGTGTTGGGCGGAGATCCCGTTTCAGCGTTACGCAACTGGGGTGATGCTGCAATCGTTTCTACTACATACGATGTACGGGGCAACGCATTTGTAGATTCGGACAATAAAGCCAATTTGCTGTTAATCCCTACGTATTCGTTATGGGGACGTCATGACGGACCTTATTACACCGGCTGTTATTATATACACAACAATACCATCTCAGCATACGAAACTGACAGGTCTGTCGGTCCATGGGGAAATGGTTCTGTGGCAAACACGTACAAATCCAGAGCTATTTATTTAACAGTGGATAAAGTTTGTAATTATAAGATCAAGGAGTTTTTCGAATACACCGATCCGGTACAGGGAATAGGCTATGCGCACATCGTTCATCCTGTTTTCACTACGGACGAAACGCTTTTGTGCCGCGCCGAAGCATACGTAATGACTAAGGAATATGACAAAGCCTGCGATGATTTGTCGCTGTTCATGAGAAATTATTCAAACGGCACGATTCTTACCCGCGAGAATATGAATGCTTTTTACGAAAACCTTGAGTATTACCAGCCCGGATATGATGCTGCAACGAAAATTCCTTTGGCAACTCCGAAAAAGAAACTGAACCCCGATTTCGTCGTAGAGCAGGGCGAGCAGGAAAATCTTATTCACTGTGTTCTGCACATCAGGAGGATTCTTACGCGGAGCGAAGGATTGCGCTGGTTCGACGTCAAGAGATACGGCATAGAGATTTATCGCAGGTCTATTACCGAGAACAACTCGAAACCGATAACTCCCGATCTGGATTTTTTGGCGGCTGACGATCTCCGCAGAGCCATACAACTCCCGATGGATGTGATCAATGCAGGATTACCTGCTAATCCAAGAAATGAATAACCTTAAAACGTAATGAAAATGAAAAAGTTAATATTTTTATTCGCCATAACATTTGCTGCACTGATCAGTTCGTGCAGCGACGAAAAATTGGACGACAGCATCTTCAACGTTTCGGAACGCAACCGAAGCGATTTCGACAAATGGTTGCTGTCCAATTACGCTTACCCCTATAATATTGATTTCAAGTATAAGATGGAAGATATCGAAAGCGACAGGTCATATACCCTCGTCCCTGCCGAACTTGACAAGGCTATAATAATGGCTAAACTGGTGAAATATCTTTGGCTGGAAATTTACGATGAGATTGCCGGGATTGAATTTACACGGACTTACATCCCCAAAGTCATACATTTGATAGGTTCTCCGGCTTATAATGCCAATGGTTCTCAGACGATAGGTACTGCCGAAGGCGGCTTGAAAGTTACTTTGTACAATGTCAATAATTTAAGGTTCGATCCTGCATATTTGAATCAATGGTATTTTAAAACCATGCACCACGAATTTGCGCATATTCTCCATCAAACCAAAAAATTCGATGCAACGTTTCATACCATTTCCGATGCAGATTATATAGGAAGCACATGGGTTAATATGAGTAACGCAACGGCTTATCAAAACGGGTTTGTTTCCCCGTATTCCATGTCTTCGTCCAACGAAGATTTTGTGGAATTGTTCGCAGTATTTGTTACCAATACTCCGGCATTCTGGGCTAATATTTTATCACAGGCAGGAGCCACCGGAAGCGCTATTATCAACCGAAAATTTGAGATTGTATCGTCCTATATGAGAGTTGTATGGGATATAGATATTTACGAGTTGCGCGACATTGTGCAGCAGCGCTCTGCTGAGGTATCTTTAATTGATTTTGACACACTTTAAAATTGGACTTTATGAAAAAATTATTTTTTATATTTCTCTTGCTTCCTTTGCTGTGCATGACGTCCTGCCTGAAAGAGGAAGAAAATCTTTTTGACGGTTCTGCCGCCGAAAGAATAGCTAAAGCCCTGACTGATTACAACAGGGTTTTGAACGGGGCGGCAAACGGCTGGCTGATGGAATATTATTCCATTGACGCCGGCGGATATATTTATCTGTGCAAGTTCGAAACTCTTGAAGGTCAACTGAACGGTACAGTTACTGTGGGGTCTGAACTGGATCCGGATGAAACTGCCGAATCGCTTTATGAATTGAAATCCGACCAAAGCGCGGTATTAACGTTCAATACGTTCAATCCGCTTTTTCATTTCTTTGCCGAACCATATTCAGGCAACAGGAATGGACTTCGGGGCGATTACGAGTTTACTTTTGTTAAGGTGGACGCCAATGAAATCATCCTGCGCGGAAAAAAACATGGCGACCGCATCGTGATGAAGCCCTTCGGCAGCGACTGGAAATCGCACCTGGAAACGCTGGCGGCGCTTCAGGAAAAGTGTAGTTATTCGACTTATCAACTGTATGATAAAAATAAACTGGTTTGTCCTGTAGAAATAGACGGGGATTACAGATGGGTTACATTCTCGCTGGAAAATCAAACCATAGAAGAGCGGTTTATTTATACCACTACAGGTTTTAAATTCTACGAACCGGTAGAAATCGGGGCAACAACATTTCAGTTTTTCGATTGGGATGACAGCAAAAAAGAATTCAGATGCAAAGATCCGGGTGTGGATGCGTTTTTTGAACTTGACATCCCTTCCGATTATTTATTCTACGAAGATTTCATCGGAGAGTTTACGTTCGAGTTTCAGCGCGTGGCTTTATCCAATTCTGGTCCGAGATACCAACGACCGGTAACGGTAACAGAAAAAGTTCCCGGACAAACTTATAACATAAGCGGTATTATGGATGGTTACGATTTCGAAATGAGGTACAATAAAACAACCGGTACGGTAGGTATCTGGACACAAGCCATTGGAATTTATACCGTCGGTACCACTGATAATACTGTAGGCGCATGTGTCATTGACGCCGGTTATTCCACTTATAGTTGGGGCTCATTTTGGTATAGAGGAAGGTGGAATGAAGATACTGAAAACTTCAAAATAATTTTTGAAGACTCCGGCACTTGGAGCACTGCGCCGGTTGGCGGCTTATATGTAGTTTACACCACAGCATGGCCAGGATCAGGAACACTTGTACCCGGCGGCAACAGTGTATTTTTGGGTATTGTAATGATAAAAAATTAGATCAGATATGAAGAATTTTTTGAATATAAGCATAATTGTCGCTATTTGTTTTTTCTCGTTCACATCATGCAGTGAAGACAAAAAGGAAGAAGTAAACGTTTTGAATATAGTAGAAACGCAACTTCAAATTACGTCAAGAGGCGGAAACGGGAAAATAACAGTAGACCCCGACGCCGCTCAGTTAAGCGCCAACAGTAATGAAAGCTGGTGCACTGTAGTTGTATCCGGTACTCAGGTAAATGTTTCGGTTGCTGCCAACAACGAATTGTTGAGCCGCACCGCCTTAGTAACTCTCGAAGCCGGCAATAAAACAGCAAAGGTTCCTGTAACGCAATCAGGGTCAAAGTTCTCCATAGACCGTAATTCGTTTGACATTGATTACAAGGCAAATTCTGTAGAAGTGAATGTCTATCACGACAATGAAGTTACTGTTGTTTCCAATAACGGCTGGTTACATGCAACTATGGATGAAGACGTCTTGGCTATTTCTGCGGATGCAAATCCGGAAATGATTAATTCCCGAACAGGGACGATTGACTTAAAGTGCGGCATTCGTACGCTCACCGTTACAGTCAATCAGGGTGGAGCTCCGATTCCGTACGAGGCTTTTCTTGGAAACTACACCATGTCTTTTGCCACATCCAATGCCGCTCCCATCAACAGAAACAGGACTTTACCGGTTACGCTGCTCGAAGGCGAGGCAGGCAAATCGTTTTATCTGAAAGGTATTCTGAGTGATGAAGACGAAGCAAAATGCGATGGTATCGTTGTAATCTTTGATGAAGACAGAATGGAACTTTCGATTCTTGGGCAAATCCTTTTCGAGAGAGCAGCAAATAACAATTTCTGGTTGACGGTATATTCAGACGCGACCAACGGAAACTATACCTCGCCCGGAAATACTGTTGCCGGATTAGTCAGTACGGATATGGAGCTGGTTTCGGGGAAATTAAAATTTTCCACGACGGATAACGCCGTATGGGGATCACAAAAGTGTGCCGGATTCGTCCTTAGAAATCTTGATGCGTCCAACACTAATTTGGGTAACGTAACAACCGGTAAAATCGGAACCGGAGCAATGTTTTTTTACCCAATGTTCGAACAGGAATAGATGATACCTGCATAAAGCCCTTGGAGGTTTTCAGAATCTCCAAGGGTCTTTTGCATGAAAAAAGCAAAAACAGTCAAAAAATATAAAAGAAAAAGATTATCATGAAAATATTACGATTGAATATATTAATGTATGCCGTCATTACCGGTGCTCTACTGTTGACAACGTGTAAAGACGACGAAAAAGAACCCGACAGATTGTCGGTGGACCAGCTTCATCTTCAGTTTTTTGCCAGGGACGCCGGAGAACAGACGGTAATTGTGGAAACCAATGATAAGGATTGGAGCGTTGAACCGTCAGATGACTGGATCATTGTTCGTCAGAGCGGAGATCAGTTTACTGTTCAGGTAGAAAAATTTAAGGTAATAACCGCCCAGCGTATCGGATACATTACCGTGAAGGCAGGTAAAAGGGAAAAGCAAACCGTTTCCGTTACACAGTATGTTGATGAAAAAAGAACGCTTTCAGTCGAACCGAAAGCGCTTACTTTCGAACATGACGAAACCGGTACTAAGGTTGTGCAGGTTACGACGAATGCCGATCTGGATGATGTGGGAGCTGTTTCCTCTGCTGCATGGCTTAAGGTTGAAGTAAATGAAGAAAATTTTACTTTCACGGTTACCGTTGACCAGGTAAATACCGTTACGTCGCCACGAGTGGCGACTATCACTGTTACAGCCGGTACTGCCGATCCGATAGCATTTCCCGTTACTCAGTCAGCGGTACCGAAAAACACGCTGTCGATCGAACCGGCATCGCTCACTTTCGCAGTTGATGAAACCGGTACCAAATCGGTGGAAATCACTACAGACGCCGGAGCCGGAAACTGGGACGCCACTACCACTGCCCAATGGCTGACAATTGATAAGGATAACCTTACACTCAAAATTACTGTCGAAGATTTGAATTACGGCGCAACGAACCGCGTAGCGTCCGTCAGAGTTACTGCCGGTAATGCAGATGCGGTAACATTGCAGGTGATGCAAGAACCATCCGCATCCCCGATTACCTATATCGAATACGATACTGTGGAAGGATATTACTACGGAAATTATTTTAAATCTGGAACAGCCAATTTTATTTTAGATTTTTATAATGAAGAAAGTGGTGGTATGGTCGGCGTGATGATTGAAGGTTTCAGCACATTACCGTCAAGTTTCGCTGATTTTAAATTAGATGTAGGTACCTATACTATTGCTGATAACTATGCTCCAAAGACATTTTTCAAATCTGATGAGAATTTGGATGCTTACACTATGATTTATGATTTTGACGCCGGATCTATTATAATGATTACAGGCGGAACTTTTGAGGTAGAGTTGTCAGGCAATATTTATACCATTACCACTGATTTCACTGGTGAAGATTTCTTTACGGGCGAAACAGTTACTGATCTCCGTTATAAGTTTACCGGACAAATTAACTGGGAAGATGAAAGCGACGACGGTGGCGATGATGATGTGGATTACGAAGATATAGAAGATAGTTCTTATGTTGCAGAAGGTATACTTAATACTGGTACACCAGGTTCCTTTGACGGCTATTTGATTCAAGACGAATATCCCTTTGGTCAATATTATGCACTTACCAATTGGGGGGGGTCAGGAAGTGAAGCAAATCCTTTTGGAACTGTTGTATGGTTAGAATACATAGATGGAAAAATCATTATTGATGGTGCAGAACCTGTAACGGGTAATGCGACTCATACTGGATATTTCAGAGCTGGGTATGTTGAAGCTGGGTATATAGTGCCGTTTGAATTAGATGAACCACCGTATGTTGTTAAATATGATAAGACAAATAAAGTATTGGATTTCACAGGTACTTATAACGGCTATTCTGTATACATTGGTATTGCAGCTTACGATGATAGCACAGATGAATTTGCTGGTTGGTTTAATTATGGCTTGTATAGAAATTTAAAGCTTAATCTGACATCACTTGAACCAGTGCCTAAAAAGGCAACAATCAAAAGCAGTAAAAATCTACTCAATCAATTACATAAATCCTCCCAAAACATCAAAAAGGTAGATTTAGATCGGTTGAAAATGCAAAAAGGAAATCTCAAAGAATTGAAAACTTTTGATTCCAAATCTATGCAGCCACAAAGAGTAAAAGTGAAATAACCCAATTTGAAAAGTTAAGGTTAACGAAACTTTTTTGAATAACATGCGTAAGTATCAAAAGACAAGCCCCCGGAGATTAAAAAACTTCTGGGGCTTTCTTTTTTTTGAGGATATCATCCATAACCGTCAGGCAAAGGCTGCGTTGCGATGATACCCTATCAGGAACAAAGAGTTTATTATGGTATTATTTCTAAGGAACTGTCGAAGAATAAATATTTCAAAAAACTCCGCGTAACTGGGTGCAATTGACTGTGTCGAGGGCTACGCCGTTCAAATTGTCGTTTGCCTGATTTTGAGAACATTTCGTTAGGAATG
>Ga0082212_10007547_pt1 | contig 14355 bp, 11 predicted proteins | sample TergutNt197P3_FD_71548 | JGI IMG/M metagenome (GOLD analysis project Ga0082212, IMG submission 71548) | Neocapritermes taracua P3 segment gut microbial communities from Petit-Saut dam, French Guiana - Nt197 P3 | ecosystem: Host-associated > Arthropoda: Insects > Digestive system > Gut ... | reverse complement strand
TGAAAAAGCCGGGTGATCGTTCCTGAGCGACATCATGATCCGGGCGAACATCGTCCATGCCGGCATCGCCATCCGGCGTGTCCACGTCTATTTCCATATTCGGCGCATTGACGTCGGGTACGTCGATATCAACATCCACATCCACATCTACATCCACATCTACATCTACATCTACATCTACGTCCACGTCGAAATCAATCCCCAAGTCTAAAGCATCCACGCCAACGCCCAATAGGAACGTGAACAGCCAATAAACGGCCAAAACGCCCATAATCACCGTCATAACGCCGTTGGGCAGTGGGTGCATCAAATTATAAAAAAATTCTGCCATCTTATTTTTCAGTTTGTATCAGTATGCGTCTCTGCCAAATCTCTCCCGAAGTCGCGACTGACCTGTTTTTTTTCTTTTCCTGTAAATTCAGCGACTATCATCTTAAAAACACTGATTGTATTTAGTTCATCCTCAGTGAAATAATAAACTGTCCCTTTTTCAGTCTGGTGCTTTATTATACAATTTAGCGCGGCTGATTTTTCGGCGTTTGTCTCCAAAAACAATATTTTTCCGAATCCAATAATGCTTCTGTATTGATAACTGAATTTACAGGGCCTTTCATTTTCAATTAGTTGTGTGTCGCAATCAATTTCAAAACAGGCGTTATCGTTTTGAAGCATGATCCCGATTTTCTTACCTTCCCTTGCGCTGTGAAAAAACAGTGTCAACTGTCCGTTTTCGTAAGAATACCCGTAATTTAAGGGTACGATATACGGATAATTGTTTTCGGACAGCCCAAGTCTGCATACTTTACATTTTGCAATAACATCCAATTTATCGCTTGTGTCTTTTATTTCCCTGTCTTTTCTTCTCATGCGTACATTAATATATTATATTTTCATCTATCCTGAATCCGGCAAACAAGGTTCCTGATCATGTCGGCTCACGAACTCAAAAACTGTTCAATTTCTTTTTTCATTTCGCGCGTGTACCTGTTGACCTGCCAAAAAGCCATCGGAAAACAATCCACATAAATCTTTCCGGCATCGCCATTCACTTTTAACCAGGCAGCGGTACCCCATGAATTTCTGAAAAAAGCAAACCTCGTTCTGAATTTCAAAACCTGCTCATTATCGTCGGAAAAAGTAACCAGCCACTTATGGCCGATTTCAGTTTTCAGGTGATTGAAATCGTAACCCGGCGGGATGTCCAATTCAGATGAACAGGTAAACTTAATGGAAGGCCTCGAACTGTCATTGCCTTCCAAATACTTGAAACGCTTATCCAGTGGATACGCAGTCGCCCTTAGAAGCAAGGTGAGAACAGTTGAAAAGAACAGGGCGGCAAAGAGAAATTCAAATACTTCGATATCCCGCTCGCGAACCACATCCAACAATAACCGCATCCCTGCATACAATGTGCATGTTATCAAAAACATGGCAATCCAATATCTATCCAATTCATTTTTCATGACAATTAGTAATTAGTAATTAGTAATTAGTAATTAGTAATTAGTAATTAGTAATTAGTAATTAAATCGAAATCCCCAATTTCTTCTTCATCTCCTCCAGTTCCTGATTAACTTTGCCGGTACCGTCGTCTATTGCTTTGTTGATTTCGTCGTCGACCGATTTTGTCTTCTTGGCCATCTCGCCGTAAGCCTGCGCCAGCGCCTCTTCCTCTTCGACCTTCTCCTTCATCCGTTCCAGCATGCTGATCGTGCTGTTGCTGTCGATCTGCGCCATTTGCTTGTTGACCTCTTTGGTGGCGTGGCTCACCTTGATGCGCGATTTGAGCGTCTTCAACTCGTTATCCCACTTTGTGATGTTGAACCGGAGGATGTCGACGTTCTTCTGAATATCGTCCGCCGACTTTTCATGCACAACCAACTGCTCGTCTAACGCGTTCACTTCGATCAGCAGATTTTCCTTCAGTGTCAACGCTTCTTTCGCCAAACGCTCGGCCTGCGACATTTCCAGTTCGCCTTTCTGTGCCTTCGACAGGAGCAGAATCGCCTTGTTCTCGTAATCCTGCGCTTCGCGTTCCTTTTTTGTGCTGTCGTTTTTTGTCCGTATCGCCAGGGCACGGATTTGTGCTGAGGCCTGCAATGCCCTGTCAAGGTCTACCCTCATCTCGCGGATACCCTGTTCGGTCATTCTGACAGGGTCTTCCATCTTGTCGACTGCGGAATGTATATCCGCCTGACCAATGCGTAAAAGTCTTTTAAAAATGTTCATAACTTTTTAATTTTTAGAAAATTCAATAATTTGTTCATAATATTCGCTTAACAGCAAGCCCAATGAGTTCAGCGCTCCCTCGAACTCGTTGATTCCCAGGTTCTCGATCTGCACCGTATACCTGAAAATCACTTTTTTACCCTCTTCATCCAGCGCAAAAGCCCCGTGGATAATGTCCCTGTTCTTTTGCAGCAAGCTTTTCAGGACGTCGGCATCATCACGGTTCAACGTGAAGATGTATTGCTCCATGATCAGTATGGGGGGCGCCACGCCGATAATCAGATTTTTTATACCGTCCAGCTCGCTTTCAATCATGAATATCCCTTCCTGCTCGTTCCGGTAAGATACGGAATACCCCAACTTCGAAATAAACGATTCAATCTTTTGAAAATACATACGCATAATTTTTTATAAAAATTTCAACTTTCAATTTTCAATTCTCAATTAAATATTCTACCTTTGCAAAAATTTTTGGCAAAGATAACGCTTTTTTTTTAAATTGCAAAATATTTTAGCAAAAAAATGACACAAATAGGAAAAAATATTAAGAAGATACGAAGCGTAAAGGGATTAAGTCAGCAATCCTTTGCGGAACTATTTGATTTATCGAGAGGTAACATATCATCCTACGAAGAATCGAGGGCGGAGCCTAAAATTGAAATTATGATACGAATCGCTAATTTTTTTGGCATTCCCCTACCCGACTTGATTGAAAAAGACTTGTCGGTCAACGAACTCTTGCATTACAACACCCGTTTAGTCGTTGAAACGGAAAAACTGAAATCAACACGCCAGCTGACAAATATCCGTTATGTATCAGCTCCTTACATCAACGATTACCTGCAACGCCACAACGATACCGCTTTCCTGCAACAATTGCCTGCGCTGACCATCCCGTGTACAGCCCGGTCAGCATTGATTGCAATAGAAATACAAGACGCGAACGAACTGCCCGCCAACTATGAATTACGTCCCGGCGACATCCTTATTTTCGAACAGGTAACAAAAGAAAATATCCACCGCATCCCCGACAAGCTGGGCATGATGGTCGATACCGGAAGTCTGAAGTTCGGCATCTATCAAACCGAAGGCGACAACAGCGTCCTGTCCCTGAACGACTGGATCAAATACCCTTTCGACATCCATTCCAACACAACCTACTGGTTGCACCTGGCCACCTGCAAACAAGCATGACAGTTGACCGCCTGAATAAGCACACGCCAATTGATAATAAAAGATTTGTTTCACCGTTATAATGGAAAAGACTATGAACAGATTAAGTACAAAGATTATGAACAGAAAAATATTTTTTTTGGGCGTCGTGCTGATAGCTATTCAGGTAAGCGCGTATGATTTTTATGTCACCAACAGCGACGACGTAAGAATTTATTACGACTTTCAGGGAGGAAGTGGAAATAAGGTGATGGTCACTGATTACAATGGAACTGCACATTATAGCGGAATCATTAACATTCCAGACTCTGTTCAATATGAAGGCGTAACTTATGCAGTGGAAACAATAGGAAACATGGCTTTCTTCCATTGTAGTGAATTAACCGAGGTACATCTTCCTCCAAAATTGACAACTATCAGGGATAGGGCATTTTCTAATTGTCTTAAATTGACCACTATCAATCTCTCTGGGGTTACAACAATCAGAGACCGAGCGTTTGAACAATGTACTGCGTTGGAAGCGGTGACTTTAGGCAGTGACCTTACCAATATCGGACAATATGCGTTTGCTGATTGTTCTGCCCTGGAAAGTATTGAACTTGGCGATAAAGTTTCAACGATTGACGAGTGGGCTTTTTACCGGTGTTCGAGTTTGAAGGCTGTTACCTTGCCAAACAACCTTCAAGAAATCAGTATGGGAGTTTTTAGTAGTTGTACAAGTTTGACAGAAATTACACTTCCAAACAGTATCCTAAAAATCGGTGTTTATGCTTTTGGTAATTGTTCAGGACTGACAGGTTTCACCGTTCCGGATGGAACGGTAACTATCGGCGAAAGGGCATTTCAAGATTGTGTCAACTTGGAAAAAATTGTGCTCGGAGAAAATGTAGCCTCCATAGGAAAAGATGTCTTCATGAATTGTAATAAGTTAAAAGAATTTATCGTTTCTGGCATGAACACCACCTTCTCGGCTGTCGACGGACTGTTGGCCAACAGTAGCCAAACGATACTGCTTCAATACCCTAATGCCAAATCATCAGACTATAGCGTACCCGACATTATTGAAATCATCGCTGAAAGAGCATTTGCCGGATGCGAAAATGTGAATCGAATTACGATGTCGGACCGTATGAAAACTATTTCACGGGAATCGTTTGCCGATTGTGTCAATCTAACCAGCATTTCATTGGGGAACGGCGTCGATTCAATCGGGCCAAGTGCGTTTCATCATTGCGAAAAACTGAAGGATGTTGAACTTCCTGAAAATTTAACGTTCATTGCCGACAGTGTTTTTCTATTTTGTTCCAGCCTTGAAAGCATCACTATTCCCGACAGAGTGATTTCTATCAGAACAAGTGCGTTTGCAGCTTGCGGGAATTTAACTAATCTGTCAATTGGTAAAGGCGTGATTACCATTGAAGACAATGCGTTTCTTAGTTGTGGAATGAGAAAGATCATCATTCCCGACAATGTGACGACAATTGGATTTCAAGCTTTTCGAAGCTGCCAGCTGGCAACTGAACTGCAAATAGGAAAAAATGTAAATAAAATTGATAATCATGCCTTTGTTGATTTGTATCAGCTTAAGATCGTGTATAATGGCAATCCTGTACCTCAAGTTGTAGGCGGTTACGTCTTTTATAATTACTTTTTATATTTTGAACCTCCGATGCTGTATGTCCCCTTCGGTTCAGGAGATGCTTACAAACAATCATCCGACTGGAATCGCTGTTTTATTGTTGAAAAAGACTTTGAGGTAGCCAATGAAGGCGCAAACGATGAACATGCAAATATTTACAATACAAAGGGCGGCATCGTGATTAACAGTTCAAAACCAACAAATGTCGAGATATATAACCTGTCCGGTCAACTTGTTTTCCGGTATTTTTTGACTGACATGAAAGTGGTACATTTGCCGAAAGGCGCATACATCGTAAAAACAAAACTTTCAACAAAAAAAATACATGTAGAATAATATACAATTTTTTAATATTTAATATGTTATATCATCCATGAAATCAACAAAAAGAAGAGTTTTCAGAATCCTGACCCGCGCCATTTTTGGTTTCGTTGCCATCCTGACGCTCGCTATCGCCGGATTGCACCTCGCCGGACACGGATATATTGTGAACGCTGTCCGGTTTACCTATTTAAAAGGGTTTACGACGGCGCATATCGACGACCATCCGTACTTTAAGAATCACGTAATCAAGGCAGGAACGCCACAATTCTGGCCGCTGCACGAACATTATAACCAACTGCAATTATCGGATACGCTCCGCAAAGAGCTGGATGATTTTGAATCGATCGGCTTTGCCATCTTCAAAGACGGCAAAATGTTGTACGAAGAATATTGGGACGGTTATTCCGACCTGAGCCTGACCAATTCGTTCTCCATGGCTAAAACGGTGACTACGATGTTACTCGGAAAAGCCATCGAAAAAGGGTATGTCAAGAGCGTCGACCAGCCTGTTGCCGATTTTCTGCCCGAATTTCAGGACGATCCGTTGGGCCGACTGTGTACGGTCGGCAACTTATCCGGGATGCGCTCAGGATTCGACTGGACGGAAGACTATTATTCGCCTTTCAATCCGACTACCGAAGCCTACTATGGCAAAGACATTGAACGGATGCTGCTGAAAAGGCGTTTCAGCAATCACCCCGGCGGCCTGTTCAAATATGCTTCGGCCGATACGCAATTGCTGGCTATCGTGCTGAAAAGGGCTACCGGCAAAAGTCTGACCGACTTGCTGTCGGAAGAGTTCTGGCAACCGATGGGCATGGAGCACGATGCGCGCTGGTCGTTGAGCGGCGGACTTGAAAAATCGTTCTGTTGTATTAATACTAATGTACGCGACTATGCGCGGCTCGGGCAGCTACTCCTACAAAAAGGCACCTGGAACGGGCGGCAGTTGCTCGATTCGACTTTTGTGGAATGGATGATAACGCCTGATCCGGCAGCCTTCGAACCGGGAAAGCCGAAGAAATACGCACACTCCGTCTGGGTTGACGAAGTGCATCAACCGGCCATCTACGCTTTCTTGGGACATCTCGGACAACGCATCATCATCGTACCGGAAGAGAACATGGTCATCGTAAGGCTGGGAAAGAAGGCCGACCAGCGGTCTTTGGGCAGAGGTCACTTGGATACCGATGTCTATTACATTGTGGACGAGGTGGTTAAAATGCTGCATTAGGCCTTGCCAAGTGCGTTGAAAACCAAAAACTGAAAACCGAAAACTACTTCATCGTCGCCTTGACTGCCTTCAGCGCTTTTTTGTAGTCCGGTTCGGACGTTACATTCGGCACATATTCAACATGTACAATCTTCTCATCCTGGTTAATCACGACGACCCCGCGAGCCAACAACCTGTTTTCTTTGATCAGAAACCCATAGTCATACCCAAACTCATCGTACATGTAATCCGACAGGGCAATCACGCGATCGATCCCTTCCGCCGCGCAAAAACGTCCCAAGGCAAAAGGCAAATCCTTGGAAATAGCCAGTATCACGACATTGTTTGAAAATTTGGATGCCTCTTTGTTGAATTTCCTTGTCTGTGCCGCACAAACACTCGTATCAATTGAAGGGAATATGGATAAAACTACGGTTTTTCCTTTAAAATCGGAAAGAGACACAGCATTAAAATCCTTGTCAATTAATGTAAATTCCGGTGCAATATCGCCTTCGTTCACCGTTTCGCCTATTAAGCTCACCGGTACTTCTCCAAAAGCGACTACCCCTTCTCTCTCTTTAATTTCCTTTGCCATAATCGTTTAAGTTACTAAATTTATAAATTTCCGCTCTCAAGATATTAAATCAGACCTCAAAAATATGAAAATTATTTGTTAAACCAAACAAAAAAGCGAAAAAAGTTTCAAAAAAACGCACTGGGATAAAAAAAAAACAGGGGGATATTGTTTTTTTACTAAAAAGACGTACCTTTGCCCCATCTTTATCATAGTATTAATTTTAAAAATTATCAAAGTCAAACATGAATCAAGTTAAGCAAGTGACTCTCAACTTACCGGAAGAGCACGAGCAGAAGTTAGATCAAATTGCGGACGTTATTGCCAAGTACGAAGCAAAGCCAAGCAATTTGATTATGATTTTGCACGCCTCTCAAGGTATTTATGGCTATCTGCCATACGAAGTTCAAAAGTTTATTGCGGATAAGATGAACATTCCCGTGTCAGAAGTGGCGGGGGTTGTCTCGTTCTATTCGTTTTTCTCGACCAAGCCCAAAGGAAAGCATACGATAATGGTATGTATGGGCACGGCCTGTTATGTACGGGGCGGTCAGAAGCTGGTCGAAGGTCTTCAAAAGAATCTCAATGTGGAAATCGACGGTACGACCGACGACGGCAAGTTCACATTAAGTAAGGCACGCTGCATCGGCGCCTGCGGGTTAGCCCCGGCAATGATGGTCGACGACACGGTATACAAGGCCGTTAATCCGAACAAGTTGGAATCTGTTCTTTCAAAATATTAGGAGGAATTATGATGGGTAAGACTATTAAAACAATTGCTCAATTAGTTGAAATCAAGAGCGAATTCCTTAAAAATCAGGAGAAGTACAAGTACCAGATTTTAGTATGTGGAGGAACGGGGTGTATTTCGTCGAATTGTACCGACGTGGAAAATGCAATTAGAGAAGAACTTGAGACACAGGGTATTACTGATAATGTAAATGTTTATCAAACAGGTTGTATGGGTATTTGCGCCATGGGTCCGGTCATGTTGGTGCTCCCAGATAGAACATTTTATACTCAACTGACGCCCGAAAAGGCTAAAGACATCGTTTACAATCACTTGGTTAGAAATGAACCGGTCGAAGAATATACTTTCTACGACAAGTCGTTGCTAAAGCATGTTCCCAAAATCGACGATATTGATTTTTTTAAGGCGCAGGTGAAGATTGTGCTGGACTTATGCGGTATCATCGATTATACCAACATCAGGGACTATATCGCACATGACGGATACTTAGCTGCCGCAAAGGCGATTACAGGTATGACGCAGGAAGAGGTGGTGAAGGAAGTAGAGATTTCCGGTCTGCGCGGTCGCGGCGGCGCAGGCTTTCCGACAGGCACCAAATATCGTGCAGGGTTCTCGCAAAAAAGCGACGTCAAATACATGGTTTGTAACGCCGACGAAGGCGATCCGGGTGCGTTCATGGACCGTAGCGTCATTGAGGGCGACCCGCACTGCCTGATCGAGGGGATGATCCTTTCGGGATATGCCATCGGTGCACAACAGGGCTATGTCTATATCCGTGCGGAATATCCGATTGCCATCGAACGGTTGAAAGTGGCAATTGACCAGGCGCGCGCTTACGGCCTGCTGGGTAAAAACCTGTTCGGGACGAAATTTTGTTTCGACCTCGAAATCCGCATCGGCGCCGGTGCATTCGTATGCGGCGAGGAAACAGCCCTGATGTCGTCCATCGAGGGCAAGCGAGGCGAACCAAGGCAGAAACCGCCCTTCCCGTTCCAGAAAGGACTGTTTGGCTGTCCTACAATTATTAACAATGTGGAAACGCTGGCCAACATACCGAAGATTGTCCGTAACGGCGGTAAATGGTATTCCTCTTTCGGTTTGGAAAAAGCGCCCGGCACGAAAGTGTTTGCGCTTGCCGGCGAGGTGGTCAATACCGGCATCGTGGAAGTGCCGATCGGCACCTCCATCGGTACCATCATCTACAATATCGGCGGCGGTATTCCCAACAATAAAGAATTCAAGGCGGCGCAAATCGGCGGGCCTTCCGGCGGTTGCATCACAAAAGAGAACCTCAACGTGCCGGCCGATTACGAATCGCTGAACAAAATGGGCGCCATCATGGGCTCGGGCGGACTGATCGTGATGAACGAAGACACCTGCATGGTGGATACGGCCCGTTACTTCATGGATTTTATCCGCGACGAATCGTGCGGAAAATGTGTTGCCTGCCGGGTAGGAACCAAGCGACTGCTCGAAATTCTGGAGGACATCACACTGGGCAAAGGCAAACCGGGCGACATTGATCTTTTGCTTGAATTAAGCGAAACCATTCAAGAATCGGCCATGTGTAACCTCGGACAGACAGCGCCCAACCCCATCCTCTCGACCATCCGTTTCTTCAGACATGAATTTGAAGAACATATCAACAAAAAATACTGCAGGGCAGGCGTTTGCTCGTCGATGTTCACTTCGCCCTGCGAAAATACATGTCCCGCCAACGTCAATGTAACCGGTTACATCTCACTGATTGCAGCAGGCCGATTCCAGGATGCCTACAACTTAGTGATGCGCGAAAACCCGTTCCCTGCTATCTGCGGACGAATCTGCACCCGCCCTTGCGAGCGCAAATGCCGCCGCGGGTCGGTGGACGAACCGGTCGCCATCCGCGACCTGAAACGTTTCGCAGCCGATTATGCGTTCAAAAACGAGCTTCCCTACAAAATGCAACTGACGTTTGCGAAAAAAGGAAAACGTGTGGCCGTCATCGGGGCAGGCGCGTCGGGTCTGACTTGCGCCTACTATTTGGTCAATATCGGCTACGACGTCGATGTATTTGAATCACAAGGCGTTGCAGGCGGTGTTTTGGCTTTCGGCATTCCCGAATACCGTTTGCCTGAAGCCATTCTCCAGCATGAGATTAACCTGATCAAACAGGCAGGCGTCAATATCTACCTGAATAAGGAAGTTGGCAGGGACGTGAACTTCAGCCATTTGCGCGAAGGTTACGACGCCATTTACGTGGCTACCGGCACGCAATATCCGGCGAAAGTCAATATCGAAGGCGAAAACCTGCGCGGTGTGATGCACGGAATCAACTTCCTCAAAGACACGAATTTAAGGGACGACATGAAACTGAACGGAACCGTTGCCGTTATCGGCGGCGGGAACACGGCTGTCGACTCGGCGCGTTCCGCGCTTCGTATCGGCGCCGACAGGGTAATAATCGTGTACCGCAGGACGCAGGACGCCATGCCCGCCTATATCGAAGAAGTGCTTGAAGCCATCGAGGAGGGCGTCGAACTCATGGAACTGACTGCTCCGGTAAAATTCATCGGAAAAGACAACAAGGTAATCGGCATCGAATGTGTAGCAATGGAACTGGGCGAATTTGATTCGTCGGGCAGGCGGAAATCGGTGGCTATCAAAGGTTCCAATTTCGTTTTGGATGTAGACTACGTGATACCTGCCGTCAGCCAGTATGCCGACCTGCCGTTTATCAGCAAGGATGAGATCGGCGTGACGAAATGGGGAACGTTCATTGTTGATCCCGATACGCAAATGAGTACGATGGAGGGCGTGTTTGCCGGCGGCGATGTCGTGCGGGGTCCCGACACCGTCATCACGGCCATTGCCGACGGCAAGAAAGCTGCTTCTGCCATCGACGTCTACCTTGGCGGAAACGGTCTGCTGAACAAGGGAGCGCCCATCGACATACCGAATGTATTCGACGACGACGAAGTCGTGACGCACCCGCAGTTCGAGATGGAAATGCTGCCGCCCGAAGTACGGAAACAGTCGTTTGCCGAAGTTGTGTTAGGTTTCCATAAAATTAACGCCATCGCAGAATCCATGCGTTGCTTACATTGTGAAAGGAGATAAAATATGATACAGTTGACAATAAACAATAAGAAAATCAGCGCAGCGCAGGGAACGACGATTCTTGAGGCTGCCAAACAAAACGGAATCAACATCCCTTCCCTGTGTTACCTGGAAGGCGTTCACAAGTTTGGTTCCTGCCGGATATGTTCCGTAGAAGTAGAAGGCGCGCGTTCGCTCCAAGTGGCCTGCATGGCGGAAGTAAGGGACGGGATGGTCGTACATACCAACTCTAAAAGGGTGCTGAAAACGCGGAAAGTTTTATATGAACTGATGCTTTCCGACCATTCCAAAAATTGCTTGAGCTGCAACCGCAATCAATCGTGCGAACTGCAGCAGTTAGGCAACACGCTGGGTATCACCGAAAACCGTTTCAATACGGGCAGCGCCCGCGAGCAGTTGGACGTTTCGCCCGCCATCACGCGCGACCTGTCGAAATGTATCCTGTGCCGCCGCTGTGTCACTGCCTGCAACGAAATACAGGGTGTAGGAATCTTGGACGCGCAGAACCGCGGCTTCGACACGGTGATAGCACCCGCGATGGAACGCTCCATCAACAATGCCAAATGCTCGTTCTGCGGTCAGTGTACCGTCGTATGTCCGGTGGGCGCACTGAAAGAAACCGACCACATCGCCCGTGTATGGGATGCCATCAACGATCCTGACATCCGCGTGGTCATGCAGCCCGCGCCCGCCGTCCGCGTGGCGCTGGGCGAGATGTTCGGCTATCCGGTCGGAACGTCGGTGACCGGCAAAATGGCAGCGGCCATACGCGCGCTCGGCACGGACGACGTGTTCGACACCGACTGGGCAGCCGACCTCACCATCATGGAAGAAGGCACCGAGTTCCTGCACAGGGCGATCGACGTGCTGTCGGGCAAAAAAGCGGTGCTCCCGATGATTACCAGCTGCTCGCCGGGGTGGATCAAATACGTTGAATCGTACTATCCGCATCTCCTGCCGCACCTTTCCACCTGCAAATCGCCGCACATGATGCTCGGCGCGCTGGCCAAAAGTTATTTTGCCGAAAAGTCCGGCGTCGATCCGCAGCACATGTACACCGTCTCCATCATGCCCTGTACCGCGAAAAAGTTCGAGGCATCGCGCGAGGAAATGGTGAACCGCGGAGTTGCCAACGTGGATGCCGTGCTGACGACCCGCGAGCTGGGACAAATGATCAAGCAGGCCGGTATTGACTTCTGCAACTTGGACGACGAACCGTTCGACGACCCGCTCGGACAGTCCACCGGCGCAGCCGACATCTTCGGCGTCACCGGCGGCGTGATGGAAGCGGCTATCCGAACCGTCTACGCCATCATCACCGGTCGCGACTTGCCGTTCGAGCAACTGCACGTAGCGCCGATCGTCGGTCTCGACCAGATCAAGGACGCCACGCTGAAGTTCGAAGATGTGCTTCCCGAATACAAGCTGTTTGAAGGTTTTGAGGCCAAGATAGCCGTAACCAGTGGTCTGGCAGGCGCAAAAATCCTGATGGATCAAATCGTGGCGGGTACGTCGCCCTATCATTTCATCGAAGTGATGGGCTGTCCCAGCGGCTGCATCTGTGGCGGCGGACAACCCCGCAGCGAAGACCCCGACGTCAGGATAAAACGCCTGAAAGCCATCTACACCGAAGACGAAAGCAAAACGCTCCGACAGTCGCACCACAACCCGTCGATTGATGCGATTTACAGGGACTACCTTGGCAAGCCGGGCGGACACCTGTCGCACGAACTGCTGCATACGCATTACTTCGACCGAAGTAAGGAAAGTGAATAGAATTTGTCAGAGACGGGGGGCGAAACCGCCTCCCGTCTTTGTTTTTTTAAAATGATATGCCCATGCGACCCGCACAAATTTCCTACTACAACGCGCTTCCGAACGAAAGCAAGTTAGTGCTGCAAACCGCCGCACTCAAGTGTAAATTTTCGCCGGACTATTCTTTACGCGACCGGATCGTAAAGTTATTCAAAGTTGAAATACCGGTTAAAAAAATTACTGAAATTATCACGGAGGCTACCAAACAGGGTCTTTTTATCGTTGAAAAAGAGATGTGGCAGGCAAAGCACACCACTTCCATCGACTTTCTACTGTTTATCATTCCTTCGATACAGTTTCCAGCGGCGATTAAAGGGAAAGATGAAATGATAACGAACCTTGCAAGCTCCCAGCTCGAATTGTTTCGGGATTGCCTCTTCACGCTGGTACACAGTCCGGAAAAGTATGCTGACGCGGAAAACCATTTTTTGTTCTTGTTACGCGAATCGTTACCGGATTATTACGCACTCATTTTCAACGACGAACGATACGAAAAGTATGTAAGCCATATTTCAAAATATGTGACCTTCAAAGTGGTTGACCGGTTAATAAACAATGAAATCAGCAAGCTCAACCCGTTACCGGACTTGGAAGCGCAAATTATGAGAATTGAAACGGTGGCAAATTTTCCGAATCTGACAAAAGATTGTAACTTGAAACTGATTCACCTGTTTTTTAAGGGAGAAATGGACGAAGCCATTAAACTGAATGATGGCAGTGATGAATACAAGGCCATTAAACTCCTGATGGAAGGCAACGTACAGGAATCTGTCGCCTTGTACGGCAAAATTCAGAAAGCAAAAACCAACGTTAAGTTGCTCATGCCGGCAAATAGGTATGATGCTTATTTTTATATCATTGGGTTGCTTTTGTCGGACACATCCGTTTCCATTCCCGTTTTTAGAAAAATTTTGCAGTTAGTCGCTAAAGACACCAATACGGCTTATTATTATCCATATACAGCCATCGTCTATGACGCCCTGAACGAACAGAAAGATAGACTATCTAAAATTATGAATTTTATCAAAGGAAAAATCACGAATCCTGACACTCTGTCCGAATCATTAATCAATATTCTGATCTGTTATCTTGTCGGCGAAAAAATGGACGGCAAACATTCTTCGCACACCTATAACATCATCCGAAAAGCGGTTGACGCCGATTATCTGTTAATGGGATATGAAGCGGCTTATGTCGCAAAAATGTGGTTTGACGAAAAGCGCTTCGACGATTTATTTGATGAAGTAAGCCGCAAAAAGAACTATCAACCGGTCATTTCACGTATCCGGCGGGATGAAGAATGGGAAAAATCGCTCAATCTGCTGCTGGGCGTGAAATCAAAAAAGACGAATAAAGGCAAGGATGCCGACGAAAAAAGTGCGCGGGTCGTGTATTATTTCAACCCGAAAAACAATAATATACAGCCTGTCGTGCAAACCCGAAGCGCCAAGGGATGGTCAAAAGGCCGGAACATTGCCATGAAGACCTTTATAAACCTTGACGTAAAGGGCTTGACCGAGCAGGATATACGTATCACA
>Ga0082212_10007546_pt1 | contig 14356 bp, 10 predicted proteins | sample TergutNt197P3_FD_71548 | JGI IMG/M metagenome (GOLD analysis project Ga0082212, IMG submission 71548) | Neocapritermes taracua P3 segment gut microbial communities from Petit-Saut dam, French Guiana - Nt197 P3 | ecosystem: Host-associated > Arthropoda: Insects > Digestive system > Gut ... | reverse complement strand
GAACTGCTGGAAAACCGCGATGGGCTGATTTTGGGGATATGCAACGGCTTCCAGGCGCTGATCAAACTGGGGCTGGTTCCCTACGGCAGCTATCGCAGGGCTGATGGTGACATGCCTACGCTTACATTTAACCGCATCGGGCGGCACGTTTCCCGCATGGTTCGCACACGGGTAATGGCAAATTCTTCGCCATGGCTTGCGCTGGAAAAGCCCGGCGACGTGCACATACTGCCGGTGAGCCACGGCGAAGGTCGCCTCGTTATCGGCCGCGAGGAAGGGGAGGCGCTGTTTAAAAACGGGCAGGTTCCCTTCTGCTATGCCGATGCGGACGGGCAGCCCGCCCTGCACGAGCCGGATAATCCCAACGGTTCTGATTTTGCCATTGAGGGATTGTGCAGCCCGGACGGCAGGATACTCGGCAAGATGGGTCATTCTGAGCGGCGCGGCGAGTATGTCCACATCAACATACCGGGCAACAAGCGGCAGAACATTTTTGAAGCCGGCGTGCGGTATTTTCAGTGAAATCCGGTTTAGATGAAACCTTATGCGGCCTGCGTTGTTATTACTATAAATGAGCATCAAAAATAAACCAATGGAGGCTTTATTATGAAACGGACAATGCTGATTATTATGCTGGCTTCCTGCGCGATTGCTTTTCTTTCCGCGCAGGGCTACAACGACGGTCAGGGCCAGGACCAAAGGCCAGGCCAAGATCAAGGATCAAGACAGCGGCGGAATCCCGAAGGACAGCAATTACAGCGTGGGCCTGAGTCGCAGCCCCGGCGTGACGCTGCTCCCCGGCAAAGGGGCGGCAATGAATGGCCGACGCGGCTGCAGCCGGAAAGTGTAAGCGTTAGCGGTAATTTGGCCATCGTGCGGGGAATGATTGCCGTTACCGACGGCGGCACAGTTTACATCGTCGACGGACTTCACCGCTTTGTTGGCTTTATCGACGGCCTCAGCGAAGGTGCGGCGGTAACGCTTGAAGGAAATGCCTTCCCCGGCCTTCGGGACGATACGGTTAAATTCCTCTCCGTGCAAAAAATGACCCTTAACGGGAAAGATTACGATCTGGCCCGCCCCGTGTCGAATTTTCAAAACCAGTGGCCCCATCCGATGCCCCAGCAGATGCGCCACCACCAGCACCACCAGATGCCCCGGCACGCGCCGCAAAAAATGCACGGGCGTTAATGTGTTAAGAACTCACGCAGAGGCGCGGAGGCGCGTATTCCTCTGCGAGCTTTGCGCCTCTGCGTGAGGAATTACAAAATATTCTATAACGCTTTTTGCAGGAGCCAGGCCAGGGCGGGGGCGGTGATCATCGAAAGGAAGGTGCTGACAAAGACTATCTTTGACGAAAGTTCCCTGTCCGCCCCGTATTTATCGGCAAGAATCGAAGTGGTCGCACCGGCTGGCATTCCGGCGAGGATCACCGACGCTCCCGCTACGATGGGCGGCGGACGGAAGATCAGCAGGATTCCCATCACCAGAAGGGGAATAAGAACCAGGCGGATGAATGAAAAGTACATCACCAGAGCGGTGACGACTTTTCGGGGATTCACCGAGGCGAGGATACAGCCGACCACCAGCATACAAACCGGGGTGGTGCAGTTTCCCAGGCTGGTGATCAGCCGGGAAACCAGGGCGGGCGGGGTAAACCCGAAAATCATCGCGAGGATGCCAAGGTATGTGGCTATGAGGCAGGGATGCAGAAACACCTGCCGCAAATTTCCCTTTCCGCCGGTAAAAATGGCTATGCCAAAGGTTAACAGAGCTATCCGCAGCGGTACAAGATACACCGCCGCATAGGGAAGGCCTTCTGCCCCGTATACGCTTTCCACTATCGGCAGCCCCAGGAATGTGGCGTTGGAAATAAGGGTGCCGTACAGCAAAACTTTTTTCTGTTCCCGGTCCACCCGCTTGTACAGCGGCAGGGAAATTGCAAAGCTCAATGCCAGAATTCCCAGCGAAATCACCATCATAATTCCCAAAGAAGGAAGTTTGGAACGATCGGTTCCAAAAAAAGAAGCCAGGATGCTGCATGGCAGGAATATGTTGAGTATGAGTTCTGACAGGGCGGCTCGGCTGTGCGCGTCCACCATGCGTGTTTTTACGGTTATTATCCCGATGAATATAAGGCAGAGAAGGAATATCTGCATCATAAACATGCTGGAAATATCGATCATCGCCGTTTCCATTTTTTGATGCCCTCTGCCGCTTTGTAGTTGTACACCGGTTTGATTCGCGTCAGTATTTTTGCCGTTGGCCCTATCTGCGAAATAATGTCGTCCATGCTCTTGTACGCCATCGGGCTTTCGTCCAGCGTTTCCCTGTTTACCGAAGTGGAGTAAATCCCCCGCATCGCATTTTCATACTCGTCCATCCTGAGAGTCGCGAATGCCTTCGACCTGCTCATCAGCCTGCCCGCTCCGTGGGGGGAGGAATAGTTCCAGTCGGCGTTGCCCAGCCCTTCGCAGACAAGGCTGCCGTCGCGCATGTTAATGGGGATGAGGAGTTTTTCTCCGAGCTTTGCGGAAACGGCGCCCTTGCGGAGGATCATCGATTCGGTGTCGATGTAGTTGTGTATCGTCGAAAACCGTTCGCTGACTGCCTCATCGGGAATATTCAATTCCTGCAATATCACTGCCATCATCGCCTTCCGGTTGATCAAGGCGAAGCGCTGGGTGATCTTCATGTCGTTGATGTAATCGTCAAACAGACCGCCTGATGTATAGGCGAGTTCTCTGGGTATGTCGTTCTTGCGGTGTTCGTTAAGCTGTTTCTGCGCCGCTTCCTGATAATACCCGGCGATCTCGGTTCCCAGATGGCGGCTGCCCGAATGGATCACGATGTAAAGGCTGTCTTCATCGTCCCGGTTTACCTCGATGAAGTGGTTGCCGCCTCCAAGCGTTCCGATGCTTTTTTTCGCCCGCTTCGTATTGATCGCCGGGCAGCGGATGTTTTCAAAGGGGATCTCGGAGGCAAAGCCGTGTTCAGAGTCCCGCACGTTCATGCCGCTGGGGATGTGGGCATGGATTATTTCGTCAAGGCGGGCGGGATCAAAATCCTTCGCGTGCGGTGAGTTCGATTTGATGATTGCCGTTTCCATGCCGCAGCCGATGTCAACGCCGACCAGGTTGGGAACGATGGTTTCGCCGATGGTCATGGTTGTCCCGATGGTGCATCCCGCACCGGCATGGACATCGGGCATGAGCCGTATAACGCTGCCTTCCGTAAAAGGCTGGTCGCAGAGGCAGGCAATTTGATCCCTGGATTTTTCGTCCAGCGTGTCGGTAAAAACTTTTGCGGTGTTGTACTTTCCCGTAATCTCAATCATGGCGTTAGTGGAAACTTCCCCAGCGGCCCGCCGTTTCCACGCTGACCCGCAGCGGGACGCTGAGTTTTACCGCCTGCTCCATTTCCGATCTGACCAGGTCTGCCGTCATGGCGGCGGCTTCTTTTGGACACTCAAGGATCAGTTCGTCGTGAACTTGAAGAAGCAGGCGGGCTTTGCTCTCCTCTGCGGCAAGCCGCCGGTCCAGTTTAAGCATGGCGATTTTAACGATGTCCGCCGCCGATCCCTGAATGGGAGTGTTAACCGCAATGCGTTCGGCGGCGGCTTTTTCGGTTTTGTTCCGCGAGTTAATCGTGGGGATGTAGCGGCGGCGTCCCATGATTGTGGAAGCGTAGCCGCAGCCCTCTGTTTTTCTGATCAGCTCTTCGATAAAGCGCCGCACCCCCGCATAGGTGTTAAAGTAGGCGGCGATAAAATTGTTCGCGTCGCTGCGGCTGATATTCAGCTCGTTTGCGAGGCGGAAGGCGCTCATGCCGTACATCACGCCGAAGTTGATCGTCTTGGCGATACGCCGCTGGTCGCCGGAAACCTTGTCCTCGCCGGTGCCGAAGATCAGCGCGGCGGTGCGGGCGTGAACGTCGGTTCCTTCCCGGAAAGAGGCGACGAGGTTTTCGTCCTGCGACAGATGCGCCAGAACGACCAGCTCTATCTGGCTGTAGTCGGCGGAAATCAGGGTGCAGCCTTTTGCGGCGACAAAGGCTTCGCGGATGCGGCGGCCTTCCTCGGCGCGTATGGGGATGTTCTGCAAGTTAGGCTCGCGGCTGGAAAGGCGGCCGGTGGCGGTTCCGCACTGGTCAAAATGGGTGTGCAGCCGCCCCGCAGAGTCTGCCATGCCGGCAAGGGTGTCAACGTAGGTGGATTTGAGCTTTGCCAGCGTGCGGTGCCGGAGTATCAGCGCGGGAAGGGGGTCTTCGCGGGCAAGTTCTTCCAGCGCCGCCGCATCGGTTGAATAGCCGGTTTTTATTTTCTTTCCCGGCGTAAGTTTGCGCTCGGTGAACAGCACTTCCTGAAGCTGCTTGGTCGAGGAAAGGTTGAACTCGTGCCCCGCCATCTTCCAGGCTTCGCCCTGAATCTTTGCAAGCTCCGCTTCAAGTTCAACGCCGTAATCGGTTAACACCTTTGGTTCTATTTTTATTCCCGCGCCTTCCATTTCGGCAAGGATCGGCAGCAGGGGCATTTCAATTTTTTCAAAGAGCGGCATTGCGTCTGCGGCGGCAAGCTGCTTTTCCAGGTGGGCCATCAGGCGGATGCAGAGGTCTGAGTCCTCGCCGGAGTAGCGCGCGGCGGTTTCCAGCGGGACGGCATCAAAGGCGCGGCCCTTGGGTACAATATCATTGTAGGCAACAGGCGTGTAATTGAAGATGTACGACGCAAGCGAATCCAGGGAATAGCTGCTCCGCTGGGGATCGGCAAGCCAGGCCGCGACCATGGTGTCCCATATTTTGCACTGCCAGCGTTCAATGCCCCAGCCTCGGCTGACCTTGTAGTCGTACTTTGCGTTATGCGCAACCACGGTCATTTTCTGATCGGCCAGCAACGGGGCCAGGAGGGCGCGGACTACGGCGGGATCGCAGTGATTGGGATCGGCGGCTGTACCGTCCTCGCTTACGCCGTGTGGGGCGAGCGGCACATAGTACGCCTCTTTAGGTCTAAGCGCCAGGGAGATACCGATGGGGCGCGAGTTCCACGCATCAAGGGAATCGGTTTCAAAATCGAGGGCGAGGAGCTTCTGCTTTTTCGCCTCGGCGAGGATCGTTTTAAGTTCTGCGAGGTCGAGGATCGTTTTGTATGTGCCGTTGCCGAACAGGGCCTTGTCCGGGGCAAACGCCGGCGCAGCGGTGTCCGCCGAATCCGGCGCGCTCTGCCGTGCGGACGGCGGCTCTGATCCGCCGGAAGCGCCGGTGTTGGCGTCAAGCTGCTTTGCCCCTGCCCGTATGCCTTCGCGGTACAGCACCTTTGCCCCCGCCGCGCGGTTGAGGTTTTCTGCGGAAAGCTCGCTGACATTAGCGATGGGCAGGGGCACGTTGCACTCAAGCCGGATCAGCGACTGCGAAAAATAGGCGCTTTCCCTTCCTTCGGCGATTTTCTTTCCTTTCGACCCGCTGATGCCGGCCAGGTTCCGGTAAATTTCGTTCAGCGATCCGTAGCGCGCCATCAGTTCTGCGGCGGTTTTTTCGCCGATGCCCTTTACCCCGGGAATGTTGTCCGACGAATCGCCGGTAAGCGAAAGCAGGTCGAGCACCTTGTCCGGTGTGACGCCCCATTCGTCCTTTACCTGCGCCGGACCGACCATGTCCCAGTTTGGCCCCGCTGCCTGTCCGCCCTCTGCCTGTCCGCGCTTCGCCGGGCGCAGTTCGTACACGCCGCCGCCCACCAACTGCAAAAGGTCCTTGTCCGATGACAGTATGTAGCACTGCCGTTTTTCCGCTTTGCATTTTTCCGCCAGCGTGGCGATGATGTCGTCCGCTTCAAAACCGTCGACGCGCAGGCTGGGGACGTTCAGGGCAGCGAGAAATTCTTCTACCAGCGGAACCTGTTCGTGCAGTTCATCCGGGGCTTTCTGCCGGTTCGCCTTGTATTCGCTGAACATTTGGTGGCGAAAGGTCGGGGTGCGCGAATCGAACACCGCCGCCAGCAGCTTCGGTATTTTTTTTTCGCCGGGAGCGCCGTCCGCATTTGCCAAAGGAGCGCCGTCGATTAAAAGGCTTATCACCGTGCGGGAAAAACCAAAAAGCGCGGAAACGTTTTTCCCGGCGCTGTTGCGAAGGGGGCTGTTCATAAAAGCAAAGTACGAGCGGTAAATTAGCCCGTAAGCGTCAATCAGGTACAGGGGGGGATTCTTATCCGGCATGGTTCAGTATAGCTATTTTTCATCGAAGTTGAACACACCGTCCCAGCCGTCCGGAGGCGAAAATTCGATGAAACGGCGGCAGCGCCGTGCATACAGAAGGGAAGGCTCGTCGTCGGGGAATCGTGCCAGCAGTTGATTGAATGTTTCCAGTGACTCTTCCCATCTGCGGGTTTCAAAAAAGTCGTGGGCATTGTGGAAGAGGTGTACCTTCTCAAGCAAGTCCGCCGGAGCGTTGTCCTCTGTTTCCAGAATCTCATGGATACGCACCGGCTCCTGAATCCCCATCACCCGTATCCGGTCGAGCCGCCGGGAAAGCAGCCGTCCCTGGGCGGCGTTAATCGTATTTTCCGATGCCAGAATCCAGGTGCCGTATTGCTTGTTAACCCCCTCCAGCCGCGCCGCCAGATTTACCGCATTGCTGACGATGGTGTAATTCATCTTTTTCTGGGTTCCCATGTTGCCCACTACCATATCGCCGGAATTTATCCCCATCCTGGTAAACAACGGCGAGGGGCTCAGATCGTTTTTTTTGATGTAACTGTTTACGTCGGCTTCAATGCGTTTCATCATGATTGCCGCAAGGCAGGCACGCAGCGCATGGTCGGGAAGCACCAGCGGCGCGCCAAAAAAGGAAACAATGGCGTCTCCTTCGTATTTGTCAATCGTTCCCTTTTGCTCAAGGATAATGTCGCTCATGGTAGAGAGATAATAGTTAAGCAGTTCTACCAAATATTCGGGACTCAATGCCTCGGCGATGGTGGAAAAACCTCTGATGTCGGTAAAGAGGGCGGTCATATACCGTTTTTCCCCGCCAAGGTGGAGGCGCGTGGGATCGGATACAATCTCCTCCACCACGTCTTCCGACAGATAAGTAGAAAAGGCATGGCGCAGATTGTTGTTAAAGTACTGAAGTTTATTGTTGGCCTCTTCGATTTGCCTGGCCTTTCTGCGGTAGAGCAGCACGTTCAGAATGCCGAAGATAATGGCGATTGGAATGGCAGTGATCTGGAGAATTGTCATTTGCCGGGCGCTTTCCCGGCGGCGGATGATAAATTCGTCGCTGATGTCTACGCCGGCGACGCAGGAAATGTTGCCGTCATTGTCAAAAACCGGGGCGTAGCCGGTCAGCAGGCCGTCCCATGTGGGGGTGTAGGTTCCCAGGTCGGTTACGCCGATATTTCCGGCAAGCGCATCAAGGGCGACCTTCTCTATTTCATAAAAACTCTCAAGCCCAACCTGGGTTTCCGGGTCGGTATCGTTGTCGGCAATATATTGCAGCATGCCGTCCCCGTAATCGCGCCAGTAGTAGGCATAGAGGACATCGTATTCTTCGGCAAACCTGATAAGCTGCTCCCGTATTTCCTGATAATACGGATCGTCAGTATCTTCAATTGTATGAAAGCGATCCAGATCTTCCGCGCTAATCAGTCCCGCGAGCGCCTTTACCGACGCCCTTAAATGACTGTTGGTAGTTTCGTTAACTGATATTTCATAGGCATTCATGTGAAAATTCACCGCTTCGGAGATAATCAGCGTCGTCAGTGCAGAGATGAAAAACAGTCCCGGTATCAGCCGGGTACCGACAGCTTTTACTATGTCCTTTATGCCTCCGGATATTTTCATGTGTATCATTCTACCACAGATTCATAAAATACAGTATAATACTTTCCGGGGGACAAAATGGGAAGCAGGAATATTGTCGCTGAAAAAGCTGCGGTTATTGGCATTGGGGCGGCGCTTATGTTTGTGCTGATGCGTTTTGCGGCGATTCCAACCGGAATTCCCGATACCAATATCAACCTGGGGATAGCCGTTCTTGCGGCTTTTGCCGCGATTTTCGGATCGCTGGCGGGTTTTTTTATCGGTCTTATCGGGCATGCGCTGACCGATCTGTCTCTGGGCGGTATCTGGTGGAGCTGGGTGATATCTTCCGCCCTTTTCGGCCTTACCATTGGTTCTTTCCGCAATTTCTTTAAAATTGCCGAGGGCGGATTTGGCATTTCCCAGGTGTTTTATTTTAACGGAATTCAGATTTTAACCAACGCGCTGACATGGGTTTTTTTCGCCCGTGCGCTGGATCTTCTTATTTACAGGGAACCATTCGAGAAGGTTACTGCCCAGGGATTTGCCGCCGCCGGTGTTAACGCCGCGGTGGTATTAATTCCGGGAACCCTTCTGATTATCGGCTATACAAAAATTAAAGCTGCCAGAGCGAAAAAAAAATAGCGGCGCGCGTCATTCTCCCATCGACAGGCGGCCTGCGGCAAGAAAATCGTACATTTCCCGATCGCTTACTTTCTGCGCTTCCATCCTGTCTACTTCGGCGTAGTTCAGGCTTCCCTCCGAACGGTAGGCGTTTTCGATTTCCTGGCCAAAACCCTTTCCCGCAAGCGCCACCTCGCTTGCCGATGCGCTGGCGGCGCTGCCCGCCACGACCCGCTTTGCCGTCAGGCCGGCCATGCTTGTCCAGCCCGAAACTGACGCATTGGCCGAGGGGTGCACCTCCGCCCAGTTTCCGTTTACCTGCAATACCGTTACCTGTTCGCCGTATGCCAGGCTGCCTTTTTTTGAGGCGAAAAATCCCGTCGAAGACTTCAGGTCGATGGTTTTCGCGGCGACATACATCGTGCCGCCCCTTGCCGCCTGTGCCGTCAGGATCGCCAATGCGAAGGCGCCAAGGCTAATCGTTACAATAATTTTTTTCATTTATTTCTCCGTTAAATTGTCTACCCCTCCGTCCCATGACTCTTCGTCGGGCGTTTGGGCACTGTATCTGCAACATCGATTATAGTACTTTTTTGCGGCAAGGTCATCACCATTCTGCTGGCATATCGTATGGAAAACAGCCGAGGCGGCGGAAAAATCCTTCTGTTCATACAGGGCCATCCCCCGTTTCCAGCTTTGCACCATTTCCAGAACGGACGGGGCTGCATCCCGTTTTATCGCCAAAAGCTCGTACAGGCGCAGGGGTGTGTTAATCCCCACTACGCGGACGCGGCTCAGCGGCCGTAAGGCAAATTCATCGCCAATTTGCGCCCTGGTATGTTCGCTGATCAATATGCCGCCGGTGTTGTACTGCTTGTTCACCCCTTCCAGCCGTGCGGCAAGGTTTACCGCGTTCCCCATCATCGTGTAGTTCATTTTTTTGGGCGTTCCCATGTTGCCGACGACAATGTCGCCGGTGTTAATCCCGATGCGGGTAAACATCGGAACGGGATCGCTGCGGTCCCGCAGAATGCCTTTGCGTGCCATTATGTCCAGCAGCTCTTCGGTGATGAGTCCCGAGGCAATGGATTCGCGGTTAAACTCTGCTTCAGCTTTTTTCATCTGTATCGCCGAGCGGCAGGCAAGGACGGCGTGGTTGTCAAAATGTACCGGTGCGCCGAAGAAGGCGATTATTGCGTCGCCTTCGTACTTGTCGATGGTTCCCTGGTTTGCAAGGATGATGTCACTCATTCTGGTAAGGTAGTGGTTAAGCAGTTCGACGAGTTTTTTTGGATCGCCGAGGACTTCGGTAATCGTCGAAAAGCTGCGGACATCGGTAAAGATCGCCGTCATCTCCCGCTTTTCGCCGCCCAGCTTGAGCTGCGAAGGATCGGCTATTATCTGATCGATTACCTTGGGGGAAAGGTACTGGCTGAACGCCGATTTGATAAAACGCTTCTGGCTGCCCTCGGTGGCGTAGTTGTACAAAGTGGCGCTGATAAAAGCGGCGGCAATTCCGGCAAGGTGCGTAACCATGGGGAGCCAGAGGCAGAGCCGGTAGTAGGCGGCAAAGGCGGCGGCGACAACGGCCGCTACGGCAAGCACGGTTCCGCCTATCGGCAGGAGTATGCGGTCCGAAAACAGGCAGAGCAGAACGGTGCAGCCCACCACTGCGAAAAGGACCAGCAGGTTAAACCATTGCCGGCTTTCGCGGATAAAATCTCCCGACAGGATGTTGTCCAGCATGGTAATGTGCGCCCCCATGCCGGGGTACATCGAAGAAATGGGGGTGCTGAAAATGTCAAACAGGCCGGGGGCGTACAGACCGAAAAACACATGCGTACCCGTAAAAAAATCGGGGTGCAGCAGGGGTTCCTCTCCGCGCTGGTATTCTTCGTAACTCTGCAAAATTTCCTTTGCCGAGTAGGGAATATACCGGTCAAGGCTGCCCCGGAAACGGAGGAGGCTCGCCCCGTTTTTGTCAACGGGGATGGTAAAATTTCCCCATTGGATGCTCGATTTTTTCGGATTAAAAACGATGTTTGCATCATGCCCGGAAACAAGAAGCGAAGCGGGACCAAGTCCGGGCACCGCCTTGTCGCCAAAAACGGTGAATAGCCGCATCCGCCGGATCACGTCGTCGGGATCGTGCTCGCCGGTGATGCAGCCCAGCGCGCCGGCTGTGCTGCTGAGTCTCTCGATGGGAAACTGCGCGCTCATGCCCCCTGCGCCTTCTCTGGGGACAAATTTTTCGAAAAAGCCGCCGAAGCCCTCCGGTTCGAACAGCGGCTTTTCAAGATCGGGCGGCCAGGACAGGGCGCTGCCTGTCTGGCTCGAAAAGAAAACCGTCTGCACCGCCCTGCCGTAGTCCTGCGAGGCGGCGGCAAAAGAAGCGTCGTCTTCCCGTGAACTCAGTTCGCGGAGGCTTCTTGCTACCTCCCTGAAATGCGTCCCCGCCGCCTGCCCCCGCGCGATCGCACCCTGGGCCGTTTCCAGATTCGTCGTAATACTGTCAATTATTTCGTCCTGCCGGGAATTGCGGTAAATGGAAGGCTCGGAAAAAATAATATCAAAGGCGACAGAAGCAGCTCCGGCGATGTTCATATATTCCAGCACTTCGGCGTAGGCCTTGCGCGGCCAGGGCCAGCCCCAGCCCCGTTCTTCCTGCGCCCATGAGATGCTGCTCTGGTCTACAAAAAGTATGATGATCTCGTCCGAAGGCCGCGTTAAAGGCGCAAAAGACTTTACCCGCAAATCATAGGATTTAAATTCCAGATACTGAAAGGCATTGGCAAAGTGCAAAAGGCTCACTGCGGCAAAAACCATTGTGGCTATAATCACAGCGGCGAATATTTTGTTTGTTTTTTTATGCGTTTTTTTCACACTGGTTATATACACAGTATCACATTTCTGCTATAATTGCCTATCATACCATAAAAGGAGAAATCATGGCTAAAAAAACGTTACAATCCCCCGGAGCTTTTCTGACGGATCTTTTGGAGAAAAACCACCTTAACCCCTTCAAACTTTCCAGGGACATCCACCTGAGCCAGTCGGCGGTCCGCCTCATTGCCCTCGGAGAAACGAGAATCTCGGTCCCCGTCGCGCTGAGGCTTGCCAGGTATTTTAACACCAATCCCGAATTCTGGCTGAACATGCAGATGAAGTGGGACCTGGCGGAAGCGTCCAAAGACAAGGCTCTGATGAATATTGTCAATGGCATTTCCAAGTTTACAAAGGACCCGGCATCGGGGAAAAAGCCAATCCCCAGGAAACCCCCTGTAAAAAAGGCCGCCTCCTCCAAAAGAGGCGCTGCCCCCAAAAAAGCCGCTGCAAAGAAAGCCGCTCCAAAAAAGAAAAAACCGGCTGCGGCCAAAGCCAAAAGGGCGGGACGCGGGCGCGCCGCGAAATAGATCATACGGTCCTCCGATACACCGACTCCGGTTATCTGGTAATAATGCCCCAGGACGATCCCCGCCGGATTGTCGACGCGATGCTGGAAACCGGTTACGGCGAGGAGTTCTGCGTTTCGCTGAATTTTGAAGCGGACTTTATCGCCCGGCTGATGGAAGCAGGTTTTTTGGTAATGTCCTCAAAACTGGAGGAACCGGAGGATACGGATTGCTATATCCTCCTGCCCAAACTCCACCTGGTCAGATCGGCGCTGTTTTTCGACAGGCTCCATATCAAAAAGTCCATCAGGCGGTGCCTGCGCCGGTACGAGCTGCGGGCCGGTGCCGATTTTGACCGTATCGTAGGGCGGTGCCTGGAAATTCACGGAAACGGCTGGCTCACCCCGCCCCTGGTCGAGGCGATCCGGGTTATCCGCAGGGACGCCTTGCGGGGCCTGAATCCCATGTCCTTTGCCCTGTACCGGGACGGCGAACTGATTGCCGGCGAGTTCGGAATACAGGCGGGCAGGGTCTATACCTCGTATTCCGGGTATTACGACGAGAGCAATGCCGGTACGGCGCAGCTGATCCTTACCGCTTTACACCTGAAAGAGCACGGTTTCGACTTTTTCGACCTTGGAATGCCCCTGGACTACAAAAACAGGCTTGGAGCGGAGGACATAAGCCCGGGGGAATTTGTGGCGCTTTTCCGGCTTGCCCAGGACTGAAAACCGGTTTATACTTTCAATTGAAAGTAGCAATTAGCCTTACATTGGCCCGGTTACAGAAAATAGCCGCCAAAAATATTACAATATTGCGATTTAGCCGAAATGGGTGTAAAATTATACAAATAGGAGAAGCCCAATGAAAATTAAGTTTAAACTGAGCCTAATGATGATTGCAATTGTTGCGGCTATCGTTGTTGGAATAGCCATATTGCTTCTGCGCCAAGCTTCCAATATTAGCATTGAATTAAGTCTGCGCGGTCTGGACTATCTGGCCAGCGAACAGGCCACATATTGGCAGGGACGGGAAGAAGGCCATATACGGTCGCTGCGCACCCTTGCGGATATTATGGAGGACTACGAGGATATACCGGAAGGCGAGAGGCGCGATCGGTTTGACAGTATGCTGCTGGCTACACTGGATTCGAATCCCAGTTGGTCGCTGATTTACTCAATCTGGAGACCGGACATCCTGGACAGCGACGCGCTGAATATCGGCCGGGATGGGTCTACTCCGACTGGACAGTACGCCATGACCTATACCAAGGAATCGGGCCAGATCCTTGCCCGTGCCAGCGCCGATATTCCCGCTACCATGGCGCGGTTTAACGGCCCCGACGCGAGAAAAGACCGGGTGGACGACCCAATGCCCCGGAAAGTAGACGGAAAAGATACTTATGCGATAATAATGATGGTTCCCATTATTAACTCCCGCAGAAATGAAGTAGTGGGAGGCGTGGGCTGCCTCCTGGTTATCGACGGGATACAGAGTCAGGTACAAAGAACGATTGAGTCGCACGAAGAAATTGCCGCGATGGTGGTGTATTCGAGAAGCGGGTTTATTATGGGCCACCTGGTCGAGGCCAGGGTCGGACAGCAGCTGATCGATGTCGAAGCGATATACGATCCTTATAGGGAGGAAGCGAACCATGCTGTCCAGAATGCGGAGCCGTTCACCTGCAGCACCTACTCTCCCGTACTTAAATCGAATACGCGCGTTCTGACAAAGCCGTTTCAGATAGGCAACTCGGATCAATACTGGACGGTGATGATAGCAATCACCGATGCGCACATTCTGACCGAAGTAAATAAGATAAGGGATTATACCATTTTTCTGGCGATAGGGGCCATTGTTGTGGCGGCGGTAATTGTTTTCCTGGTTTTAAGCAGCACTACCAAACCGATTGTCACCGTTGCCGATACCCTCAAGGACATTTCGCAGGGCGAAGGCGATCTTACCCGGACGATCGATATACATTCCAACGACGAAATCGGCAGAATGGCAAAGTACTTCAACCAGACCCTCGAAAAAATCAAAAACCTGGTAATGAACATCAAGATACAGGCAAAGGCCCTCTCCGACATCGGAGGCGACCTTGCCAGCAACATGACCGAAACCGCTGCGGCGATGCACGAGATCAACGCCAACATCCAGAGCATCAAGAACCGGGTCATCAACCAGAGCGCCAGCGTTACCGAGACCAACGCCACCATGGAGCAGATCACCGTCAACATCGACAAGCTCAACGGCCATGTCGAGCGACAGCAGACAAGCGTGTCCCAGTCGTCATCGGCCATCGAACAGATGCTGGCGAACATCCAGTCGGTTACGCAGACCCTTATCAAAAACGGCGACAATGTGCACGAGCTGACCGATTCCTCCGAAGTAGGCCGCAGCGGCCTGCAGGATGTCGCGTCGGACATCCAGGAAATTGCCCGCGAATCGGAGGGCCTTCTGGAGATCAACTCGGTGATGGAAAACATCGCCAGCCAGACGAACCTGCTTTCGATGAACGCGGCGATCGAGGCGGCCCACGCAGGCGAGGCG
>Ga0082212_10007545_pt1 | contig 14361 bp, 10 predicted proteins | sample TergutNt197P3_FD_71548 | JGI IMG/M metagenome (GOLD analysis project Ga0082212, IMG submission 71548) | Neocapritermes taracua P3 segment gut microbial communities from Petit-Saut dam, French Guiana - Nt197 P3 | ecosystem: Host-associated > Arthropoda: Insects > Digestive system > Gut ... | reverse complement strand
GAGCAACATGACTTTGGCCGACTTGCCGAGAAACGCGCGACGCTGTTGTTGCGGCACTTCAGTGTGATCGATAATGGCGGCCAATTGGTCGGCAGGCATGATTTTGAGCATCATATGTTCGATGGACGTGAGTTCCAACTCAATTGACTTCGCCGCCGCTTTGGGATCGTTGAGCAACAGCTCGCGAAACTGCGGATCAATCGCCGCTTTTTTGAGCAACACCTCGATGCCGCGCGGCACGTTGCCCATCGGCTTGCCGCTCCCCGGCGGTCGTCCCCCGACGATGGTCGTCCGCACGGCTTCGTGTTCGTGTTGCTGCTGTTCGAGCGGTTGCTCCGGCGTGTGCTCCTCCGGCAAATCGGCACGCAATTGCGCCCGACCTGACGGGTTGTGGTCTGGATGATTCGACATGACGTTCTCCTTCCCGTGAGTGTGTTTGGGTTGACAACAATGTTGATTATAAAACCGTTTTCACGAAAAAACAAGTCACCTGTGGCAATCTGGAATCCTCTGTGTTAAAATGACGGACAAGTATCACCCCGTGTCAATGCGGGACAACATTTCACCCAACACAGGAGATTTTTCACAATGTCAAAACGCAACCTGTTGATTCCTCTTTCCTGTCTCATTCTCATTGGTGCCACGATGACAATTTTCGCTCAATCACAATTCGTTGCCAATTACGATGAAACCAAAGTGCCGCAATACGTCTTGCCTGACCCGCTCAAGGCCAACGACGGTTCGACCGTGAAAGATGCTGAAACCTGGCTCAACACGCGGCGTGGCGAAGTGCTGGCCATGTTCGAACGCGAAATGTTCGGCAAAACACCCGATGCGGCCAATGCCTGCAAGGGTAAACTCCGCTCCGTATTGCAATCCGAAAAGAAGGACGCATTCGACGGCAAAGCGACTCGCCGCGAAGTGCGTATTCTGTTTTCCGACAAAGAAGACTCGCCATTTCTTGATCTGTTGATTTACGTTCCGAACAAAGCGACGGGGCCGGTACCCGCTTTTCTGGGACTGAACTTCAACGGCAATCAAACCGTCACCGACGAACCGGATATTCTGGTTTCCGAGTCCTGGTTATTCAACGAGAAACGTAGCAATCGCGACACCGACGAAGCGGCCATTGCCAAGTCACGCGGTTCGACCAAGTCGCGCTGGCCGGTGGAGATGATTATTGACCGGGGCTATGCTTTGGTCGTCGCATATTATTTCGACATTGACCCCGATTACGATGACGGGTTCCAAAACGGCGTACATCCGCTCTTTTACCGCGAGGGTCAAACGCGACCGGACGCCGGCGAGTGGGCCACCATCGGTGCCTGGGCGTGGGGGTTGTCACGGGCACTTGATTATCTTGAAACGTATAATGTCATTGACGCCAAAAAGGTTGCGGTATTCGGCCACTCGCGGCTGGGTAAAACGTCGCTGTGGGCCGGCGCACAGGACGAACGTTTCGCACTGGTCATCTCGAATAATTCCGGTTGCGGCGGAGCGGCCATTTCGCGCCGCGCCTTTGGCGAGACGATCGGCCGCATCAACACGGCGTTCCCGCATTGGTTCTGCACGAATTACAGAAAATATAATGAGAACGAGAACGCCGCACCGTTCGATCAGCACGAATTGATTGCCCTGATTGCCCCGCGACCGGTTTATATCGCCAGTGCCGTCAAGGACGAGTGGGCTGACCCGAAAGGTGAGATGCTGTCAGGGTTTAACGCCGACGCGGTTTACCGCCTGCTCGGAACCGACGGCATCGGCGACGCCGCACGGAAAATGATCGTGACCGAAAAAGACGGCATGGTTTACGATACAACCATGCCGCCGCTCAACGAACCGATTGGGGGGACGATTCGCTACCACATCCGATCCGGCGAACATGATGTCACCGACTATGACTGGCAGCAGTACCTTGATTTTGCTGACAAAAAACTGTAGAAGCTACATTTTCGCATGGCAGGCCATGCGGCTACGACCTGACACCTTTTTTTGGTTTCGTCAAATCACCTGGAGAATTTCGCCATGTCAAAAAATCGCTTGCTATTGTCCCTTGCCACACTCTTCATTTTTGGTGTCACAATGTCCGTTTACGCCCAGCCCGGTTTTGTCGCCAATTTCGACGAAACCCAAATTCCCGAATACACGTTGCCCGATCCGCTCAAGGCCAACGACGGAACAGTTGTAGTGGACACCGAAGCCTGGCGAAACTCGCGGCGGGGTGAGGTGCTGGCCTTGTTTGAGCGGGAAATGTACGGCAAAACGCCCGACGCAGCCCAAGCCGTCAAGGGTCAATTGCGGTACGTATTGCAATCCGAAAAAACCAATGTTCTTGGCGGCAAGGCAACCCGTCGTGAGGTGCGTATTTTGTTTTCAAACATTGCGGATGAGCCGTATCTTGACCTGCTGATTTACATCCCGAACAAGGCGACGGGGCAAGTACCTGCATTTCTGGGGCTGAACTTCAACGGCAATCACGCCGTCACGGACGAGACGGATGTCATCGTTGCCAGTTCGTGGTTTCCTCACTTCAGCAACGGGGTCGAAACGAAGCCGAAACCGCGCGGCGAGGAAAAATCACGCTGGCCGATTGAGATGATTATCGACCGTGGTTATGCAGTGGCAACCGGCTTTTACGGCGACATCGACCCGGATTTTGACGACGGCTTCCAAAACGGCGTACATCCGTTGTTTTATCGCGAAGGCCAAACGCGACCTGACCCCGACCAGTGGGGCAGCATCGGTGCCTGGGCGTGGGGGTTGTCACGGGCACTGGATTACCTCGAAACCTGCGACGCCATCGACGCCAAACGTGTGGCGGTGATCGGTCACTCGCGGCTTGGCAAGACGGCACTTTGGGCCGGTGCGCAGGATGAACGCTTTGCGATGGTCATCTCGAACAACTCCGGCAGCGGCGGGGCGGCCATTTCGCGTCGGGCATTCGGCGAGACCATTGGCTTGACCATGACCGTCCGGCCACAGTGGTTCTGCGGCAATTTCGATAAATACAATAAAAACGAAGCGGCACTGCCCATCGATCAGCATGAGTTGGCCGCCCTGGTCGCCCCGCGACCGATTTACATCGCCAGTGCCGAGAAAGATCCAATGGCCGACCCGAAAGGTGAGATGCTTTGTGCCTTCAATGCCGACTCGGTTTACCGCCTGCTGGGAACCGACGGCATCAGCGATGCCGCATTGAAATTGATCGTCACTGAAAAAGACGGAATGGTTTACGATGCCGCCGCGCCGCCGCTCAACGAGCCAATCGGCGGAACGATCCGTTACCACATCCGGACCGGTGAACACAATGTCACCGATTATGATTGGCAACGGTATCTCGATTTCGCGGACGAAAAACTTTCGCCTGCAAATAACGGGATAAGGTAGGGCGGTCACGCCGTGACCGCCGAAGCACAAAGCTGGACGATTAATTTCCAGCGAAAACCAAATACTGTGATGGCCAGAATTTCGTCGAATCGTTTTCAGCAAAAACCCACGCCGTAATGAAACGTCAGCGCAGGGATTTTGTCCCGACCGGTGACAAATCACAGGCTTTTCTGAGCCGCCAGAACGGGGGTGATCGTCAATGAATCGCGGAAACGGAGAACCGACAGTTTCGGTTGGGCACCGATATTGTCGCGGGCGACCACACGGACAAGATGGGTGTCGTCCTCGATTTCAATATCATTATATCTGAGAATAATGTCGCCGACATGCAGTCCGGCTACGGCGGCGGGCGAATCCGGAGTGACTGCGGTGATTTTGACACCGATGTGTTTGGGTTTGCCGATGGCCTCGCGATCTCCGTCGGTCAAATTGCGAGAAAGTTCGATTCCCAAGTAGGGTCGTTGCATTTCTCCATATCGGGCGAGGTTTTCCGCAACCCGCATCGCGTCGTTGATCGGGATAGCAAATCCGACGCCCTCATTGGCACCGGAACTGGAAGCAATGGCCGAAATGATGCCGATGACCTCGCCCCGCATGTTAATCAGCGGGCCGCCGCTGTTGCCGGGATTGATGGCCGCATCGGTTTGCAACATGTCATGCAGAGGAACCGGGTAGTCGCCTTTGGGAATATTGCGCCGCCCGACGGCACTGATGATGCCTCTGGTAATCGTTCCGCTCAGTCCGTAAGGGCTACCGATGACGAGAACCTGATCTGCTTGTCGCGCGGCATCGCTATTGCCCAACCTGGCCGGAGTGACATCCGTTTCGGTGATTTCGACGACGGCAATGTCGAAATCCGTGTTGACAAGGACTCGTTTTGGCGACAGTTGCCGACGGTCATGAAGCTGCAACCGCATCGAAAGTCTGTCGGAAGTTCCGATGACATGGCGATTGGTTACGACCCAGAATGCGTCATCGACTTTTACAATAATTCCCGTTCCTGTTTCTTCAATCCGCTGGGCTGCTGTTTGGCGTATGCCTTCCAGTGTACCATTGACCGACCTCGGCTTGTACATCGTGGTTTCGATATACACAATGCTCGGAAAGGTCAATTCGGCGGCGGTACGCATGACCCTGCTTACCTTGTCTGTTTCAACAGCGTCTATTGCCAATCTGGAAAAAGCAGCTTCTCTTTCCGAATCCTGCGTCCATGCCTGTCCTGTATCCGTTTGCGATATACAAAACAGCAGTGTTGCCAAAACCAATCCCCGCTTTGCCGACAATTGCATCATTAGGAAAATTCTTTTTATGTGATTTTTCGGAGTGTCAACAGATTACGATAATTACAAACATGATACTGCAAAAAACACTTGATGGGGGAGGGGGGCTGGAATAAGTGTCCCAAGCAGGTAAATTATAAACTTTATGTTATTTTACTCTACAAATATAATGATTACTCGTGACTTTTGAAGAATATTTTATCTTGACTATGACGATAAAATAAAGAAAAAATTCTGAAATATTTTTTGTAAAATAACAATATTTTTTTATTTGCACCAAAATTTGAGGTTGACTTGAGCGATCAAAAACAAAAAGAAGAAGCCATTGAACTGAGTGGTGTCGTCACTGAAGAAGTGCGCGGTGCTTTTCGTGTCAAATTGGATGATTTGGACCATGAAATTCTTTGTCGTCTGGCAGGCAAGATGCGCAAGTTTCGCATTCGCGTTGTACCGGGCGATCGGGTGAATGTCGAAGTCAGCCCCTACGACATGGACCGTGGACGGATTATTTTCCGTGAACGTTGAATTCTGCAACTGTAAAACATTTGGCTTGTGACTTTTTCAGTTCTCTTTGATTGGTTTGAGAAGTGAATTTTACCGTTAATCTATGACCTGTGATTTCGCGGTATTTTCTGTTGCGCAATTTTCGCCAAATTCTGCATGAAAAAAATTTCTCACTTGACGCAACTCACAAAATTTGCCATGATTCATAAGTGTTTTTCTGCCGTTCGGACGTCGGCGGCAATAATTTCTGCGACTTTGTGTGAAAAAACTTGTGTAACATGACAAAATTCATCCCAATACTTGCCGTTATTGTTTTCGTAGTAATAGTCATACAAAAATCAATAGATGCACAGTCGGAATTTCCAAATTCCACCAAGCTTGTCATTTTGATGAACGACGACCGGATTGTTCAAGGTGAAATCCTCAGTAACGGTGAAACGGTGCAAGTTCGCAACGATCTTGGGATCGTCACAATTTCCCGCAGCGACATTACACTAGTTGCCACGGCGCTTCGCGAAATTTATCAATTCAAAAAAGAGAATACGCTGCAAATTTCGGATAGTTTCCTCAAACTGGCCGACTGGTGTGTGACCAATCAGCTTTTCGACGAAGCGGCTTTCGAATTTGACCGGGCGATTTTCCTGGCCGGTCATCCGCAGCAGGCAGACGTGATTCGCAGTCGGAAAAACGCGGCCTTGTCACTGTTTGCCGAGCGTCACAGTCAGGTGAATATGGTCGAACAGGAAAATCAAAAATACCGGCAATGGAAGGAAAAAATCCCGGCGGCAACATTTGCGGTATTCAAACAGGAGATACTCCCGATGCTCGTACAGAACTGCAACGGCATCGCCTGTCACAGCAGCAACAGCCTCAATGAATTCCGTTTTGTCGCAAACCCGAACAATAATGACGTTGACGTGGCCAAAAACCTGCAAATCGTACTCGGTTACGTCACCCCCGACTTTCCGGCAGAAAGTCCTTTGGTGTTGATTCCGATCTCACCACACGGGCGAACAAAACAAATATTCACCCACCAGAATTCCGCGAAATATGAAAAGCTGTGTTTATGGACAAAACAAGTTGTGAACGAAATGAACGCTTATTATCCGTTTGAGGAAACCGATCGCAAACGTCAACCGTCGGTGACACGACTTGGAACTGAAAAACCCGTCCAAACAATAACGATCCAACCGGCATCGGGTGGAAGTATTTCCTTCCCCATGCCTGGAGAAAGCCTCGTTGACAACACACAATTTGACGCTACGCGACCGAATAACATGCCAGTGCAAAATCAACCGTCGGCTCATGCGCAGGGTTTGGCTGCACCAGGTTTTTCGCATAATACCGGTGCATCGGGTCTCTCTCAGCATCACCGAGCGGCTTTTAATCCCTTCGAGCAACGCTCCATCGTGCCGGGAACATCGCCTCATGGTTGGCAGGGTCACGCCACTCCCGGGACGCAAAACAATCGGGAGACCAACGTGATGACGCACACCGGCACCGAATCTTTCGTGCAAAACAATCTTCTGCAACAGATGCAACGCGACCCAGACGATCCATTCGACCCGGTGTTGTTCAACCGGCAATATCACTTTCAGCGTATTCAAGAGAATAAATAATGGGACTTAAGATCGATGAATGGGCGAAAACGATCTTGTGGAAACCGGCTTTATACTTGCGGAAAACTGCGAAATATGGTAAGAAGGCATGTGGTCAGTCCTTGGCTTGTGTTTTTGCTTACCGAAGGTCGGGGATGGTCCCCATGAAGCGTTGCGTAATGACGGAATTTTAAGAAAGACGGTCAATTGTCAACATTCCGTCATTGCGCTGCGCTTCATTCCGGCTGCTATTGATACGAGCCCTTAAAACCACGAGCAGGTGAACCCGCCGTCAACATACACGATGGAACCGGTCATGTAACTTCCGGCATTGCGCGAGAGCAACAGCAAGGCCGCACCGACCAGTTCGTCGGGGTTACCGTAGCGTCTCATGGGCGTGCCGCGCATGATGTTTTCGACGCGGGTTTCGTCGAGCAATTTACGGTTTTGCTCCGCCGGGAAAAAACCGGGGCAAATCGCATTGATACGGATATTTTGTGTCGCGAGTTCCTGGGCGATATTCTGCGTCAGATTGACGACACCGGCTTTCGATGCCGCGTAAGCAAACACGCGGGAAAGCGGTTTATCCGAAGTGACGCTGCCGATATTGAGAATCGAACCGCCGCCGGTTTGCAGCATCGACTCGATAAACACCTGGCAGGCCAGCATCGTGCCCTTGAGATTGACGGCAAGTATCTTGTCCCATTGTTCCGGGTTGACTTCGAGAAAAGCCGTCCCGACGTTGATGCCGGCACAATTGACCAACATGTCAACCTTGCCGGTCGGCTTGAGGGCTTCTGCGAGTGCCTTTTTCAGCGAGTCAATCGAAGTGACATCGACAGTAACCCAGGTTGCTTCGATGCCTTCGCCGGCCAACTGGGCAACGCATGCCTTGCAGGCGTCTTCGCCGACGTCGGCAATGACGATTTTCGCCCCCGCCTTGCCGATACCGGTCGAAAGTGATCCTCCCAAGGCTCCCGCCCCGCCGATGACCACGGCCACCTGACCTGACAATCCAAAAAGCGATTCAAGATAATCTTGTGTACTCATCAATGTAATGTTTTCTGTTTTTGTGGTTAGAAACGTCAAGGAACAATATGAGACACTAGCGACCTTGGAGACAGCATTGATTATTCCCAAGAGTCGCTCATGTCCCTTATGTAAAGTTATTATACCATTTTCAAAGCTGTTACACAACGGTCACAACAGTCATTCCTTACTGTCGATACTCATACCGATCAATGTACCATGCCCAGCGTTCGGTGATTTGGGCTTCGGTGGCCGGGTCGGTTTGGAATTTGTTCTTCTGGTACGTTTTTTGTGACGCCGCGAATTCCTCAAGTGCCGGTTTGGCCTGTTCAAAACCGTCGAGTTGCAGTTGCGTGTAGATTTTTTCGAGCGTTGCAACGGGTTCCGACGTCAGTTCCTTGAACGCAACCTCGGTGAACTGCTCAGGTTTGAGCAGGGGGACATCTTCGGCAAACGCGGCGTACATCTCCTCGAACATCTCGAAAACCCGCGTCTCGAACGGCTTGCCCGTCGGACGTTGCAGGCCATGCACGACCGAAAGCTGCATCCAGAGGTTGAACGCCGAAGCGTAAAGCGAATACGGGTTGCGGTGGATATGCACGAATTTCGCATTGGGGAACCGCTCCAGGATCGTCGCAATCCTTGCGGTGTGTGGCGGCGATTTGAACACAACGCGTTTTTGGGAGCATTGCGACCCGCAATTCATCTCCGCGATGGTCAGACATCGCAGGAAATATTCGAGACCATCAAGCCATTCGCGACGTTGCTCCGGTGTCACGTTTTTGAGCGTCAAAAATTCCGGGTCAATCGGCGGGTTGTTCGGGTAAATGATGTTGATATACGGCGAGTGCATTCCCATCGCACACAGGGCGAACTCGTCTTCCTGCGGACGGTCGAGACCGGCGGCCATGTTGTCCATCGGGCGTTTTTTCGGCATGAGCAGCGAAACCCACGGCTCGAAAAACCGGCGGGAGAACAAAAAATGCTGCGGCGCGAAACAGGAAAACGTGTCCGCAAACGCGAACTGTTTGTCCTGAATCATGTACTCGTGCAACAGCGTCGTGCCCGACCGCCAGTGTCCGATGATGAAAATCGGCGGATACTTGATTTCCACCTCACGGATTTTGCGACCGAATCGCAACGACTGTAACGCCGCCAAACCGGAGTTCATGACACTCAGGCCGCTGATGATGCCGAACATGCCGATGCCGGTCGGGGCAATACGAAAACTGCCCTTGATCGCCTGCCGATACCAGGCACGCATCGTCATGCCGTCCCAAAATCGCGGATGCCAAAACCGGTCGGCACTGCCGCTTTTTTCCTTCTTTTCAACGGGTTTCTGTGTGGTCATAAGTGTTAGCGCGGGGGGCATGCCCCCGGTTGATTTGTTAGCGCGGGGGCTTGCGGACGGGTTTGCAACCGTAATTCTGTAACGAGCAAATCGACATCCGTCATGGGATCTGTACTGTTACTTTCTTTCAAATGTTCTCGTACCCATTGAGCGTTTGCAATGGCGGTGTCCGTTACATCGTAAATGGTCTGAGGCGGTGTTGCCGCTTTTTTGTAATCGGGCCAGATTTTTTTCTTTTTCAGAATGTTTTTCAGATATTTTTCCGTGTCATCGGCGTCGTTGAATGATTTTGTCGTTCGTTCGAAATGCAAAATGTACCAATATTCGAACGTGGGATCGGAAATAGCCAATTGTATTTGATTCTTTTTAACCTTCCCTTGAGCGTCATTCGATAATTTTCGCCTGACATCATGGGCATTTTCGAGATCGTAAACAACCCATACGGCTTTTTCATCATACGGAGCAACAAATTCACTTTTTTTGGCTTCACGCTCTTTTTGCCGTTTCACTTCCATTGCTCTATTGACAAGATTGATCGGATCGGTACATGGCGGATTGTCAACGACAAGATCAATCAGCTTTGATTTGGAATCATTGACGTATTTCCTGAAATATGCTTCTTCCGTTTGCCCTTCGACGACAATGAGAAAACTCTTTTGCGGAGAACGAAATGCTTTCCGACGTTCATACCGTTGGTACTTTTTTCTGCTCATTTCATCAGACCTTCGGGAATGAACGGAACACCGCCGTAACGTCCTGCAAGGTAACCCCGGGTCAGCGACTCGTCTTTTCGGGGAGTAAAATCGGTGAGCGGATAAAGCTGCGTTGCACCTTCTTGGTTCTTTTCAGTAAACCAAAATTGGTCACGCCGAAACAACGTGGTATCCAAAAGAAAGGGATTATGCGTCGTAAAAATTAACTGTGCTCCGTTCGGATTATGCTCATCGCTGTTGAACAGTTTGATCAATTCCCGCACCAAAAACGGGTGTAAACTGGTTTCCAGTTCGTCAACAATTAAAACATTTCCTGCTCGCAATTCATCCAACCATGGTCCAAGTAAAGAAAAATATCTTTGCGTACCTTCTGATTCTTCGTCGTCAAAATCCATTTTGACGTTCGTTTCTCCGGAAATTTGATGAAATAACGTTACTTGAAGAGATTTGAAAACTACTTTTTTTTCTCCCTTATTGTCTCGTTCCATTTGTTCGAGCAAGTGGTGTGGTATATCCTGTTTAATCTCATCCCGTGGAATAAATTTCATTTTCTCTTTCACTTGAGCAGACACAATTCCCAGATCAGCATTTCTCAAGAGTTTTTCTATCAATGAATGGTCATCAGATGATTTTAACATCATATTGGCTGTATATTTCGGGGGAAAACCACGTTCCCCTCCCAATTGTAATAAACCAATATTTGCACACCAGGCGTACATAGGTTTCAGTTGCGGATGCTCAAATTGAACCGCTGTCGATAGAAACGCGGCATTAGGTCGTGTTTTTTCCACAAGACCACGACCTTTTTTGAATTTGCCTGATGGAAATGCCCAATCATACTGTTCCGTATTCTGATTCCATTTGCGAATGTACCACTTTTGCGGCAAACCTTTGGGATAGGCAACCAGCGACTCTTCAACCACGCGGTCTTTTGTCAACGAAAGACAAAAGAGATAGCGTACACCATCAGCGACAAAAGTCACCTCAAATGATGAAGGTTCGGAAATACAGTCCGAGTATTTGAACGGTTCGGCAATTGTCTTATCATTTGGCCCAAATTTATGCGCCGAAAAGCGAATGAAATGTACCACGTCGGAAAAAGCATGTAACAAATTCGATTTTCCCGAAGCATTGGCACCATACAAGGCCACGCTTTTGAGGTAATTCAAGCCTGACATGCCGGGAAGCTGACGATTGATCTTGTTTCCAGGCAATTCCTTGTCGGAATTACTTGCCACAAGACTCAGAGTTTGCGTTTCGCGAAACGAACGATAATTGCCAACTTTGAACTCGATTAACATGATTTACCTCATTTTTTGCGAAAAAGATGCAAATTCTTTGGTAAATTATAGATCAAAAAGTGAAAATAGTCAAGATCAATTTTTATGCTGATAATCACAAATCCTACTGTATATCGTACCGTTATTCACATTTCATGCTCATAACCCTACCTGCTTCCGCGACAAACACCCATGCGGGCAGGTTTGCAGACAAAGCGTACAACCGGCGCAGGTCAGCTCGTTGATTCTGATCATTTCTTCGACCGCTCCGTCACCGTCGCGGCTCTGATTGACCTCCCTCTCAATAGCGGGACAGCCGAGTTTCAGGCACAATTTGCACTTTTTGCACTTGGCTTGGTCGATTTCGAGCGGCTCACCGGGGTTTTTGCGCTCGTAAAGCGGGCACGGTGCTCGGGCCACAATAAGCCACGGCTCGTCTGATTCAATCGCCTCTTTCAGCGTCGCGCGAACCTGTTTCATATTGCGTGGGTCGATTGTCACGATATTCTTCATGCCGACGGCACGTCCGACATCTTCGACGCTGACCACGCCGGTTTGTTCGTCCATGAGCGTTTTGCCGGAACCGGGGTGTTCCTGATGGCCGGTCATGGCCGTGGTACGATTGTCGAGCACGATAATCGTTGATTTGCCTTTGTTATAAGCGATGTCCATCAGGCTGGTGACGCCCGAATGAAAGAAGGTCGAATCGCCGACGATGCCGACCACCGGCTTGGGTTCACCGGCGCGTTCCATGCCGTGCGCGACGGAAACGCCGCCGCCCATGCAGAGAAGCGTGTCCATTCGCGAAAGCGGAGGCAACGCACCGAGACTGTAGCAACCGATGTCGCCAGCCACCACGACATCAAGGCGGCCAAGTCCGAAATATACGCCCCGATGCGGACAACCGGGACAAAGCACCGGCGGACGTGGGGGAGGGGATAGTTGCGAGCAAGGGGCGTTAGCGCGGGGGCTTGCCCCCGGTTGGATTTTCTTAGCGAGGGAGCTTGCCTCCGGTTGGATTTTCAACGCGGAGCAAGCCCCGCCACTAACTTGCAATACATCAACGGATAATTCCCCGATATTCGGCACGACCTCTTTGCCGACACAGGCAATGCCCATGGCCTTGATGTGCTCTTCGAGAAAATCTTCCAGTTCCTCGACAATGAGCAGATTTTCAATCCCGGCGGCAAATTCGCGGATCAATTCATCCGGGAACGGAAAAGCCCAGCCGAGTTTCAACACCGACGCTTCTGGAAACGCTTCCCGGACGTATTGGTAAGCGATGCCAGACGTTACGACGCCGAGTTGCGTGTCACGCCATTCGATTCGGTTGAGCGGCGACTTGTTCGCGGCGGCTTGCAGAGCATGTATTCGCTCCTCAACCCGCACCCGCATCGGTCTTGCCCATGCCGGAATTGCCACAAAACGCGGAGGGTCTTTTTCAAAACCAACTTTTCGTTCAGGTAAAATGCGATCTTTAACCTCAACCAGCGACCTTGAGTGACTTATCCGGGTTGTGCTCCGCAAAATGACAGGCGTACGAAATTCTTCCGAAACTTCGAGGGCCAATCGCACAAAATCTTTGGCCTCTTGCGAGTCGGACGGTTCAAAAATAGGAATTTTGGCAAATTGGGCAAATCGTCGCGTGTCTTGTTCGTTTTGCGAGCTGTGCATCCCGGGATCATCGGCGACAATGGCCACAAATCCGCCCACCGTACCGATATACGCCAAAGTCATAAGCGGGTCGGCGGCGACGTTCATGCCGACATGTTTCATGGTCGCAATCGCTCGTGCCCCTGCCCATGCCGCCCCAACTGCGGCTTCAAACGCGACTTTTTCGTTCGGCGACCATTCGGCATAAATATCACCTTTGTAGTGATTTGCAACGTTTTCGAGAATCTCCGTCGAAGGCGTCCCGGGATAACCCGCCGCAAACGTCACGCCTGCTTCCCACGCCCCACGGGCGAATGCTTCGTTTCCAGAAAGAAGAATTTTTACCATTATTTTCGTAATTTTCGTAGTATCAAAAGGTTGAGGCAACCAGCGATCCACAAACCACCCATTCTATAATGATGTCTTTTACCACACCAAACTTAAAGATCAATGGCAGCCGGGAACGGAGCGTAGCGCAGTGACCGGATCATTTTGTCATTTGAATCTCGCGGTCCCTGAGTTGCAGGTCGGTATTTTTCATGTGGAGCATCTTGACGTTTTTGCCAAGGAAGTCCTTGTCGTAGGAATTGTTTTCAATGAGAACCTCCCGACAACCGTCCAGCCAGAAGGTCGCCTTGTTGACGGCAAAAGGTTCATAGCTTTTTGTTCGTTCGATTTTGTTGTCCGCAAAATGAAGTTGGCACACGGATCGGGCAAACAGAAGCGGATAATCGAAGGTTTTGAACGTGTTGTTTTCAATGCGAATGTTTCGATGATAAGGTTCGTCGTCTTCGCTCTGCGGCTGATGAGACGGATGAATCGTAATCACGGCGTGCCCCCAATCACCGCCATAACCGGAACTGAAACAGTCCTCGAAAACATTGTTGCGAATCAGCAGCTCGCCGACGGCACCGGATTCATACCAATAATTGACGTCGCCTTCGATCAAAATCGCAGTTCCCGCCGTTCGGAAGTAGTTATTTTCGATCACAGCCCGGAGCGGCGTTGTGACCAGAATGCCGCGAGCACGATGGCGTTTCAGCACCTTGCAATCCCGCATTTCCAGTTCGGCGTTCCAGGTTTTGTTCTCCAAAGCGTCTTTCGTCTTGATCGTTTCGGGAATCTTCTCTTCAAAAACAATATGCCTGGCGGTCAACCGTGAGCCTTCCCGGATGTCTTTGATTTCCTTGATCCGGTTCGTTTGGCCACGCTGCATGGTGACGCCGTCGATGAACCAAACCTCATCACCGACCCCCAAGACATATGACGCACTTCCCCGATCACTGGTTTTGACCGCAACAGTGGTGTCATTGACCCGCTCCTCAATCATAACGTTCATCCCATGCAGGTTCAGGAAATCGTCGCCCATGCCTTCTTGAGTGCAGTTTTCGATTTTGATCAATCCCTTGCATGTGTTCAGGTGATACCCATCGGCAATCAGGCTGAAAACGCGGTCTTTTTCGGAATTCGTCTTGTAGTTGACGCTGCGGAGCGTGATGTTTTCGGTCTTGAATCCGACAACGCCGTGGCTGAGTGCGTGATAAAGGTCGATGTTTTCCAGCGTGA